>OGZO01001741.1_pt1 | contig 15732 bp, 14 predicted proteins | sample 1576721 | NCBI WGS metagenome assembly OGZO01 (sample SAMEA3541516, study PRJEB24748) | human gut metagenome | biome: human gut; feature: human-associated habitat; material: faeces | place: China | collected 2012 | reverse complement strand
TAATCGAGAAGTATGGTGGAGACATTATCAAGTTTAAACACGCTTTTCTCACAGATGAAGCAGTAAAGTTTGTACCAAGTGATAAGCAGGATGATTACTTTGCTTTAATCAAGCCTTTGAAAGAAATTCATAATTCTGATAAGAAGTACAGACGTGTACATCCTTTACATAAGTTGGCAAGTGATATTATTCAGTATATGAATTTCGATTGTATCGATCTTGATGGGGTAGTTATCAAGAAAGAAGAAATCCTTTCTGCTTTTGGTGACAGTTACAAGTTATATTATGACGAATATGCTTATATTGTACCAGATGCAGTAATCAATACACCGAGGATGAGTTATTATTTAGAGTTTAATAATACTCATAAAGTGGATTCAACAAAGATTACAAAATATAGAAAATTACGCAGATTGAGTCCAGCACCTTTCAAGGTTATCGAAATCAATATCGCAGATATTTGTGATGATATGAAAGCTAAACCTAATCTTAACTGGTCTGAAGTATTGGAGTCGAGAGTTTTAGGTGTTTCAGAGTATAAGCGAACAATTGATATAGCTGAGAAACCTGCGAAGGAGTTTACACCATTTGGTAGATGTCCATTTTGTGACACACCTATGTTATTAGGCACTAATGCAAGTGATGTAAACTATTCAAACAGCTTGATTAAGTTAGTTCCTCGTATTCGCTTTAGTGTTAAAAATAAAGATGAAGATGATAGAGTTAGCATTGGTAGTGCAGTTTGCTATTGTCCTCATTGTGAAGCAGAGAATAGATACCAGCCTTTGTACTGTCCAGAGTGCTTAACTGAAAGGGGTAGATTTGTACCACTTAAGTTACTTACTTCTAAGGTTAATCGAACATTTTTACATTGTCCATTCAATCTTATGGTATCAGAAATCGACCACGATGTAACAGTTCCAGATGATAAGGCTTGTAATTTCTCTTTAACAGTGTTCGATGAACATGGTAATTATGATAAGCAGATTAGAGCAGTTGATAACTTCAATAAGTTATTTCAGAAAGGGGTAGGTTCTAAACAGAGAAAGAAACTTGATGAAGTTGTAGCAGTTGCCAAGAAAAATAAAGAATGGAAAGGAAATTAAGAAATGAAAAATAATGCAATTTACTATAGTGTTGGTGCTTTGATGTATTGCCCAGCAAATAAGGAAGATATTGTAGATAAACTTATTGCAAATGAGTTTGGAGAGAAGTTCTCTTTAGCTTTTTGCCTTGAGGATACAATCAACGATAATAAGGTAGAAGAAGCTGAAAATATTCTTGTAGAAACAATTAAAGATTTATATAAATCGTACAAGAGGGGTATCCAATTCTACTTACCTAAGATTTTCATTCGTGTTCGTAGACCAGACCAGATTAGCTTATTGATGGAACGTTTCGGGGAGGCAAAAGAGATTATCACTGGTTTCAATACACCAAAGTTTGATGAGTCAAATGCTCTTGAGTATATTCACGAAGTTCAGGAGATTAATACTATCTTCGAAGGTACTTATTACATTATGCCAATCCTTGAATCACCTGCTATGGTAGATTTGAGAACAAGATATGATTTCCTTTACAAGATGAAGGGGTATCTTGATAAAATCGAGCCATTGGTTTTAAATATCAGGGTTGGGGGTAATGACCTTAGTAATGTATTTGGTCTTAGACATCATAGCTTTGAAACAGTGTATGATATTAAACCAGTAGCCGATGTACTCACAGATATTCTCACAGTATTTAGTAAGGATTATGTAGTATCCGGTGCAGTTTGGGAATATTACAACGGTGAGAATTGGGATTTAGGTCTTGCTAATGAGATTCAGAAGGACATTACAGCAGGTTTTATCGGTAAGACAGTTATTCATCCTAAGCAGATTGATGTAATCAATAAATCTTGCCGAGTGTTGAAGGAAGATTATATGGATGCTAAAGAAATTCTTGATTGGGCAGAAGATGCAAACTCAATGGTAGGGGGTAGTAATTTGAAGAGTCGTATGAATGAAGTAAAAACCCATAGAAACTGGGCAGAGAAGGTTATGTATCTTGCAGAGTATTATGGATTAAAGTAATGGGAGAGACTTATGGAGTTAAGTTCATTTTTTAGCAAGCCTTGCAGTATTCATTTTAATGGGTACTGCAAGGAGTTTGATGATTTTATATTACAGTCTTATGATAAAGCAACAAGTTGTGGTTGTATAGTTCAAGAGAAATTACAAAATCCAACAGCAGGAAATGTAGAGTATTTCCAAGACAAATTAGGGGTAGATTTCGAATGTTCTTTACAATTTTTCAAAACAAAGTTATCAAGTTGGCTACCACAGTTAAATCTGCATCAGAAAGAAGTTTTAGCTAATTCAGTTTTTGAAGTATTTAATCAGCTTAAGGTTTCAGGTAAAAATGATAGTGCTTTGAGAAATTTCTACACAAAGCTGATGTGTTGGCTTTATTATAAATTCGCAAGCGTTCTTACAAAGACAGGTGCATCCACAGTACCAGTTGTTATTTATGTAGCACCTTATGGTACTTATGAATTAAGAACAATGCAAATCCTTAATTTATGTGGTTGTTCTGTAGCATATATCAGTACAAATGAAACTGAGAATGACTATAAAAAGTATGATAGTGATTATAAATGCTCAAGTTTATATGAATTTCAGCAGGTAAAAGCATTTCCATCTAGTTGGTCTTTATCCGAAATTCGTAAGTCTATTTTACAGAAACAGCAATCAGAGAAGGTTTTAGGAGATAGAAGTAAAATTATACAGGTACAGGTATCTGATGATGCAGACCTATTTAACCTTGAAAGCTGTAAATGTAGTAGACTTCAAGTTTTGGGTACTAACGAAGAATGGTCAAATACTTTGTACAAATACAGGGGTAGTCTTAAGAATGCTGAGTTCATTGAGGGTAATATTGCACCAGTAAGACCAGATGAAATCTTGCAGAGGCAAACAGATTATAAGGATGTAGATTCTTGTATGCTGTCTTTGTTAAATATACCAGTGTTTAATGATGTAACATTCAAGTATGCTTTTTATGAGAGTATCCATAAATTAGGTATTACAAGTGTACAGAAATGTATAGCATTATATTTTATCTGCTTGAGATACAAGAACTTAGTCAATAATGGATATATGCTTGTATTAAGCAATAATATCTCAGAGACTACAAGATTTGTATTAAGTGTTTTATCATACTTCAATATGAATATTGTAGTTTTAAATCCAAGTAAGGCAGATTTACCTTTAAGTGATTTAAAGAAGCAGGAATTACCTAATGTAGAAAATATTACCAAGTTTCCTACAAGTAAGCAGATTGTTAGCACAACTACTATAGCCAGTAAAGCAGAAGCAGAAATTCAAAATGTGTTGTACAGTGGAGAACTTGGTATCTTCAAGGAAAATCAGTATAGTCAGGCTAATGTATCTTATTTGAATTGTACTTATGATGAGATAAAGTTATTATGGCATGAGGAACTTAGAATGCGTCATGGCTTTGAAACTAAGGATAATATAGTTACATTACCTACTATCTATGCAAGGTTAGGGGGTGTCCCAGACGGAGATTATTCGAGGTTCACACAAACATTAAATGATTTGAAATCTGATGCAATTCTTATTCAGAATGATATATACAAGGAGCAAGCTGTTAATATTTTTGCAGCAGAGTGTATGGAAAATGGTAAAGTTTCGATACAGAAGATTAGACAGCACAGAGCATATAAGTATGCTTATTTAAGAGATGATATTCAGGTTTATATGTTAAGTAAGATACAAGAGTTACTTGACATTGGAGTAATTCAAGGGGTAGGTAAAAACGGTGTTGAAAATATTTTGTTTCAGGTAGTTTTAAATTTACCACAACAGTTTATACAGGCTTTACAGAATTTTGATTTTACGAAGAAAAATCCGAAGCTTATAAATGTAAGAACTTCTACAGAGCAGATGTCTTTACAGGATTCTATATTAGTTACTTATTTGAGTTTATTAGGTTTTGATATTCTTTTAGTAGTACCTACTGGTTACAATGTTTTAAATGCTCACGTTACTAGAGAGTTATTTAAGAATCACGAGTTTGGAAATTACGAGTATAACTTCAAGCTAGGTGATATAAACCAAAAGTCGTTTTTCGGCAAATTATTTGGAAGGAGATAATTATGGCAGTTACAATTGAGAAACAGGCAGAACAGCAGGAGACATTCGATATTGTGGAAACAAAGAATGAAATTGTTTCTAAATATAAAGGTTCTCCAGAGGTAGATGCACTTACAACAGAGATTGTTGTAGATGATTCAAATTCTATTGTTAAGTTTGGTGCAAAGGTTGCAGATGAGGTTTCTAAAGCTTCTGATACTGTATTAAGTAGTATGAATATGGGACAGCTTAATGATACAGGTAAAGTGCTTACTTCGCTTAACAAAATTATGGAGCAGTTCGATATTAAAGAACTTGAGGAAGACCCAAAGGGTATCAAGCGTCTTTTCACAAATCTTAAGAAGCAGGTAGATAAGATTCTTACTAAGTATGATACAATGGGTAAAGAAATCGATAAGATTTATGTACAGCTTAAGCAGTATGAAAGTGATATCCAGCGTTCAAATGAGCAGTTAGAACTTATGTTTCAGGCTAATGTAGATAATTACCATAAACTTGAACTTTATATTCTCGCAGGAGAGCAGGGGGTAGAGGAGATTGCAAATCTTATTGCTGATGCAGAGGAGAGAGCTAAAACAGATGCAAATGCACAGTTTGAACTTCAGACATACCAGCAGGCTAAGCAGTTACTTGAGTTAAGAGTACAGGATTTAAGAATAGCAGAAGCAGTTGCAATGCAGTCAGTTCCTATGCTTAAGACTATGGAATATAGTAATCTTAATCTTGTAAGAAAGATTGATTCAGCTTTCATTATTACTTTACCTGTATTTAAACAGGCAATTGCACAGGCTGTTTTGCTTAAGCGTCAGAAGATTGAGGCAGATTCGCTTGCAGCATTAGATGCTACAACAAATGAACTTCTTAAGAGAAATGCTCAGAATACTGCACAGGCATCAGCAGATATTATGCGTATGACTTCTCAGTCATCTATTAAGATTGAAACATTGCAGAAAACCTATAATACTATTATGAATGGTATTAAAGAAACTCAGAAGATTCAGGAAGAGTCCTCTAAGAAGAGAGAAGAGGATAAGCTTAAACTTGAGCAGATGAAAACTGAGTTTAATAATACATATAAATTACCAGAAAGCAATAAATAGTAAAGGAGATTGAAATTATGTCAATTAGTTTATCAAAAGGACAGAAAATTAGTTTGTCTAAGGAAGACCCTAGCTTAAAGAAGATTATTGTCGGCTTGGGTTGGGACACAAACAAGTATTCAGGCGGTTATGACTTTGACCTCGATGCATCTTGCTTTGAGTTAGGTGCAAATGATAAGATTACAAAGGATTCAGATTTCATTTATTATGGAAATCTTGACTCCACTGACGGTGCTATCCACCATACAGGTGATGATACAACTGGTGGTAATTCAAATGAGGGAGATGATGAACAGATTATTGTCGACCTTACTAAAGTTCCAGATAACATTCAGAAGATTGCTTTTACAGCTACAATCTATGCAGCTAATAAGAGAAATCAGAACTTCGGTCAGGTATCAAATGCTTATGTAAGACTTGTTAATGAGAATACTGGTAACGAGGTTATTCGCTACAATCTTGGAGAAGACTTCAGTATCGAAACAGCTATCGTTATCTGTGAAGTTTATAGACATAATGGCGAGTGGAAGTTTAACGCTGTAGGTGCTGGTTTCAGCGGAGGACTTGCAGCACTGTGTCACAATTATGGCTTAGAGGTAGATGCTGAGTAAGCATACACTTTATTCAATTTGGCTATATATCTTTAAATGTTTATGAGTTTAAAGGTATATAGCCTTTAATTTTATTCAGAAAGGAGATTTATAATGTTTGATATACCTATGCAGACATCAGGTGCTATGGGTGTAAATGATTTGATGTCTAATATTATGGGAGGGGGTAGTTCTCAGCAGACTTCTTCTGCTCAACCTACTCAGCCACAATACACACAGCAAGTTCAGCAACCACAACCACAATATACACAGCAACCTCAAATGCAGTATTCTCAGCCAGTACAGCCAGTCCAGAGACCACAAGGTAATGGGGTACATCTTAAGAAAGGGCAGAAAGTTAATCTTGCTCAAAATGGAGAAGTTTTGTCTAATATACGGGTATGTCTTGGTTGGGATGTAACTAATCAGGCTTGCGACCTTGATGCTAGTGCCTTTATGTTAGGTTCTAATGGTAAGGTATTAGGCGATGATTGGTTTGTATTTTATGGTCAGACTACAAGTCCAGATGGAAGTATTCAACATTCAGGAGATAGCAATGGAGAAGGTTTTGGAGATGATGAAATAATCAGTATAAATCTTCAAGGTGTTAATCCAAACTGTAAGAAAATTGTGTTTGTTGTAACCATCGATGAAGCTCTTACTAAAGGTTTAAATTTTAGTATGGTTTCAAATGCATATGTTCGTGTTGTAAATAAGATGAATAATCAGGAGCTTGTAAGATTTACATTAACTGATTACTATGCTAATGTAACCTCTATGGTAGTTGGCGAAGTTTATAATCACAATGGGGTATGGAAGTTTAATGCAGTAGGAGACGGGGTAGCTAAAGACCTTGCAGGTCTTTGTGAAATGTATGGTGTTAATGTAGCAGATTAATGTTACTAAACATAAATATTCAATAATGAAAGGAGTTCCAAACTATGATAAAGTTTGAAACAGTCAATGAGTTGACTCTTAAAATTACTTGTCAGGGTGGTGGTGTTGTATTTACTAAAGCAGGTGCTTTCATATCTGGCGAAAATTATGGTCAGAAGAACTATCAGTTCGAGAAGGTACTTCTTGGACCTCAAGGTAACCCTTTACAGGCTTTAGTCGGACAGCTTGGTCGTAGATTTACAGGTGAGAATTTACCTCTTATGAAAGTTACTTCAAGAGGTGATAATATTACTTACTATGCTAATGACCAGCAGCATGTAGTTGTGTATAAATTACAGCAGGGAGAAACAATTTCAGTAGAGTCTGAAAATATTCTTGCATTTACACAGGATTGTAAGTATAGTGTTCGTTTCTTAGCTCAGGGTGTTATCTCTCAGAAAGGTCTTGCTACTTCAACACTAACAGGGGTAGGTGCTGAGGCTTATGTTGCTGTATTAGTTGATGGCAACCCTATAGTTCTTTCAAATATGCAGAATGGTTCAACACTTGAAGTTGACCCTGATGCTTGCGTATGTTGGATTGGTCGTGACCCAGGTTTTAAGTTAGATTTAAGCTGGAAAAACTTAATTGGTCAGGCATCTGGTGAAACTTATATGTTTGAATGGAGTGCTAATTCACCTGCAACGGTTATTATTCAGCCACAGGAAAGAAAATCAGGTATTGATATTTCTATGGATGGTAGACGTACAGGACAGCAAGCTTCACGTCAGCAGAATCAGACATTTGGTCAGGCTAGTCAGTCAGTTGGAGGTACATTAAGTCAGTTAGGTAGTATGCTTGGTGGAGGTGGAGGAAATACTCCTACAGGCGGTGGATTAGGCGGTCTAGGTGGTATGTTAGGACTTTAATATGAGTATAAAGTAGTGTAGTTTCTTTAAACTTAATGTTGTATTGAAGCTACACTATTTTTACTATATATTTTTGTTATTATTTTATTAAAGGGAGGCAAATTATGTCAGTAAGTTTAAGTAAAGGTGGTAAAGTTAGTCTTGCTAAGGCAGCATCAGATGCAGGGGTATCTTCACTTACAAAGGTAGTTGTAGGTCTTGGTTGGGATGTAAATCGTTATGATGGCGGAGATAAGTTCGACCTTGATGCAGCAGCTTTTATGTTAGGAGCTAATGGAAAGGTTAGAAATGATGCAGATTTCATTTTCTACAATAATAAGAATGGTCAGGGTGTTACTCATACTGGAGATAATAGAACTGGTGATGGTGATGGCGATGATGAGCAGATTATTGTAGACTTGACTCAGATTCCTGCAGACATTGAAAAGGTAGCTTTTACTGTTACAATCGATAGTGCTGAACAGCGTAGTCAGAATTTTGGTATGGTTGAGAATTCTTTCATTCATATTGTTGATTCTGCTTCAGGAACAGAGCTTATTCGCTATGATTTAGGTGAGGATTACTCTATTGAGACAGCAGTTGTTGTTGGAGAGCTTTACAGAAATAATGGTGAGTGGAAGTTCAATGCTATCGGTTCAGGTTTTCATGGTGGACTTGCAGCACTTTGTGCTAATTTTGGTATTGATGCAGAATAGACACAAAGCTAGGGGTAGTAATACTCCTAGCTTTTAATAAGGAGGATATATTATGTCAGTAAATTTACAAAAAGGTCAGAAAGTTAGTTTGACAAAAGAGGCACCACAGACACATCGTATTTTAGTTGGTCTTGGTTGGGATGCAAAGAAGAAAGGGTTTTTTGGAGGAGGTTCTGATTTTGACCTTGATGCATCTTGTTTTGCATTAAGAGATGGAAGACTTACATCAAAGAAGGATATTTGTTATTTCGGAAATAGAGATGTGATGAAGAAGGCTATTCATCATCATGGAGATAACCTTACTGGTGCAGGTGATGGTGATGATGAGCAGATTACTGTTGATTTAGATAAGCTTGATTCAGATGTAGATAAGGTTGTATTTGTAGTAAATATCTACATGGCAAAAATGAGAAGACAGTCTTTTGGTGATGTAAAAAATGCTTTTATTCGTCTTGTAGATGAGAATACAGGTGCTGAGTTATTTAGATATAACTTATCAGATGGCTCTGTAGATAAAGTAGCAGGTCTGATTTTCGCAGAGCTTTATAAACATAATGACGAGTGGAAGTTTAATGCTATTGGCGAGGGTACAAAAGAAGCTAGTGTTGAGAAGCTTGCTAGTTTATATGAATAATGTGAAGGTGAGGATTTTATAGTGAAGTTTACAGGATTAAGTACATCAGATGTTGATGAGTCAAGAAAGAAGTATGGCTCTAACGTAATTCCAGAGTCAGAGCCTACTACGTTTTGGGATGAGTTTAAGGAAACTTTCTCTGACCCAATGATTAAAATCTTGCTAGTTATTGCAGGAATTATGTTTGTTATGTTCTTTATGGGGTACGCAGAAATTTATGAACCTTTAGGAACAGCTATAGCTATTTTAGTTGTAGCTTTTGTTTCAGCAAAAACTGGGGTAGCAAGTGATACAGCCTATCGAAAGACTAAGGCAAGTATCAAGAAGGATTTAGTTAAGACTTATCGTGATGGAGTTCTTAAAGAAATCGTAATTGATGATATTGTTGTTGGCGACATTATTGTTTTACAGTCAGGTGATAAAATCCCAGCAGATGGTCTTGTAGTAGATGGAACAATTAAAGTTGATAATTCAGCTTTAAATGGTGAGTCAGAGGATTGTAGAAAAGTTGCTATGACTTCTGAAATGGAGTTTCCAGAAAATATTACAGGTGATACATTTGTCGATGCAGTTTCTCTATTTAGAGGTGCAGTTGTTACTGATGGAGAGTGTACTTATAAAGTATGCAAAGTTGGTACAGAAACAATGATGGGTAAAATGGCTGAAGAAATGCAGGCTGAAGAACCAGATTCACCTCTTAAGGTTAAGTTAAATGACTTAGCTCATAAGATTTCTGTATTCGGTTATGTAGGTGCTGTAGTTATTGCAGTATTTATGATGGCTTATAATGTCCTTACAGCAGATGGTTTTTCTTCATATATTGCATTAGGTGCTACAACTATTATCCATGATGTAATTGAAGCAATATCACTTGCAACTGTTATTATCGTTTGTGCAGTACCAGAAGGTTTACCTCTTATGATTTCTTTGGTTCTTATGCAGAATACAAAGAAAATGCTTGAACATAATGTATTGGTTCGTAAGGCAGTTGGTATTGAAACAGCAGGTTCTTTAAATATTTTATACAGTGATAAGACTGGTACAATTACAAAAGGTCAGCTTGAAGTAGTTGAGTTCTTCTTAGCAAATGGGAAGACTTTAGACTTAGATAAGTTTACTGGCAAGGAACATTTGTATAATGCTATTGCTAAGAATACACAATCTATGTTTGATGATGAGCATAAGGTTGTAGGTGGTAATGTTACTGATAAAGCTTTATTGAACTTCATTGGGGAAGAAGTATTTAATGCTTCAGTCAATGATGGGGTAGTTATAGAAGCTTCACAGGGCTTTAACTCAGCTAATAAGTTTAGTCAGGCACAGGTTGCAGGAAAGACTTATTACAAGGGAGCACCAGAAAGACTTATTGCTAAGGCTAAGAAGTATATCGATGTTGATGGAAAAGTTAAAGACATTGATTTAGATGTACTTAATAAGAAAATTGATGCTTTAGCTGAACGTTCAATGCGAGTTCTTGCTTTTGGTTATTCTGAAAGCAAACTTACGGAGAATAGTATCAATGATGATGTAGTTCTTACAGGTCTTGTAGGTATTCGTGATGACGTTAGACCAGATGCTAAACAGGCTATCGAGAAGATTCAGAAAGCTGGTATCCAGTTAGTAATGATTACTGGTGACCGTCTTGAAACTGCGAGAGCAATCGCAAAGGATGCAGGTCTTATTACTTCTGACTCAGATGTAGTTCTTACATCAGCAGAATTAAATGAAATGTCTGATGATGAGGTTAAGAAGATTATTCCAAACCTTAAAGTTATTGCTAGAGCCTTACCTACAGATAAATCTCGTATGGTTAGACTTTCACAGGAACTTAATTTAGTTACAGGTATGACTGGTGATGGGGTAAACGATAGCCCAGCTCTTAAACTTGCTGATGTAGGTTTTGCAATGGGTTCAGGTACAGATGTAGCTAAAGAAGCTTCAAAGATTGTCATTCTTGATGACTCTCTTATGAGTATCGCAGATGCTATTTGGTATGGTAGAACAATCTACCATAATATCTTGAAGTTCTGTAACTTCCAGTTGGTAATCAATGTTTGTGCTGTAGTAATCAGTGCAATAGCACCATTCTTCGGGGTAGAAGAACCGTTAAAGGTTACACATTTACTTTTCGTAAACTTAGTTATGGACAGTTTAGGTGCTTTAATGCTTGGTAATGAGCCAGCTCTTGAGAAATATATGCTTGAGAAACCTCGTAGAAGAGATGAAAGTATTATCAGTAAGCAGATGGCAGGTAGAATTCTTACTGAGGCAGCTTGGTTGATTGTATTAAGTTTTGTATACCTTAAAGCACCATTTATCAAAGGCTTATTCGAGACTGAAGACCAGCATCTCACAGGATACTTCGTAATGTTTATCGTAAGTGCATTATTTAATGGCTTTAATGTACGAGATAGCAAGTTTGGTATCTTCAAAGGCTTAAATGTAAATAAGAATTTCTTACGAATTGTCTGTATCATTGCAGTAATTCAGGCAGTTATCGTGTATGCAGGTGCAATTCCATTCTTAGGTTTCTTGGGAAGAATGTTTAGCTGTGAGCCGATTAGTCCAGTTAATTACTTAATTGTAATCGCTCTCAGTGCTACAATTATTCCTTTCGATTTATTGAGAAAGGCTATTGTAGAGAAAGAGTAAAATATATTTTATACTTAAGGAGTTATCGTTTCGGTAACTCCTTATTTTATTGATTGTCAAAGGAGGACAAATTTGTGGGCATTAACTTATCGAAAGAGGAGTCTATGAAGAAGATTTCATTGAGAAAGGAAAAGGTCATCAGTCTTGCTAAAAAGCGTGACTTATCAGGTGTACGTTCAAGAGTAGCTCTTGTTCTTGATTTCTCTTATTCTATGGAAGACCTTTTTGATAATGGTACTGTACAGAGTATTATTGAGAGAATTATTCCATTGGCTTTGAATTTTGATGATAATGGAGAACTTGACTTCTGGATTTTTCAGGATGATTTCAAGAGATTAGATGGTATTACACTGGATAATTTCTATGGTCTTGCTAATGAAGTCAGAAGACATAACCGTATGGGCGGAACAAAATATGCACCAGTTATGCAGGATGTAGATAGATTTTACATCGAGGAAGAGCCAGTAAATATCCCTAATTATGTTATCTTTATTACTGATGGAGATAATCAGGATAAGGAAAGAGCTGAGGAGATTATTTCTAAGATTTCTCATCATCCTATTTTCTTCCAGTTTATTGGAGTAGGTGATGACTCTTTCGAGTTCTTAGAGAAGCTTGATGAGATGGATGGTCGTTATATGGACAATGCTAACTTCTTTAGCGTTGCTGATATTAACTCAATGTCAGATGATGACCTTTATGATAAGCTGTTTGCGGAGTTCCCATCTTGGTTGAAAGATGCTAAGGTACAGGGTATGTTGAGAGATGTTAAGTCTTTAGCTAAGATGTCTAGTATCGCAGCACCTAAGAAGAAAGGTTTCTTCTCTAAGTTATTTGGAAAGTAGGATTTTGTATGAGAGTTTGGTTTAATCATTGGTTTAATACAACATATTATTTCATTGATTCTCTAATGAAAGAGGGTTTTTATGTAATTGCTACTAAAGAGAGAAAGTTGCGTTTATAAAACAAATGCTGATGAGTTTTATGTAGAACCTGATGTAGAAAATGAAGAATATATTGCATATTGTTTAGATTTCTGCAAATCTCATAATGTTGATATATTCGTGCCTAGAAAAGGCATGAAATATATCATTCAGCATTTAGATGAATTTACTGCTTTAGGTGTTAAGGTACTATGTGAAAGCAGTAAAGAAGTCTTTGAAATTTTTGATAGCAAAGTAAAAACTGCTAGTTATTTTGAGGACTTGAATGTCGTTTCAGTGCCTGAGAGCATACTTGTAAATTCTGTCGATGAATTTATGAGTGCATATAATACTATCTTAGCTCATTGGGGTGAGGTTTGTATTAAATATGACTCTGACGAAGGTGGTCAGAGTTATAAGAGAATTTCACCACATAAGCCTAATATAGGTAGAATTGCGGAAAATAATGGATTTGTTTACAGCTTAGAATATGTTGTAGCTTGTTTAGAGTCTGCTGAAACATTTCAGCCTATTGTAGTAATGCCTTATCTTGACGGTACTGAAATTAGTGTTGATTGCTTAGGGGTAGATAATAAATTTATTGCTGTGCCTAGACAGAAATTATCTAATCGAGTTACACATTTCGAGCAGGATAGTAGATTATATGCTATTTGTAGAGAATTGTGGAGAGCATCAGGTTTGGTTGCACCTTTTAATGTACAGTTCAGATACAATAAAGACACATTATATATCTTAGAGGTAAATACAAGGCTTTCAGGCGGTTCTTGGAAGGCTAAATATGTTGGTGTAGATTTCATGAGTCTTGCAATTCATAATTTGATTGGTGATACTATTGAAGTTCCAGAAATGCACTTTGAGCCGAAAGATTTATCAAATATAGAAGGGGTAGTTGAATTATGATTACACTATTTTTAGATTTAGATAATACAACTATCTACTCTAAGAGACGTATATCAGATTTCTCTAATATGATTAAAGTGGAGGACTATAATGGTTCTCCACTCTCATATATGACAAAGAGTTCGTATGAGAAGTTGACTATGTTACTTAAACGAGAGGATATTCAGATAGTACCGATTACCACTAGAGTAGATTATCAGTTTAATAGATTGGAATTACCAGATTTCAAATATGTTTTGTTAGGAAACGGTTCAATACTGATGGATAAAGGGGTAGTTGACGAAGCTTGGTTGAAAAATTCAGAAAGGTGTCGTGATTTTTGTTTATCAGAACTTACTAAGGCTTTTATGCTGTTAAAGCAGACCTATCCAGATACAGAGGTATTAAGGTTTCCAGATAAGATGTTTGTATTTGGAAAGTTTGGAAATACTGTAGAAGTTGCATCACTGCTACGTAATAGTCTTAATTCAGCAAAGGTAAATATATTTACACAGGGTAAGAAAGTGTATGTTTTACCGAAAGAATTTGATAAAGGTCAATCAATCAAGCGTTTCGGGGGTAGTTTTGAAATAGGAAAGATTATATCTGCAGGTGATGAGATACTTGATTTTTCTATGGCAGATTTTTCAGATGTGTTTATAACATCAAATGAAAATTGTAATAAACCAAATAAGATATTAAGTCAGTCAAAGATATTTGCTGATGAGGTATTTGATTATGTTATTAAAGAGTTAGGGTAAGACCTAGCTCTTTTTTTTGATATTTTTTCTAAGATTGTGTTGACTCCATTTCAGAAAAGTGGTATAATGCTACTAAAGTAAAAAGTATTAAATTGCTACTATTATAAAAATTTCCCCTTATTTATCGGGTTTCTTCTATAAAAGTAATATTTTACTACTTTTTAATATGGTGGCGGATTGCTACTATATAAAATAGGTTTTATGAAAAGGAGGAGAATATATGTCTGAGCCAGTCAGAAATAAAGATGGTCTTACTGAGGAAGAATTTTTAGCTCAGTATAATCCTAGTGATTATGAAAGACCTAGTGTTACAGTTGATATGATGGTTTTATGTATGAGTAAATATCTTGAAAATATGAAGATTTTACTTATTCAGCGTGGAGACCATCCATTCATAAATCACTGGGCTTTAGCAGGTGGTTTCGTAGACATCAAGGAGTCTACTTATCAGGCAGCTTGTAGAGAGTTAGAGGAAGAAACAGGTTTAAGAAATATCTACCTTGAACAGCTCTATACAATGAGTCAGCCAGATAGAGACCCAAGAATGCGAGTTATTACTGTATCTTATATTGCTTTAATCAATGAACAGGAAGTTAAAGCAGGAGATGATGCTAAAAATGCTCTTTGGTTTGATATTGTTAAGTTTACAAATAGTAGATTAACACTCCATAATAGTGATGAAGATATTACTATTGATTACAAACTTACAAAGAAGTCATTTAAGAATGGAGTTATCAATGTAGAAGGTCTTGTGCCAGAGCATTGTTCAGGCGAGAAGTTAGCAGCAGACCACGTTGATATTATTCTTGAAGGTCTTACAAGACTGAGAAATAAGGTTATGTATAGCGATGTAGCTTTCAACCTTTTACCTAGAGTATTTACTTTAACGGACTTAAGAAAGGTTTATGAAGTAATTTTAGGCGAGGGACTCTATAAGACGAATTTCAAGAGACACGTAGAAGCTAAGTTAGATAGCTTGGACTACAAAACCACTTCTCTTGTAAAAAATGGTAAGTTATCACAGGCTTACAAATATAGGGGGTAGTTATGAAAGTTGGTGTTATTTTATCGAGATGTCAGCCAATGCATAGAGGTCATATCAAAATGATTAACAGAGCTTTGGATGAAAATGATAAGGTTCTTTTCATTATCGGAAGTGCTGACAAATCAGGTACAGAAAGAAATCCTTTTTCTATGACTTACAGAGTTAATACATTTAAGTTAGCTTTAGATTTTGTCAAGGATAAAAGTAGAGTTAGCTATATGACTCTTAAGGATTGGAGTGCTGATTCAGATATTCCAAAACAGGATAACACAAGTGGGGTAGTTGATAATGCTTCATTAGTAAATAAAGAATGGGGTATGTATCTGTATTACAACATCGTCAATCATATTGGTCAGAAAGATTTCACTTTCTATTACAATGATGATAGTTCTTTGGTATCCGCTTGGTTTCCAGACTTTATCTGGAATAGAGTTACAATTACAAGTTCTTGTAGACTTGATAATATTTCA
>OGZO01001738.1_pt1 | contig 15748 bp, 14 predicted proteins | sample 1576721 | NCBI WGS metagenome assembly OGZO01 (sample SAMEA3541516, study PRJEB24748) | human gut metagenome | biome: human gut; feature: human-associated habitat; material: faeces | place: China | collected 2012 | reverse complement strand
TGGGCTGAGTACAAATAATCCTACTGTTCGTTTCATAAATATAGCATTGAAATTTTTAAAAGAAAACGAATCATGGAAAACACATTAAAAAAGCCTATGACAGGCATTATTCCTCCTTTAGTGACTCCGTTACTGGATAATGACAAACTGGATATTGACGGTTTGGAAAGGTTGATAGAACGATTGATAAAAGGAGGAGTGCACGGATTATTTATACTGGGTACCACCGGAGAAGCGCAGAGTATCAGTTACCGGCTTCGCCATGAAATGATAAAGGAAACTTGCCGTATCAATGCCGGAAGACTTCCGGTTCTGGTTTGTATTTCCGATACTTCAATTGTAGAAAGTATTCATCTGGCACATGTAGGGGCCGAGTGTGGTGCTTCAGCCGTAGTTTCCGCTCCCCCTTACTACTTTGCTCCGGGACAGCCTGAACTGGCCGAATTTTATGAGGACCTGATTCCTCAGTTGCCGTTACCTATCTTCTTGTACAATATGCCGTCGCACACGAAAGTGAATTTTGCTCCGGCTACTATTCAACGCATTGCCCGTAATCCTCAGGTGGTGGGATTCAAGGATAGTTCGGCTAATGCCGTTTATTTCCAGTCCGTGATTGCCGCTAATCTGGGAATTACGAACATTCGTTTCGTGCCGGATGTAGCCAACTTCAAACGCCTGTTCAAAATACCGACTCAGGGCGGACGACTGGGACAAGCCGAAAAGACTGCTTCACGCAAAATGCTGATGCAGGACTATGGACTGAGTGAAAACTTCTTCAAGGAAATCGACGCTTCCGTAAAGAAGCATTGCCGCACGCAGAATGATGTGCAGGCATACTTGTTTATGTATCAAGGCTTCTCACAAGACCTGATGATGTTGATGGGTAACTTGATGCAATGGAAGTTCCGCGTGCCCTCTGTTTTTAAAGGCGCACTGCGCAGTATGACCGAAAAGACCGTACATGATGTCTGCACCAAAACCGTATGGAAAAAGGACGATGTACATAAGACGGCTATGGCAGTCCGCCAATATAAAGAGCGTCTGGGATACTCCGAGCAGTGGATGACAGAATACGTGTACAACGTTGTATTACTGGCTAAAAAAGAACCGAAAAACAAAGCCACGGAAGAGAAATAAGCTTGAAATATCTATCAGGTAAAAAATGTTATCAAAAGAAAAAGTTTTCTAAAGAAATAATCAATAGAAAGGGCGAGAAATGATTTCCTCGCCTTTTTTTGTTATTTTTATGCAACTTTTTTGCTCGAAGGAGCAACAACACTTTATGCAAAGAGATTGTTGTAAGATATAGCGGACTTTATCCGCTAAGCCACAGGCAACAAGCTATCAGTGACAAACTATTGCACTGGGTAAGTTAAAAAACTCTGATAAGTTGATAGTTCAAAACCTATTAGTTCAAGTAATCTGATTATTCAGAAGATTTCATAATTTAGAATATCCGATAACTCAGAAGATTTGATAATTCAAATAGTTTGATTTAGGCTCAGTAAGTCAGGCAACCTTTCAGGCTATCAGAGTTACCCGTAGCTTATAACTTTTAACTCAGCTTGTTACTTGCAACTTGTAGCTCGTAACTCGTAGTTATTTCAGTATTAATCATTAAAAAACAACCGCTTATGAAACAAAAGAAAATGCTTGCACTCACTTTATCCCAGTTGAAGCAACTTTATCGAAATGAACTTCCCGAAATTGTACGCATCGCCGAACAGAGCGACGGTACGGAAAGCTTCAAGCAAGGCATTTCGGAATTCATTACTAGTCAGGCCGATACGGAAAGTGAAGTCGTCAGGCAAATTCGACTTCTGATTGAATATGACGGCCAGGAAGTCCATGAACTTTCTACCGATGAACAAATGATTGTTTCTACCCTGTCACTTCTATACGTGTTTCTTATCGGAAATCTGGAAGAAGATGTGGAAACAGACGTGTTCCTGGATATTTTCCAGCAATTCAAACGCTTACAGCATCCTGCTGCCCCACTCCCCGCACCCCAACGCGTCAAAGCGTGGACCGAGCGCTGGCCCAGCGGACTGGACGAAGACGTACAACTGATCCATGCCAAAAATAAAGAGCGTATTCTGCACGCATTGATACAGAAGATAGAGCACCGTACCGCCATTTCCCGCTACCACTTTGAAGAGGGCATCAGCTACGAAGAGAAATACCGCCTCGTCAACGAATGGTGGAACGATTTCCGTTTCCATCTGGCCATGGCTGCCAAAAGCCCTACAGAACTGAATCGCTTTCTGGGCAATTCACTTTCTGCTGAAACCATGTATCTGTTATCTCGTGCTCGCAAGAAAGGAATGCCTTTCTTCGTTACGCCTTACTATCTGCACTTGTTAAATCCCGGCAGCACAGGGTACAACGATGAATCTCTGCGCAGCTACATCCTCTACTCCCCGCAACTGGTGGAAACTTACGGGCAAATCCGCGCCTGGGAACGTGAAGACATAGTAGAAGCCGGAAAACCCAATGCGGCCGGCTGGCTCCTGCCCGACGGGCACAATATCCACCGTCGTTATCCGGAAGTAGCCATCCTCATTCCCGACACCATGGGACGCGCTTGTGGCGGACTTTGTGCTTCCTGCCAGCGCATGTATGACTTCCAGAGCAAACGACTCAATTTTGAGTTTGACTCCCTACGTCCTAAAGAAACATGGGAAAAGAAATTGCGCCGTCTGATGACTTACTTCGAGGAAGATACCCAATTGCGTGACATCCTCATCACAGGTGGAGATGCCCTCATGAGTCAGAACAAGACGCTGAACACAATTCTGGAAGCCGTTTACCGTATGGCTGCCCGTAAACGGAAAGCCAATCAGGAACGCCCGGAAGGAGAAAAATATGCCGAATTACAGCGTATCCGCCTCGGATCGCGTTTGCCAGCTTATCTGCCAATGCGTATCAACAATGAATTGGTAGAAATTCTGCGAACTTTCAAGGAGAAAGCATCCGTCATCGGTATCCGTCAGTTCATTATTCAATACTTTGCCATTTCCAATGGGCAGACCGAGGCCAGCGAAAATGTATGGGGTTCCGCCCTGCCCTACCTCATTTCAGTGGACAGCAGCACCGACCGTTCCGCTGACAACTACGAATACACCGTCACCTTTTCCGCAGAGCAGGTGCAGCAGGCCCTTGCAGGCCTTGGCATTTCTGCCGACCTCGCCGCGCCGGAGGGCTGGTTCGGCCCGGCAGCGCTGACCAGCGCCGGATACACAAAAACCGTCACGGTCTGCGGGCAGACCGTTTCCGGCACGACCCTGCGCCGGGCGCTGGGCCTGCGCAGCACATGCTTTACGGTACAGTACCAGAGCGGGAATTTCAGCTTTACCACCCGGGGTTACGGCCACGGTGTGGGCCTGAGCCAGTGGGGCACAAAGGCCATGGCGGAGCAGGGCAAAAGCTATGCCGATATTCTGGCACACTACTACCCCGGCACGCAGCTGCAAGGATGAAAAAGCGGCCCGCACCGCAAAGGCACAGACCGCTTTTCTATTCACTCTTTTTCTTATACCCGCACCATATCCGGGGTGATCTCGGCCAGAGAATGCGCACCGCACATCTGCATGGTGTCAGCCAGCTCACCGGCCAGCTTATCAATGTAGCACTTCACACCTTCCTCGCCGCCGCCATACACAGCCGTGACGAACGGGCGGCAGATCAGCACGCCGTCTGCACCCAGTGCCAGTGCTTTGAACACATCCACACCGGTGCGGATGCCGCCGTCCACCAGGATCTTCACGCCGGTGCCCTTGAGGGCTGCTGCGATCTCCGGCAGCACCTCGGCAGTGGCCGGGCACTGATCCAGCACGCGGCCGCCGTGGTTGGACACCACGATAGCAGCCGCGCCGGCTTCCTTTGCCTTCAGTGCGCCCTTAACGGTCATAACGCCCTTGACGATGAAGGGGCGCTCGGCCAGCTTGACGATCTCGGCAAGCTCTGCCACGCTCTTGCTGCCTGCGGGCGGAGTCATGTTCTTCAGGAAGGGCAGACCGGCTGCATCCACATCCATTGCTACGGCAAAGCAGCCGCTGGCCTTGGCCTCGGCCATCTTTTCCTTAATGGTATCAATGTTCCAGGGCTTGATGGTGGGCACGCCGCAGCCGTTTGCTGCGCCAATGGCCTTGGTGGCCATCTCCATAACGGTGGGGTTGGTGCCGTCGCCGGTAAAGGCAGCGATGCCGTTCTCTGCACAGGCGCGCACCAACACATCATTATAGGTCATATCGGTATAGGCTTCGGAGTAGTGCAGGTTCACAGCACCCACCGGGCCTGCAAAGAACGGGTACTTGAAGCTCTTGCCAAACAGCTCAATATGGGTGTCCGGGGTGCCGCCCTCGCACAGGGTGTCCATGTTCACGCGGATCTCGGCCCACTTATTATAATTGCGGATGGCCGTATCGCCCACGCCCTTGGCACCGGGGCCGGGGATCTGATTTTTGCAGGCCACGCCGTTGCACACGGGGCAGGCCTTGCAGTACTGCCCGATGCACTGGCGGGCATTGTTCAAAACATCAGCGTAATTCATATTGCATCCTCCTGTTCAGGTTCTCTTTTTCGAGCGGAACCTGCAAATTCCAACCGTTCTCTGTCCACATCATAGTCCGTTTTTATGGGTTCGTCAAGGGGATCATCGGGTTCTGCTTTTTCTAACGAAAAAATGTCCGGCGCAGAAACGTTGATTTTTAGATTTTTCAAATTTTTTCAAAAAAATCCTTGACAAAAGTCATCCTTTCAGGTATTATAGTGGAGCGCTGAGGGCCACGGCCCGAAACGCTGAAAACTGAAGATGTGGAAAGATGGCTGAGTTGGTCTAAGGCGCACGACTGGAAATCGTGTAACGTGTCAAAAGCGTTCTGGGGTTCGAATCCCCATCTTTCCGCCAGGAATCCGAAACCTTACGGTTTCGGATTTTTTGTTTTTTTCAGCGCTTCTCTGTTCCGCCTTGACTTTTGTCCGCTGTTCCGCTATGCTGAATAAAACATCTGAGGGAGGATTTTTTATGGCATCTTCCAAACGGAAAAAGCACGGCGCGGGCTATGTGGTCCTGATCGCAGTGCTCATTCTTGTACTGCTTGCAGTCGTGGCCGCTGCAACCGGGTACAGTCTGGTAGCCCGCCGGGTGAAAGCGCTGCAGGCAGGCGCGGCCTTTACCTTTGATTATGAGATCACATCCACAGTCGATTCCCCTGCCCTTTACACCATCCTGCAAAAGACAGGCTCCACCAAGGGCACCGTCAACGGCCTGTATGCACCGGACGCACTGCAGCTGAGCATCTCGGCCCCGGATGCCGTTATCCCGGCAGACCCGCTCACCCGGGTGTATATCAGCAGCAGCGAGACCTTATACGATGTCGGGCAGCTGTACAAAAATATCCGCTCTTCCATCACCGGCAGCTACCCGCTGGCGAGCCTTCTGCTGCCGGACTGGAGCCTTGGCAGTTATATCTCGCAGGCCCAGCTGGCAAGCCTGCTGGGTGTGGACACCACAGCCACCAGCCTGCAGGACATGACCGAGTTTGAGCTGCCGCAGAAAAAGCTGCAGCGCGTACAGCCGGAAAACGCAAAGGATGGCTACCTTTATTTTCAGCTGGATACCGGTGATGCCAGCGCCAATGCACCGGTACTTGTTATCGGGCTGGAAAAGAGCAGGTTCTTTGCGGATGCCATCCCGGTGCACATCCTGCTCACCATCCCGGAACACGGGGTCAGCATCCAGCTCACTGGCACCGTGAGTGCCCAGACCGTGGTACTCACTGCGCCCACATCCCGCATGAAGGACGAAGACATCCAGACACTGGTGCAGATCCGCGATACCATCCAGAGCGTGCTGCAGTTCGTGCAGACCGCTGCCAACAGCGTACAGAACGCGGGCTGATCTTTCCGCAAACATCAAAAGCCAGAAACGGCAGCAGTCGTTTCTGGCTTTTGTTCTGTCATTTTACCGGTCGAGGATGCGGCCATCGGTGGAGAAGGTGACTACATTCCACGGGATGAACTTGCCGCTGTTCTTCAGAGCAGTGATGGCAGCGTGCTCCAGCCCGCCGCAGCAGGGCACCTCCATGCGCAGCACGGTCACGCTCTTGATATCATTGCTGCGGATGATCTCGGTCAGCTTTTCGCTGTAATCCACAGCATCCAGCTTCGGGCAGCCGATGATGGTCACATGGCCCCTCATGAACTCCTCGTGGATATTGGCGTAGGCATAGGCGGTGCAGTCGGCGGCGATCAGCAGCTTGGCACCGTCAAAGTAGGGCGCGTTCACCGGCACCAGCTTGATCTGGCAAGGCCACTGTGCCAGCTGGGACTGCATGGGCACTGCGGCTGCGGCAGGTGCGGTCTGCTCACGGTGGAACTGTTTCATCATGCTGCCCGGGCAGCCATGGAACGCCGGTGCGGCGGGCTGTGCCTGCTGCTGGGCGGCAGCGGCCTTTTTCTGCTTGTTTTCCAGCACAGCCTGCTCGTCATAAGCGGCGGCTTCGCGCTCGGTAAAGGTGATGGCACCGGTGGGGCATCCGGGCAGGCAGTCGCCAAAGCCGTCGCAGTAGTCGTCCCGCATCAGCTTGGCCTTGCCGTTCACAAGGCCGATGGCACCCTCGTGGCAGGCGGTGACGCAGGCACCGCAGCCGTTGCATTTTTCTTCGTCTATATGAATGATTTTGCGGATCATGGAAAAATCCTCCTTGCTTTGATGTTCTGAGTATACTATAATCAGACCGTGCTTTCGGTTGTTATAACCACAGAAAGAGGATTTTTATGAAAAAGATCGCGTCGCCCCTGTTTCAGGATCTTTCAGAAGCCGAGCTGGATACCCTTGCCGCTGCCGGGCACCTGCGCACCCGGCAGTTTGCAAAGCACGAGGTCATCTTCCGCGCCGGAAGCTGCGTGCGGGAGATCGGCATTGTGCTGCGTGGTTCCGTGCACATTGAAAATCTGGATCTCTGGGGCACCAAAAGCATCCTGAGCAGCGTAGGTGCCGGGCAGGCCTTTGCCGAGACCTACGCCTTTTGCGGCGAGGCCTTGATGGTGGATGCTGTTGCGGCCGAACATTGCGAAATACTGTTCCTGCACACTGCCGCCTTTACCGATGCGCGGATCGAGCCAGCGCTGCAGGACAAGCTACTGCGCCGCCTGCTGGCGGTGTCTATGCGCAAGAACCTCAGCCTTTCGCAGCGCATCTTCTGCACAACGCCCAAGACTGTGCGCGGACGGCTGCTGACCTATTTTTCCGCACAGGCAGCACGCTGCGGCAGGATGGCGTTCGAGGTGCCCTTCAACCGCCAGCAGATGGCCGACTACCTCAATCTGGACCGCAGCGCCCTCTCCAAAGAGCTGTGCAAAATGCGGGACGAAGGTTTGCTGGAATTTGATAAAAACCGCTTTGTTTTAAAGCAGCTTCCAGAATAACCAAAAGCGCCCGCCGGGCATGGCTGGACCTCCGGCGGGCGCTTTCATTTTAACAGGTCAATAGAACGAGATCAGACCGTCTCCTTCTTCTTGCGGGGTGCGCACTTGCGCTTGGGCTTCTCCGCAGCGGGCTTTTCCTCTGCAGGTGCTTCTGCCTTTGCAGGCTCTGCTTTTTCGGCAGCCTTGGCGGCGGTCTTTTTTGCGGCAGTCTTACGGGCAGGCTTTGCGGGCTTTTCTGCCGGTGCTGCGGTCTCTGCCTTCCCCTCTTCTGCCTTGGCGGCAGCCGCCTTTTTGGTGGTGCGGGGCTTGCGGGCCGCAGTCTTCTTGGCCGGTGCCTTTTCTGCAGCGGGTGCAGCTTCAGCGGCAGCCTCCACAGCAGGCGCCTCGGCCTTCTTTGCGGCACGCTTTGCGCGCTCCTTCACCTCGGCAATGGTCCACAGCTGGTCATCTGCGCCGGACACCTCCTGCCAGATCTGCAGCACGGTGCCAACCGCAGCGCCCATGCCAACGGTGTCCACGCACTTGCCGCCGGCCCAGGAAGAGCGCAGGCGCACAGTTCCTTCCGGGGTGGGCTGAACGGTCCACATCTGAGAGGTGCCGCCCACATCCTCCCACAGGTGCAGCCAGGTGCCGTTGGCGGTGCCGGTCATGGTCAGGTCCAGCAGCTTGCCGGATGCGCGGTTGCGGATGCGGTAAACGCCGTCACCCACGCGGATAAAGCTCCACTCCTGCTCAGGCTTATGCTCGTACTTGCCCAGACGGACGGTACCGGCTTCCTTGGTGCCCTCCACGGCCTGAATGACGTTGCCGGTGTGCGCGGCAATGGTGTAAAAGTGATCGGCTTCGATCACGGTCTGTGCAACAGTTTTCATGGTTTGTTCCTCCTATGGATCGCAGTCGCCCGGCTCTGCCCGCGGCTGCCACTTGTATTTTGTATGCAGCCTGTACAGATGCACAGGCTCTTTTGTTTCCCTTATGGTAAATGATACCACATATCGTGATTTTCTACAAGCAATTCGACCAGCCTTTAGCAAAACAGACAAAAACAGTCAAGCTTTCCGTCCGTTTTTCTCCCGCTCCATGGGCATTTCAGGCACCATTCTGTACCGGTTCGGCTCTCGACTTTTTGCCGCAGCTGCGTTATACTATGGAACGTGCATCCCGTGCACACATTCAAATTATCCGCCGCTCTGCTGCTGGGCGGCTTTTCTTGACCTATTCCTTATGATAAAAGGAGGTTCTTTCATGTCAGCAGACGAGCTCAACATTCAGCAATACAAAAAAATGACCGAGACACCCATTCCAAAGCTGATCCTCGGTCTTGCCGCCCCTACCATTTTAAGTATGCTCATCACCAGCATCTACAACTTGGCCGATACCTTTTTTGTGGGCCAGATCTCCACCAGCGCTTCCGGTGCGGTGGGCATTGTTTCCAGCCTGATGGCCATTATTCAGGCGCTTGGCTTTACACTGGGCCACGGCTCCGGCACCATCATCAGCCGCAGCCTTGGCAGCCGGAACACTGATGCCGCCACCCGCTTTGCTTCCACCAGCTTTTTTACTGCTCTGGCCGCTGGCGTGGTGCTGGCCGTTGTGGGCCTTGCCACTCTGCCCAGCTTCATGATGCTGCTGGGCAGCACCGAGACCATTCTGCCCCACGCCTGCGCTTATGCACGGCCCATCCTCATTGCAGCCCCGCTTATGATCTCCAGCCTTGTGATGAACAACATCCTGCGCTATGAGGGCAAGGCGAACTTTGCCATGATCGGCCTTGTGACCGGCGGCGTGCTGAACATTGTGCTGGATCCCATCTTGATGTTCGGCTTGGGCCTTGGCACCGCCGGTGCAGGCATTGCTACGGCTCTCAGCCAAAGCATCAGCTTCTGCATCCTGCTGTCCATGTTCCTGCGGGGCAAAACCGTCAGTCAGTTCCGTATTGCTGCCGTCACCCGTGAAGCGCGGGAGTTCGGCATGATCCTGGTGGGCGGCGCGCCCAGCTTTGGCCGTCAGGGCCTGCAGAGCATCGGCGGCATGCTGCTGAACATTGCCGCCCGCAGCTATGGCGATGCCGCTGTGGCCGGCATGAGCATCGTTTCCCGCATTTTCATGTTCATCATCTCGGTAGCCATTGGCGTTGGGCAGGGCCTGCAGCCGGTGGCCGCGTTCAACTACGGTGCGCGCAAATTCCGCCGGGTACAAAAAGCTGCAGTTTTTACCATGGGTGCAGCCTTTTGTATGCTGGTGGTGCTGGTGAGCCTGTGCTGGGTCAACAGTGATGCCCTCATCCGCCTGTTCCGCGACGACCCGGAAGTTACCGCCGTGGCGCTGCCCGCCTTCCACTATCAGTGCCTTGCCATTCTGCTGCAGCCGGTCATTGTGGTGGCAAACATGACCTTCCAGAGCGTGGGCAAAGCCGGGCGCGCCACCTTTCTGGCCTGTTGCCGTCAGGGCGTGTTCTTCATTCCGCTCATCCTCATTCTGCCCCGCACTTTCGGCCTTGTAGGCGTAGAGATCTGCCAGCCCATTGCGGATGTGCTCACCTTTATTGTTTCCCTGCCGTTCCTGCTGGCCTTCCTCAAGCAGCTGGACCGGATGGACGATGCTGAAAAAGCCAAAGCACAGTCCTGAACGTCTGTCATAAAACTGTAATCAACAGCCGCGTTTTCCTGCAATGGAATGCGCGGCTGTTTCGTATTATAATTGAACTGGAAAACCTTTCCGGCTTTCTTTTAAACTTTGTTCCTTTCCATACTGTAAGGAGTGATCTTTATGAAGCGTAACGTTTGCCGCATAGGCAGCGCTGCTGTATGCGCTGCCCTGTGCCTTACCCTTGGCTGCAGCTGCAGCGTACTGCCGCCCGCTTCCGGCAAGCCTGCTGCTCCTGCTTCCTCAGTGCCCACCGATGCACACGGGGATCCGCTTTACGACAGCTCCCGGCTGGACGACGGAAAGCTGCGGATTCTTTACGGTTACGACAATTCCGGCAGTGCCTGCACCGTTCTGTGCGGCAGCAAGGTGCTGTACCAGTCCTTCCGCAGCGAGAACGTGAACCTTCTGCAGGACACCGTGACCGGTGAGACCAACTACTGGTTCCGCACCTGGGCCGACCCGGACGCTTATTGCGGACGGCGCAGCGGCCTGTTTGACAAAGACGGCAATGAAGTCATGACCTTTGAGGGGGAGCAGAACGCCTCCATGCAGAACGGTCTGCTGGTGCTGCAGGAAGCCCACGCCGTGAACGGCAGCTACGAAAACGGCTACGACGATTACGGCACCTGTCAGGTGATCGACCTTTCCACCGGTGAACGTCTGCCCGTGCCGGATGGCGCATACCGCTGCATCGTGTGCGGGGACAGGCTGGTGTTCACCTGCTATGCCCGCCCAGCAGACCTTGCCGAGGACGCATGGGACGATGAACCCGCCCTGCACAGCTGGGTCATTATACAGACGAAGGACGGTACACAGACTTACGGCGCAGATGCCACTACTGCCATAAGCCTTTCCTATGCACCGGACGTTCTGAACGACTGGGTAGAGCTGGACACCTGCCACGCCAGCGGCGAGCCAACGGACGAAACGCTCTATCATCCCGCCACCGGCGAAGGCTTCACCGGCTTCCGGCAGGTATGCGGCAATGGCACCGCCTGCTTTGTTGCCAGCGATGGCCGCTATGAGCTGCGGGATCTCGCCACCGTGGACCGCACCCTCATTGGCACCTTCGACGACCAGCCCAGCAGTTATTTCCCGGGCTATGTGGTCACATGGCGCACGAGCGGCGGCTTCGGCTATGATCTGCACGACCTTGTTACCGGTGAGGTGACACCGCTGTACGCTTCCAGCGTCATGAGCGACACCATCGCCCTTTACTATGAGGACGGACGGTTGAAGGTGTTCAGCACCGCCACCGGCGACCTAATCACCGACACCGCCGTGGAGCCAGTGGAGGGCCAGCAAAGCGTGATGATGGATAACAAGGGTGACGGCTACGTCTGGCTGGAGCTGCGGGATAACGATAACTTTGAGACCACTGCCACCCGCGTGTACGGCCCCGAGGGCCTTGTCTCCGACCTGACCCATCTGCAGGACAAGTATTATGCCCTGAACTATCTCATCACCACACCGGAGGGCAGGCCGCTGTACTGTGGCAACGCCAATGCGCCCAGCAGCAACGGCTCAATGTGTGACGTGCTGGATGAAAACGGCAACATTGTGTTCTATGGCCTTGGCAGCTGCTACAGCTACTACGACAACAGCTTGAACCAGCTGCCAGAACACGTGTTCGTTGCAAAACGCGGCTTTTACTACGGCTGGATGGACACGAACGGCAAATGGCTTTACTGCCAAAGCATCTTCTCTTCCATCAACGCCGACGATGAAATGGGCTACTGACCCAATAGGAGGAACGCCTTATGAAAAATGCTAAAATTTCCCGCCGCAGCTTTCTGCTTGGCCTTGCCGCCTGCTCTGCCGCAGGCATTCTCACTGCCTGCAAGGGGGATGACACCCCCGCCAGCAGCGCTTCCACCTCGCCGGAAGCACCCGCTTCTTCCGTGAGCGAGCTTGAACCCATCGGGCTGTTTACCGTGGAAGATTTTCCCAAGCTGGATGGCAGCACTGCCTGCATCCCGCTGATGGCCCAGATGATGGCCGATACCACCGGCATCGATCTGGAAGTAGCCCAGAGCGGCATTTCGGTCAGCACCACGGCCTATGCGTGGGAAAACTTCGGCCTGTACCCGGATGAGGAATACACTGCCAGGATGCTGGTGGTCTACGAAGCGCCGGACTACGTAAAGGAAGAGCTGAAAGAAGCAAACGCTCAGCTGGAACAGAAACCCATTGGCCGGGACGCACTGGTGTTCATCGTGAACGAGAACAATCCGGTCAAGAGCCTGACCCGGCAGCAGCTGAAGGATATCTATGCCGGTAAGATCACCAACTGGAAGGAAGTGGGCGGCGAGGATCTTGCCATCGTGCCCTTCCAGCGGGGCGAAGACTCCGGCAGCCAGACCCTGTTCCGCAAGCTGCTCATTCAGGGCGGCGAACTGATGGACCCGCCCACCGAGCTGGCTCCCGCTGCCATGGGTGAGCTGGTGGACAGCATCGCCGCCTACAACAACAGCGCCAATGCCATCGGCTTCTCGGTCTACTACTACATCGACCAGATGTACTCCCAGCCCGGCCTGCGTCTGCTGGCCGTGGACGGCGTGACCCCTTCCAACGACACCATCGCCAGCGAAAGCTACCCGCTGTGCAACGAGTTCTATGCCGTTCTCCATGCGGACGCTGCCGCCGACAGCCCGGAACGCCAGCTTTACGACTGGCTGGATACCGCCGCCGGACAGGACTGCATCAAAAAATCCGGCTATGTAGCGGTGGCACCCGCCACCGGAACCACGGTGGATTGATCCTGCTGAATTGACACCTTTCTGCGTTTCTGCTACAATAAAGAAAAACTTCTGTCAAAAGTTTTGCAGCAGTTTACCGAAAGGAAGACCATTGTATGGAACACCCTGCAGAGCACTCTTCTACCGTAAACCATGTGGAAAGCCACTGGCGCACCCAGCTGCGCAACCACATCATTCAGGCATCCAGCCTGCTGGAGATCCTGCTGTCCGGCCTTGTACTCATTGGTCTGCTGTTCAGCGCCGTGCCTCTCATCAAATGGATGCCGGGCCTTTTGTTCTACGGCAACGAGGTGGAGATCCGCAGCTTTCTGGAACGCAGCCTTGATATCGTGATCGGCATTGAGTTCATCAAAATGCTGGCCAAGCACAGCCCCGGCAGCAGTCTGGAGGTTTTGCTGTATGCCATTGCCCGCCATCTGGTAGTGGGCCACGACTCCGCACTGGAAAACCTGCTCAGCGTGGGAGCCATCGCCCTGATCTTTATTGTGCGCAAGTTCTTCTTTGTGCCGGCCTTTGGTGCCCACCTGCCGGACGGCCATCCGGCACCGGATCTTTCTCCAAAGCAGAGCGGCATCCCGGCAGAGGAGTTTATCTCCCGTCTGAAAGACCGCGCCAAGGCCGAGGCGGCCGAGGCCATTCCTTCCGAAGAAGAGACTTTTGACGAGTACGATTTTGAGCAGGCCGCCCCGGAACCAAAATAACATAAACAAAAATGCCCCGCAGCACTGCCGGAAAACCAGCAGGCTGCGGGGCATTTTATAATGCTTTTATTTTTTATTGTGCTTTCCGAAGCGGTACTCTTTGCCCTCACGGATGCGCTGGATATTGGCGCGGTGCATATAGATCACCATGCCGGACATAAAGCCGGAGCCAATGGCGCACACCAGCATATCACCGGCGGCATAGCCCTGCAGGGAACCGTAAATGATGGTCAGCACCGGGTAGAGTGCTGCCATGGCCACGCTGCCCAGCGACACCATGCCGGTGGGGATCAGGCACACCAGAAAGATAATGGCCAGAAACGGCAGCAGCACCGGCTGGATGGCCAGAATGGCACCAGCTGCCACCAGCACGCCCTTGCCGCCTTTGAACCCGAAGTACAGCGGGTACAGATGGCCCAGCACTGCAAAGATGGCGGCCAGATAGACACCCAGATACGGCGAAACGCCGGCATCGGCGGGCAGCATGTGGAACAGCCACCGGCCGATGCACACGGCCAGCACGCCCTTGAGCACATCGCCTGTCGCGGTCATGGCGGCAGCCTTCTTGCCAAAGGTGCGCAGCATGTTGGTCATGCCGGCCGCACCGCTGCCATGATTGCGCACATCGTCATGATATACGAATTTGCTGACGAGGATGCCGGTATCCACACTGCCCAGCAGGTACGCCTGCAGGATGGTGGCTGCGGCGATCAGGATCGCTTTCATCATAGAAACGGATGCCTCCTTTGCGGGCGCTTACACGTCCTTTGCGCCCACTTCGCCGGAGCCGCGCTCGCGGATCACCAGACGGATGGGAGTGTGTTCCAGACCAAAGTTCTCGCGGATCTGGTTGATCAGATACCGCTGGTAGCTGAAATGGAACAGCTGCTTCGAATTCACAAAGGCCACGAACGTGGGCGGGCGGGTGGATGCCTGAGTCAGATAGAAGATCTTCAGGCGGCGGCCCTTGTCGCTGGGCGGCTGCATCCGGGCTGTGGCGCGGGCCAGCATCTCGTTCAGCACGCCGGTGGGCACGCGGGCACCGTTCTGGCTGTCCACATCGCGGATCAGCTGCATGAGCTTGTTCACGTTGTAGCCGGTCTGAGCCGAGATGAAGATGATAGGAGCATAGCCCATAAAGCTGAAGCACTCGGCATAATCGCGGCGCTGCAGCTCCATGGTGTTGGTCTCCTTGCCTTCCACCGCGTCCCACTTGTTGACGACGATGATGCACGCCTTGCCCTGATCGTGGGCATAACCGGCCACCTTGCTGTCCTGCTCGGTAAAGCCGACGGTGGCATCCACCAGGATCAGGGCCACACGGCTGCGAGCAAATGTTTTTCCTACTCTTTTCAAATCATCTTCCGATGCTTTTTCCAGCTCTTTGATGATTTCTCCTTTTTTTGCGTAAGATATTTTTGCCAGATCATTTTTGTGCAAAAATATCAGCCGCAGCACATACACGGCAATGAGCACCGAGGCGGCAGCGATGAGCCCAGCCATCCGGCGCACCACGATCTTGTGTTCGTCTTGATTCATCCGTTTTCCTCCCGGCAGGGTCTGGCATCACACCACGCCGTTGTCTATCTTGAATTCCGTGCTGATGCGCTGCACTGCACGGTGGAGCAGCCAGCTCCCCGGGGCCGTCATCAGGGCCGACGGCAGCACGACCCAGAGAAAACGCTCCCCTGCGCCCGCATAGCCCGGCATATAGTAGAAAAACAGCCAGTCCGCCGACAGCACCAGCAGGGCGCAGGTCACGGCCAGCAGCACGAAGTTGGAGGGGGTATCCTTCAGATAAAGCTGCACGACCACCGACACGCCGAAACAGAGGATCATCAGCTCCAGCGCCAACATCCCCACGGTGCGGCCGGCGGTGTAGTCCCACATCAGGCCGCACACCGCGCCAAAGATGGCCCCGGCGAACTCGCCCTCTGCGGCAGACACCGCCAGACAGAGCGGCAGCAGCCAGAGCGGCTTCGCGGCCCCGAACTGGAACAGCCCCGGCATGGTCTGCAAAACCGTACACACCACCAGCAGAAGGATATAGCAGCCCCATTTCAGCCTCTGGCTGCGGCTGCGCTTGCGGCGAGATTCCATCTCCGGCCCTCCTCAGTAGTTGGTGATGATGAACACATGGCGCACCGTGCGGGATCCTAAATTGAACATTTTGTCAACAAAAAAGCGGAAAAAGTTCAAAAAAATTGA
>OGZO01001718.1_pt1 | contig 15872 bp, 27 predicted proteins | sample 1576721 | NCBI WGS metagenome assembly OGZO01 (sample SAMEA3541516, study PRJEB24748) | human gut metagenome | biome: human gut; feature: human-associated habitat; material: faeces | place: China | collected 2012 | reverse complement strand
AAATTACTGGATATAAATTTGAGATTTTCAGAAGAAATAAGCCCGCAATCACAGGAGTCTTTACTAGAAACGAAATGAATAGTGTATATAGAATGTATACTTATTACGGTTCTGGTTTAACCCAGCAGATTGTCAGCAGATATTTCCCAGACTATTCTCTTATTGACTTTAAAAGAATTTTACGAGCTTTTAATATTACTAAAGCATCTTCTCCATTTGCTCCTCATATGTATGAAGAATATACTGAGGATGAATTAAAAGAAATGCATCTTAGAGAAAAAGAGAATGATTTCTTAAAAAGAATAGAGAAAGATGAAGTAAAAGATTTAAGAGCTTTAGTTACTAAATTAACTAAGGAAACCTCTAAGTCTTTAAATAAAGAACTTATAGAAACTACTATTAAAAATACAGTAAAAGATTATAAAGAACTTCCAGTAAATATTAATAATAAAGAAGCAGAATATCCTGATTTAATTATATGGTTATCTGATTTACATATTGGAGCTTATAATGCTAAATATAGTAGTTTTGTACAGTTACCTTCTTATGATGTTCTAGAAATTAAATCTAGATTATCTAGAATTGTGGAATCTTTTGTAGGACAAGAATATCATTCTGTATATGTAGTTAATCTTGGAGATTCTATTGATGGATTTAATAAAGAAACTACTAGAGGAGGTCATGAACTTCCTGAAATTCTTGATAATAAAGAAATTAGTGAAGCATTTATAGAGTGTATGATGGAGTTCTTTGCTACTCTTACAGTGAAAGTAAAGAGTAAAGATTTTAATTATCTCTCTATAGGAGAATCTAATCATGGTGGGGATTTTGAATGGTTAAACCAAAAACTCTTAGCTGCATATTTAACTAAATACAATGTTAAGAGTTATATTAGTAACTATCCTATTGATAATTTTATCATTGGAGACCATCAATTCCTGTATGCTCATGGTAAAAATAATAATTCTCAAACTAGACAATTTCCTCTCACTTTAAATCCTCAGACTGAATTATTCTTTGCTAATTATATAGCAGAAAAAGGTATATGTAGTCCTCATATTTATGTTGTAAAAGGTGATTTACATAATTATGCTTATACTACTGGTAAACAATTTGATTATATATCAGTAGGTAGTATGTATGGTAGTAGTAATTATATTACAGCTAATTTTGGACATACTAAATGGAGTATTAATTATACTATTGTAAAAGATAAAGATATTTTGATGGGAACTATTAAAGGAAATAATTAATGAGGGACATAAGACTTCCAGAAACGTCTGATAAATCTATAGATATCTCTGCTATAGATACAGATACTGAAGGTATTATCTTAGCATACAAAGGTAATAAACCAATAGGATTTATCGGATATGACGATGATAATAATGAATGGGTATACTTAGATGATATTACTATAAACTGTAGTTACAAACGAGACGAAAATTTATTAACTTTACTAAGAAACGTAATAGCTAGTAATTACGCCGATAGTTTTAAATTAGTTGATTTTAAATAATGAAATATATTAATATTCCTAAAAGTAGTGATACTACTATAGATTTAGCAGCTATTACTGGTAATTATAAAGGTATAATTATTGCTTATAAAGAAGGTATAGCTGTAGGAAGAATTTCATATTGTTCAGATACTGAAATGTGGTATTTTTGTAACAATATAGATAATGCTCAATTTTATACAATTAAAGATACATTATTAGAATTAATTACTGAATTAATAGATACTAAACATATAGCAGATAATTTTAGATTATTAGAATTTTATACTAACAACTATGATTAGCAGAGAAGACGTTTTACAGGAAGCTTTACATAAGTGTTTTGTAGAAATGTATAGATGGGCTCAGCCTTCTATAGATTTGGATGAGCTTATTAAGAATGGATTTAAAGATAGTGAGAAAGATCCTTTATATGCTAGACATTATTTATCTCAAGATAATTTTAATTATATAAGAGACACTTATATGAATGCATATGGTATTAATGATACTTGGGATGATACTTTTGAAATATTAATTAAGCAACTCTTAGAAGGAGGTGTAGAAGATGACTATAAAGAAGCTACTCCTGATAAACCTGCTTATAGAGATTATAAAAAAGTTCTCCCACTAAAAGAAGTTCTTACTTGCCCAGGAGAAGTTAATACTATTATTGACTATATAAAGAAATGTCAAAACTTTTATAAAGGACATTGCTATGAAACTAATAAATTTTCTTGTAGTATTGCATTAGGTCCTAGTCCTAATTGTAATGCAAAACATGTTACAGAATATTGGCATAGCCATGGCAAGCCAGAGTTTAAAATAGTAGAATATAATATCTCAGATGTTATTTACGGGGATGGAGACTTTGAAGAAGTATCTGATGAAGAATTTCTCGCTACATTAAAATGGTAACTAGTGACATTACTAAAGATAACAAAACACTACTTATCTGCTATAAAAATTCATATCCCTGTGGACAAATATTATACAACGGGAGTAAGTGGGTATATATTACTAGTGTAGATGTAAATAAAGTTAATTATGCGGAAGATACTCCACATAATTTAGTACGAAAATTATTAGATAAAGAAATTATTGATAACATAATGTTTTTCACATACAATGGAGAGAATGCCAACTGAATTTACTTTAGAAGAAGTATTAGAAGGAAAAGCTACTAGTATTAAAGGTAAAGATTATCTTCCTACTAGAGGATATATTGAACCTTTCTTAGAGAGAGTTCAAAAATTAACTTCTGATATTAGAGTACATGTAAAATTACCTGATCAAATCACTTATAATAAAAATGGTGATATAGATACTGCTGATTTAACTTTTAATAGAGTATGGTTGGAAGCAGTATTACCAAATGAATATCAATATGCTAATCATCAGCAAGTAATTGGTATGGTATATGGTCTAGACACTAGAAAAGCTGTTGTAAAAATGTATTCAGGTGCCCTGAACTCTGCATGTACAAATCTTTGTGTATTTAATCCAGACAGTTTAGTAGTTAATGAGATAGAGCCAGAAACTCCAATTAATTTTAAACCAATTACAAGACTTGTAGAGCAAACTACAGAGATAGGAGTTACTTTAAGACGTTTTGCTGATACAGATTTCGATTATACCGATAAGAGTTTTGTAAATGAGCATTTGGGTAGATGGGTTCGTAATTGTATGTCTGAATCTATTGATAATGGTTTTGGTAAAGTAAAATTAGCCACATCAACTCCTATTGATGCTTATAAATTATTATTTGATAAAAAAGATAGTCCATATCTTATATCAGATGATAACGCAAATATGTTTACTGTATATAATGCATTCACTCAAATTATAACTGATTCTATGAAAAAGGATATTATGAATCAGGTTGAGAAAACTTTACTAGTAAACAGTATTTTAACTTTGTAAATAATATTTTGAAATAACTATATAAGCACTATATTATTAGTTCAGTACTAGTATTATAGTGCTTATTTCGTAGATGATTTAAAATGTTAATTTATAAATGTTATTTATGGTAATAAAAAGAGACGGAATTAAAGAAGAGTTTAACAGAAACAAAATTAGAGATGCTGTACTAAAGGCTTTTGGAATTACCCAAAACTCTAGTAAGACAATAGATGAAGATATTTACAGAGCAGTTACTGAGATAACTAATTCTGTAGTAGAGACTGAAGATCAATCTATTGAGGATATTCAAGACCAAATTGAAGAACTCTTAATGGATTTAGGATATCACGACGTAGCTAAAAAATATATTCTATATCGTAAAGAACGCGAGGATATTAGAAATCATGCTACTAGGGATATTAAATTTATTCATAATTTTGTAAAATCTGATAATACTGCTAATGCCACTATTGACGACAATAGTAATGTTGGAACTAAAGGTATTGGAGTATTAAATGCTGAAATACATAAAGTCGATAATAAACTCACTAATACAGAATGGTGGGAAAGTTTTGTAAAGAAGAGAGATCCTAACTTTAATATAAAAGTTATGAGGAATGATTTTAAAACTATTTTATATCCTCATGACTCATCTTCTCAAGTAGGAGAACCATATTGTATGGCAGCTTCTATGTATCCTTTCTTGTTGTCTGGATTAGAGAAATTAGGAGGTAAATCAGCTGTTCCAAAGAATCTTGATTCATTCTGTGGTATTTATGTAAATTTAAACTTTGCATTAGCTTCTGAAATTAAAGGAGCAGTAGCTACTCCTGAGTTCCTAATGTATATGGATTACTTCTGTAGAAAAGAATGGGGAAATAATTATTATCTTAAACCAAGTGTAAAAATAACTACAGATTATTGTATAAAACAGAAAACTATTGGTAGTCAAATTGATCAGTATTTCCAACAGGTAACTTATTCTATTAATCAAATAGCAGGAGCTAGAGGAATGCAGTCTCCATTTACAAATTTTTCATTCTTCGATAAATATTTCTTTGAAGGTATGTTTGGAGAATTTGTATTTCCAGATGGAACAAAGCCAGAATGGAACTCTACTAATTGGCTACAAAAACGTTATTTACATTGGCTAAATCAAGAAAGATTAAAATGTATTTTAACATTCCCTGTATGTAGCTATGCTTGTTTAACTGATAAGGAAGGTAATTTTAAAGATTTAGACACTTTCCATTATATATGCAATGAATATGCTCAAGGAAATTCTTTCTTTACTTACATGTCTCGTAGCGTAGATAGTTTAAGTTCATGTTGCTTTTCTAAAGATACTAAGTTTTTATGGAAATCTAGCACTTCTGGAGTACATCTAACTACCTTTGAAGAATTTAAAAATCTTCCATATAAAAATATGAAAGAGAATTTTAAAGTATTTCATAATGGCTCTTGGGTAGCTGGCAAAGTTATAGATTTACCTAATCGTCCTATGTATAAAGTTACCACTTATAATAATAAAGAGTTTATTATGACTGATAATCATATAAATGTAACTTTACAAGGAGAAAAACCGACAGAACAGTTAACTATTAATGATTACTTATTATTCAATACTTCTAGGTTAAGTGCTATTCCAGATAATAATGAACATTTAACTTACGCCCAAGGTTATGTAATTGGATCATTTTTAGGTGATGGCTCTTTTAGTTCTGAAATAAATGGAGTTATCTATGATATTAATTTATCCCAAAATGAACAAAAATATAAACGTTCTAAATTTTATTGGAATCTCGCATTAAAACAAATGGGATATGAACCTAACGTGGTTTTAAAAGAAGTAGTAAATAATGTTTATCCATTAAGGGTATCTAATAAAAATTTAGTTGCTTTTATTCAAAAATGGATTAATTGGCATAGAGGAACTTATGCTCATAATAAGAAATTAAACATGAATTGTCTTCTTCAATCTGTAAAATTTAGAGAAGGTATACTACAAGGGTGGTATGATACTGATGGGGGAAATTCTAACAGATGCTACACGACTTCTCCTGAATTAGCAGAAAATATGGAAGCCTTAATAACTTCTTTAGGAATGCAAAGCATTATTAATATATCAGATAGAACAGATGAAGAAGTTATAATACGCGAGGAACATTATAAAAGAAATTACCCATTATATTGTGTAAGATGGTATGAAGATGCAAATCATAGAGCTAATAAAGACAAGGCACATAGTTGGATAAAATATAATAATGGAATATACTTTAAAATAAAATCTATCGAACCATATGATTACAATGATAGAGTATATTGTATAGAATGTAAAAATACTTCTGAACCATATTTTACATTACCAAGTGGATTAATTACTCATAATTGTCGTCTTCAAAATGCAGTACAAGAAAATACGTTTAATACTACTAATGGTCAGATAGGTATAATGACTGGTAGTAAGAATGTTATTACCCTTGATTTAAATAGAATTATTCAGGATTGGCAGCATACTTGGTCTGATTATAAAGACCATATTGATGTTGATACTAATAGATGTTGCTTCCCAGTAGATTGGATTACACATAAAGACTTCCAAGAAGGAATTAAGAATTATATAGAAAATATTCTTGAAAGAGTTTATTTGTATCAGTATGCTTACAATGACTTAATGCATTGGTGTAAAGATCATCATTTATATGCTGCTTATGATGCTGGTTTTATTAATCTTGATAAACAGTATTTAACTATTGGAATTAATGGCTTAAATCAGGCTGCTGAATACTTAGGAATGGAATGTAATAATAATATTTATTATAAGACATTCTGTAGATTAATATTTAGTACTATAAAAGAGCAAAATAAAAAACATAAAACTAAAACAGCTCAATTTAATACTGAACAAGTACCAGCAGAATCTGCTTCAGTAAAACTCTATAATAGAGATAGGAAGGATGGGTAGACTCAATGCCCATGTAAAACTCTTACTGATTGACTTGGAAGTCCGGTGTGGCGACAGGGCGCAAGCTGTAGCATTTTATATGTTACTTGCAGCGTGAACGACTGAGTGTAAGAGACTTATAAGGATAATATGTGAATATTGCTACTTATAGGTATGCGACAGTCTGAACTATACAAAGTATAGAGAGAATTCGAAGAAATTCTCCATTTATTCAAGGGACAATTTTTTATTTTGACCCAGGGACAAAAATGGTTATATTAGTACCAGATAATAAAATATTAATTTAAACTAATTTTAATTGTATGGAGACTAAAATTTGTAGCAAATGTGGAAGAGAACTTCCACTAGACCGTTTTGAATCTGGAAGAAATCAATGTAGAGATTGTCGTAATGCTAGACGCAGAGAATTAAGACAGGAGCATCCTGAAAAACATAGATAGGAAGCTTCTAAAAGGCAAGAAGAGCAAACTAAATGGTTGTATTCTCTAAAAAAGAAATGTTTAATATGTGGTGAAACTGAACCAGTATGTTTGGATTTTCATCATAAAGATCCTAATGAAAAAGATTTTACTATAGGTAAACATAGAAATAAAAGTAAAGAGAATTTAATAAAAGAAATAGAAAAATGTGTTTGTGTTTGCGCTAATTGTCATAGAAAAATTCATGCTGGTATTATTAATCTAGAAGATTACCTGAATAAATCATTTCCTCAAAGCCCAGAGGAAAGCGTAACAGAATGATTGGGTTCCTACAGATACTAATCTGTATGCTAGTTATATATTTAAGCCTAATGATACACATATAAGTATACTTGATAAAATTATACTTCATAGTTCTGAGTTCGCTGCTGATGAATTAGATGGAGGTTCTGCTTGTCATCTTAATTTATCTGAACATTTGAGTCAGAAACAATATGAGTATTTACTTAAATTTATGGCTAAGGTAGGTTGTAAATATGCTACTTTTAATATTCCTAATTGTGAATGTGAAGAGTGTCATTTTATAGCAAAACAACCGTTTAGTAAATGTCCTAAATGTGGTAGTACTCATATAAGTCTATGGGATAGAATTATCGGCTATCTTACAAAAATTTCTAACTGGAGCGCCGCTAGACAACTAGAAGGTAGTACTAGAAGTAGAAAGAATGAATTAGAAATTAATATAGAATTAGCACAATGAAAAGGATATTAAAATTTGAAGCAGAATGGTGTGGACAGTGTAAAGCTTTAGCACCTATTTTAAAAAGAGTATTAGAAAATCATACTGATATTACTTTAACTACAGTAGATATAGAGACGGAGGAAGAGACTACTCTTAAATATAATATTAGGAATCTCCCAACTCTTGTATTTATAAAAGATAATATAGAAGTAGGAAGAACTTCTGGAGTTCTAACTGCTGATATGCTTGAGAACAAAATTAAAGAGTTCTATGCTTAAATATGTTGATACAGCTGTTACTTTTGCAGAATTTCCTAATGAAGTTTCTCTGTGTATTAACATCAGTAATTGCCATTGTTTCTGTGATGGTTGCCATTCGCCTTATTTGTCAAAAGATATTGGAGAAGTGCTATCATTGGAACGACTCCAAGGATTAATTGAATCTAATAAGGGGATTACATTAGTAGGATTTATGGGAGGAGATTCTGATCCAGAAGAAATAAATAGATTATCTAAATGGGTTAGAGAAAATTATCCTGAATTACATATTGGATGGTATAGTGGTAAACAATTACTAGATGATAGTGTTATAGATATTGATAATTTTGATTTTATTAAGCTGGGTCCTTATATGAAACAATTCGGACCATTAAATAATCCAAATACTAATCAAAAATTTTATAAGATAGATAGAAATGCCCATATAATGATATGGTGTACTGATATATTTTGGAAGGAGGCTAAATAAGCCTCCTTTTTTAGTTTTTATGGAGTGTGCAATTTTAAATTACGGTGTAGGAAGTGTTGATTTAGTAACAGTTCCAGATAGTATTGATGACGTAGAAGTTTATTTATATGATGTCCTTGGCTATAGAGAAGATGAAATAGAATTTATGATTAAAGAAGGAAAAATTAATATAAATGATGATAGGGACTAAACGAATAAATAATTTAGAATTTAAGGTTGCTACCTATCTTTTAAAAAATCCCCCTGAAATTAAAGCTTACCATATAAATAGATATATGCCTAATTGTTATTACGGTCATGAGTCTGATTTTATAAAAATAGATAATGATTGGTACAGAGACCCAAACTTTTCTTGGCATAGAATACATAAAAGCTGCTTTAAGAATTCCGAAACTTGTTATGCTATAGCAAGTTTTGAATATAATAAACATGAAGGAGTTTATGAGTTTATGTGGGTAGGGGAAAGACCTTTAGATTTAACAGAACAAGAAGAAAAAGATTTTAAAGAATTAATTATTTATGGTTTTAATAAGTTAAATCATGGAAGTGACGAAGGTGAGTCAAATTACTGACAGTCTTAGGAAATACACATATGGAGGTAAAGAATCAGACTATATAACTATAACGGAATGGGCTAATGGAGAAGGGTATGATATTGATATTAATGGTAAATTAATAACTCTATCTGATAGTGAATTAGAAGCTATCAACTATTTAACTTTAGCACTACGTTATAAAAATAATGGATGACATAATTGTGTTAGATTATTCCAATGGTAAAGTTTATATTTATACTCTACCTAGATTACAAATGTATGACAGTGAGATAGAAGATTGGTTAGATTCTATGAGTTTTGATCTAAGCAATATAAATTGGATGGTTAATAAAAATATCACAATTAATGATGAAAGAAAGTAGGACAGAGTTAGAGCAGAACATTGATAAAATTATTGAAAGCTCTAGAAAAATTTCTAATATTTTTACTTTGGAAACTGCTAGATTGATTAAGGCTGCACTAGTTAATAATAAGCACTCTGAAAAGCCTGTTTCCGAATTAGAAGTTCTTCAGAAAATGGCTAAAGAGCGTGAAAAAGCTATAGTTCTCTACACAAATGGAGGTCGTAAGGACTTAGCTCGTATAGAGTCTAAAGAACTTGATTGTATTAAAGAAATGATGCCTAAAGAACCTTCAGAGCAAGAGATTGAGGAACTTATTGCTGAATTAATGGAAGCAACAACTTTCACTATTAAAGATACTAAAGGTGTTATTGCAGATGTTCAAAGTAGATTTCCTACTGCTCAAAAGAGTACTATTGTAAGAATATTTAAATCTTTGTTATAATGATAGACTTAACATGGCGTGAAATTCGACAGGTATCTGTTGAAGATTATAAACTATATCAAGCATTATATGATGTATATGTAAATTATATAGGAGATGAAAATGATAGTATAGATGAAATTATTGAAGGCATTCAAGACAATATAGAAAATTATATAGAGGAATTAATTAAAGAAGCTTCCCCTTATAATTATTCTAATGGTGATATAGATGCTGAAGATATTACAGAGCTAGTTACCAAAGATGAATTCTTAGAAAAATTTAAAGAATGGTACGAAAATGGATGATACAATTGAATTACAATGGACATTGAATGAAAGTGATACTTTTACAAAGTACGAAATATTCGAGGCATTAGCAGATTTATTCGATACTTATGAAATAGTGCCAGAAAATGTAGATTATTCAAGTTATGTAATTAATTGGCTAAATACTAATTTAAAAGATTTTGTAGAAGATTTTCTTACTATATTATATCCAATGATGGACATTAATGAAAAGGTAGATTATTGTAATATCACTAATTTATTAGATAATGAAGAATTTATAAAAGAATTTAGACAGTATTTGAATGACTAAAATATTAATCATACCTGATTTACATGGTCGTAGTTTTTGGAAAGAACCATGCAATAATTGGGAAGGTAAAATTATATTCTTAGGAGATTATCATGACCCTTATGGAGAATATGTAGTTGGAGAACCTAATAAAGCAGAATCTTTAACTAATCTTAGAGAATTAGCTACCTTTGTAGAGAATAGACGTAAGATTTCTGATATTATATGCTTATTAGGTAACCACGATTGCTCTTATTTCAATGGAAATGGTAAATGTAGATTTGATCATTGGCAACAAAAAGAAGTAAAGGAATTAATTAGTAGTTTGAGTCCTCAATTATATTACATATATGAAGACTTAACTCCTAAAAAGCCTAATAAATACTTATTCTCTCATGCAGGTATTACTAAAGATTGGTTAGATTATAATAATCTAGAATTAAAAGATTTAGATAATATAGATATAACTAATCTTAGTCCTTTAGACCAAATTCCTTATTCTAGAGGAGGTTATAATAAGTATGGTTCTTGTATTTGGAATGATTTAGAAGATTTTCAAGTACAAGCTCCGTATAAAGACTATTATCAAATATTTGGACACTCTTGGGGATGCAGAACTAAACCTGTAATTACAGATAAATATGCTATGCTAGATTGCTGCAAACCATTTATATTAGATACTGAAACTAACGAATTAAAAGAATGGAAATTAAATTCATAGGAACTTTAAAAATAGATACTTCTGAATATTGGAATTGGATTAAAAGTTTATTTCCTCCAACATTATCCAATGAAGAAGTATTTAATAAATGGATGCCAGAGGCTCGCACTTATACCTATAGATTTTTAAAATTACGGGGTTATAAAAATAATAATCCTTCAGATTCTGGTCTAAGAGAAGTTATAAACGATGTTGCACAATATATAACTAAATTATCTTTAGAATCATGAAAATTTCATATCAATATCTCACAACAGATGAATTAGATGTAAGTATTAAAGATATATTTGATTATATAAAATTCCTACATACTGATTCAGATATGTCTATTAAGTCCCCTCTATCTTATATGGAAGAATGGGAATTAAATAAAGAGGAAATTATTCAAGCTTTATATGGAACTCTAGTATATAAGGAGGTTTGCCCACGTTTTTATAGAGCAATAGAAGAAAAGTTATTACCTTATTTAAAACGTGCTGATGGAGAATCCTCTTAGAACATGGTGGAAGGTTAGGAAATGGTTTAGAATTCCTAAACCTTCCATTTATTTTGGACCTATAATATCAGGGTTACCTTGTAGACTTCCTAATAAATGGATTGAATTACATAGTTATGATGTTACTTGGAAAGATAAATATGATAGTCCTAGATTTGAATTTGTTCCTCAAATAAATTTAGAATTATTTAAGAAATATCAATTATTATTAACTTTTCAAACTAATAATAATGATGTATATTGGGAGACAATCTTAGATATAATTTATTATAATAAATCTCTTAAAAAAGCTATAAATAAAAATACTTGGGAGAATTGTAATAAAGAAAAAATAAACGCTTTTACTGAGGGATTTCTTACTCCTAAAGGAGAAAGAGTATATTTATATGAGTGATGGATTAATTTATATAGATAATTTCGATGGGTCTCCGGAAAGACCTAATATGATAGATAATCCTTTTGTGAAAGGAAATAATTGGCTAAGATTTATCGAGGAAGAAAAACAAATAACATTAGGAGAAGAGCAATTACAAGTGCTTCATGATATAGTTGATATTATATTAGATAATTTTAAACAAAGAGACTTTTTAAATCCTATTAATTTAGGAGGAGCTGCTGGATGTGGTAAATCACTTTGTACTAGCTTTCTCTTAGAGTGGATAAACACTAAAGGATTCCCTGTAAAATTATGTGCTCCTACTCATAAAGCAGCTTTAGTACTTAAAAAGTATAATGATTATGATGCAACTACTCTTCATAGTATGTTAGCATTGTCTCCTAAAGTAGATATTCTTAAACTGGATATTAGAGAATTAAGATTCTTTGCTACTAATGATAAAAAAATGTCTATACCATATGATGGAATTGTCATTTGTGATGAAGCGTCTATGGTAAGTAGTGATTTATATGATTTATTAGTAGAGAAATGTAGTTTAATGGGTACTATGATTATCTTTTGTGATGATTATGCTCAGTTAAATCCGGTAAAAGAAGATGAACAATCAAAAGTTTTTAGATGTAAACATCAATTTAGATTGACTAAAATATATAGACAATCTGAAAAAAGTGGTCTTAAAGGCATTTTACAGACGCTTAGAGAGTTCCCAATACAACAGTGGGATAACTGTGAAGGTGAAGACGGAAGTCTCTTTATAGAGTCTAAATTAGAAAATTTTTGTAGAAAAGCAGTTTCTGAATTTAAACACGAAATAGAAGCTAAGGATATATTACATACTAAAATTTTAGCTTATACTAATGCTCGTGTAAGTAACTATAATAAAGCTATTCATAAACTTTTATGGAATGATAATAATTTTCTTCATAAAGGAGAAATTTTAATGGCTTATGAGAATTTCAAAAAAGATGGTTATGAAGTAACTAATTCTATGGATTATATAGTAGAAGAATTTACCCCTACTATTATCGATGTTCCATATTATACTAAGTGTAAAGGATATTCAGTTAAACTATATGATGAATATAACAATGCCTCTTTTGAAATTCCACTATTAGCTCCAGAAGAATGTAATGAAGATTTAGCTATAGTTATAGAAACTATAAGAACTGAAGCAATAAATTCTCAAGGATATGATAGAAAAAAGAAATGGGGAATATATTATGCTTTAATGGGAAGTTTTTGTACATCTAAAGATTTATTTACTGATGGTAGATGTATAAGAAAGGCTACTTTTAAATACGGGTATGCTATTACTACTCATCGTTCTCAAGGGTCTTCTTATGATAATGTATTTATAGATATGAAAGATATCTTTAGAGCTAAAGATAGGGAGACTCTTAGACAATTACAATATGTAAGTATGTCTAGAACTAGAAGCGATATAACTATGCTATTATGATTGATGTATTATTAATTCATAATAATCCAGCATTAGTAGAATTGTTTAAAAACTCCTATAATGGGGAAGCTTTTTTACAATTCTTAGATAGGGGTTCTAAAGTAGAACGTAGTAAAGCTTATAAGATACAGCAAGAATGGGGTAGTAATCAAACCCCATTTGCATTAGTTAAGAAAGATGATAAGGTTATTAAAGCCTTTTATGCAGAAGATAAGGATAATGTAATTTCTAAATTAATATCTTATTTAAATGAGCACAACTATTAATATTCCAGTAATTAATAAATCTAGTAATGAACTTCCTAAGTATGAAACAGCTGGAGCTGCCGGTATGGATTTACGAGCTAGTTTATTTAATCTTTCTACTAAATTCCTATTTAATGCTTACATAGAAAGTGGTAAAATAATTATCGAACCTAGAGGTAGAGCATTAATTCCTACAGATTTACATATGTCTATTCCAGAAGGTTATGAACTACAGATTAGACCAAGAAGTGGACTAGCATTAAAGTATGGTATTACAGTATTGAATACCCCTGGGACTATTGACGCTGAAAAATATTTTTAAAAATTCCTTGGGACAATCGATAAATAGCTATATTATATAAGATAATTTTATTAATTATTAATTATAATATAGTTATGAGTGAATGTAAATATTGTAAAAAAGAATTTATTCCGAATGAGTCGGCTAGACAATTTCCTAAAACATTTTGTTCTTATTCTTGTTATGAACATTGGTTGAAAGAAAATAAAGAACCAAATTGTGTATGTGCTTATTGTAAAATTCCTATGTATAGAAAGCCTTCCCAAATTAAAAGAGCTGTGCATGGAGTAACTTGCTCCAAAGAATGTGCTAATAAATTAAAAGCTATTTATTATTCTGGAAAAGGTAATCCTCAATATGGATTAATAGGAGATAAAAATGCTTCATTTAAAGGTATAGAAATACTAAGTAGTTATGGATATATTCTTGAATACGTCCCAAATCATCCTTTTCCTCATGATAAAAACGTGAAAGGCACTAGAGTATTCCAACATAGATTAGTAATAGAGCGAAATGCTAATAAATTTGATGATAAGTATTTTATAATCCTAAATAATAAAAAATATTTAAAACTAGAATATGAAGTACATCATAAAAACAAAATTAAAACAGATAATCGCTTAGAAAATTTACAAATAGTAACAGCTAGTGAACATAGGAAAATTCATAATAGTACTAAGGAAATTATAAGAAATGAAAAAGGTCAAATAATCGGCGTCAAAAAATCGGACAAAATCGGGGAAGACTGTGATGTTAATCCCGAGCTAACTAATTAAATTACGAAAGGTTAATTAGTAGTGTAACGCATAGTAGTTGAATAAATATAATACTACCACGAGTGCCCGACACTTATGTGAAAAGATATGCTGAACTATAGCAAATAAGAAGCTATAGAACTATAGGATAAAAAGCCTATAGGGCAACAAATGGATTATACAGGAAATATAGGAATTATTCTTATAAATCATGGGGAAAAACCGTTTATGGTAGAAAATGGAGACAGAATTGCACAAGGAGTATTTGCTAAAATAGTTAATGCTGAATTCCAGTCAGTAGATTCTTTAGAAAAAACTGAAAGAGGTGATGGAGGTTTTGGACATACTGATGTAAAATGATAAGTAAAGAATCTTTTTTAAAGAAAGTAAGAGTATTAGGTAAGCAGTATGCTAATAATACAATACTAGATTCAAAAAATCATCAAGATGCTGTAAAATCTGTAATATCTGATTACTTACAAGGAGCAGAAGATTCTTATGATACTTTCAGAACTTATGATAAAAAAAGATTTTGTGATTCCTTAAAAGATATTTTACATTATCAAAGAGAACTAGATAAACTAGAAGATACCTTGGGTTGTGTATTATGTGAATCATCTATATGTGAATCTGTAAGCTTTATTATAACTGATTTAGTAAGAGCTTTAGCTAATAATGATGTTGAAACTATAAATGATATAGAATGGTGGTTATATGAAGATGTAGAAAAAGAGTGGACTATAGATAATGAAACTGTAAAAGTAGAAACACCAGAGCAACTTTATGATGCTTTAAAGAAATTGAATCGTGTCTGATTTATTTGAAAAAGAATTTCAAACAAATGCTTATTTAGTGTCTAAAGATGCTAAAGGTAAAGTTAGATGTGTAAGAATATGGTATGAGTGGAGTGATTCCGCTCATGCCTATCTTATTAAAAGACAGTCTTGGCAATTAAATGGTAAAAGACTAGACCATCCAGATATTCCTATAAAGAAAGGATTAGTCAGCAGAACTCTTAGGGAACAAACTCAACTTCAGTTTAACTCTAAACTTAAAGAATATAAGGATAAAGGTTATAAGGAAGTTGAAGAAGATCCTGATAATAAAGATGAGAAAATAATTTTAAACTTTCTTCCTGAGTATAATACTGATGGTAATGGTTTTCCTAAACATATGTTAGCTAAACAATCTAGTAAAGTAGCTAGGAAAACTATTGATAATACTCCTTATTATTATGCTAGTAGAAAAGTAGATGGGCTTAGATGTTCTTTTTATTGGAACGGTAAAGAAATAAAATCTGCTTCTAGAGGAGGAGGAGATT
>OGZO01001712.1_pt1 | contig 15914 bp, 11 predicted proteins | sample 1576721 | NCBI WGS metagenome assembly OGZO01 (sample SAMEA3541516, study PRJEB24748) | human gut metagenome | biome: human gut; feature: human-associated habitat; material: faeces | place: China | collected 2012 | reverse complement strand
CTTGACCCTGCAAGGGGCAATTGCCCCTTGACCCCTTTTCGCGATTGAGTTGGTCGCGCTTTCATGCTCCTTCCGCGTGCAGCTTTTTGGTGCTTCGCCTAAGCCCTTGTTTGCTTCCCCAACTTTCCGTGAAGAACCAATAAAAAACAGGCTATGACCCATTCGCCATAGCCTGTTTTGCCTGTACCCCTTATTCCGCCGCCAGCTTCATCAGCGCCGCGGCATAAATCTTCATCGCCTTGACCATCTGCGACACGCGGATGTACTCGTTCGCCTGATGCGCCAAGTCCTCATCCTCCGGGAATGCCGCGCCGTACGCAACGCCCTGCTTGAGCACCTTCGCGTACGTTCCGCCGCCAGTAGCGTGCGGCGCGGCGGGTTCACCCGTCACCTCGGTGTAGGAGTCCAGCAGCGAGTGCACCAGCTTGCTGTCTGCCGGAACGTGATGCGGTTCCTTGATTTCCAGCGAATCGACGCTAAAGCCAGGCAGGTGCGCGCGAATCGCGTTCGTCAGCGCGGACAAATCCGCCGCCACAGGGCAGCGCAGGTCGAGCGACGCCGTCACCTTGCCGTCCTTAACATGCAGGATGCCCATGTTGCACGTCAGCGCGCCGGAAATCTCGTCCGAGCACGCGCAGCCCAGCGACGCGCCGTCGTGCTCCATGCCGACCGCGTCCGCCAGCGTCTTCAGCGCGCCGGTCACGCCCATCTCGCGCAGGAGTACCAGCATCATGCCGATGGCGTTGCGGCGTCCTTCGGGATATGCGCTGTGGCCGGGGATGCCCTCCGCCGTCACCCACACGCCATCCGCGGTCACCTCCGCCGTGTAGGGAAGCCCGGTCTTTTCGGCATATGCCGCCACCTTGTCGGCAATCTCCTGCCCGCCCGCGATAAGCGCCTTGGATTCGCCGGGGATGACATTCACGCGCTCACCCGTCCACAGCTGCTTGACCTGCAGACCGTCCTCCGCGAGTTTGCCCGTGAAGAAGCCGTGAATCATGCCCTTTTCGGTGTTGATGATAGGGAAGGAAGCGTCCGGGGAGAAGCCGATTTCCGGCATTTCCGTGTGCGCGCAGTAATACGCCATGTCTTCCCAGTCGGATTCCTCGTCGCAGCCGAGAATCAGACGGATGGACTTCTTCAGCGGAATGCCCACTGCCTTGATGGCGTTCATCGCATACAGCGCCGCCAGCGCCGGCCCCTTGTCGTCGCTCGTGCCGCGCGCGAAAATCTGGTCGCCCACGCGCGTCGCGGTGAACGGCGGGGTCGCCCAGTTGTCGCCTGCCGGAACAACGTCGAGGTGTCCCAGCACGGCAATGGCTTCTTCCGATTCGCCCGGCAGGGTGATATCGCACGCATAGCCGTCGAAATCACGGGTTTCATAGCCGAACGCCTTTGCGTCCGCCATGGCCACATCCAGCATCCGGCGCACATCCTTGCCAAACGGCGCACCGGGCGTGGCTTCGCCCTTCACCGACGGCACTTCCACCCAGCGGCACAGCTGAGCGGCATAGTCCTCCGCGTGCGCATCCAGATAAGCAAATACTTTTTCGTACATGGGAAAATTCCTCCTTATGCTGAAATCATGGGGTCGAGAATGATATTTCGCGGTTGCAGGCGAAAATTCCTGCTTGATTGAAGATAAAAAAGTTAAGAAGGGCTAACCGTACGATTAGCCCTTTCTCTTCTTTTAGTCGCCGTAGTCCGGGAGCGGGGGGAAATCCCGCCCAGATAGCTGCATCAATTCACCCACCGTCACCGGGCGCAATCCCTTCACGTTAATCCAATTATCCAGCGCCTTATCCAGCACCTCCGCCGTATGATACCCATTGATATGGAACTGCACCACGCACCCGCTCGTCACCCGGTCGCTCGTCACGCGGTACACCATCTGATACACCTTATCCTTATACGCGTCCGACCAGTCGCACGCGTCGATTGCGAACAGGCAGTCCTCTACGCCTTCCGCGCGGGCAATGGCGGTGACGATGCTGTTCGTCGCGCCCAAATGCGCACAGAACAACCGCGGCCGTACGCCGAAAGTCTCTTCGCACAGGTCGTTCAGCTCGCGGATGTTCTCCTGCACACGCGCGTAGGAGACTTCGGTCATGTTGATGAGGTTGTTGCCGTGGCTGCCAAGCTCGTGGCCCGCGTCAATGATGCGCTGGATGCGCTCCGGGTTGCGGCGCACGAAATCGCCCGTGACGTAGAATGTCCCCTTCACGCCGTATTTGTCCAGCGTGTTCAGCATGTCAGTCAGCTGCTTTTCTGATGCGCCGTTGCATACAATCATCACGCCGACAGCAGGCTCAGAGGGGGTCAGGCGGGTGACACGCGGCAGGCTGATGTCCGAGAACGCGGCGAAGGAATCTGTTTCGTTCACTTTCTCGCCGTCCAGCCAGACAGACAGCTTGTTGCCGCCCAGCATGTCCTCCGTCACATAGACCGAGAAGGTCAGGTCGTAGCGCGGATTGCGCCAGAACGCGCGCTCCAGCACTTCGCCGCGGTGGTTGCGCAGCTCCAGATACTTCTCCGGCACAGTTGCGCTGCTTTTGTTCTTGCACGATACGGTGATTTTGATTTCGCGGTCGAGATACCCGACGTAGAATCCGCTCTTGAACGTGACAATCGGCGCAACGACGGGGGTCGTGTCCTCTTCGTTCTCCTCCGCGAACGCAGCGCCGCCCAGCAGCATCAGCACCATCAGCAGCAAACTCAGCAGTTTCTTCATTTTGTTACTCCTTTTTATCCAACTTTCGTCCGTGGAAACTATGTTTGCAAATGGAAAGTTACCTTAAACCTGCGGGCGCACAACCACCTGAGCGCCTTCCGGCACCAGCGTCGGTTCAACCACAAACCCCGCCGGGACGGACAAAATCCGCAGACTGTCCATGTCCTCCAGAATTCGCTGATTGAACTTCGTCACGCGGCAGCCCTCGATGAACGCGGGGATGATGAGTTCCGTATCCGAACCGATGTACTCGATGACCGAGTAGGTGCTGCCCTTCTCTGCCTGCCCCAGATACGAGCCGACGATGAGTGTATCGCCCTCTGTCATCAGCCCCAGCCCGACGCGCAGGTCACGCGCATAGGCGCTGAAGGGGGCGGGGAGGGTCAGCACGTTCAGCCGGGAACAGCCCGTCAGCGCGTCATGCCCGATTTCGCGCACGGATGCGGGAATGGCGAGTGCCGTCAGGTGTGTGCAGCCGCGCAGGGCTTCGTGGTCGATGCGGGTCAGGGTGTCCGGGAGATTCAAGAATTCCAGCGACGTGCAGTTCATCAGCGCCTGCATGGGCAGGACGGTCAGCGCGTTCGGCAGGTGGACGCTATTCAGCGCGGTGCAGCCCGAAAGGACAGCACCGCCGACGGCTGTCACTGAATCGGGGAACGCGATTTCGCTCAGCGCGGTGCAGGACGCGAACGCGCGGTACTCGATGGTTTCCAGCCCGTCATTCAGCGTGATGCTTGTCAGCGCCGAGCAGCCCTCGAAGGCACTGCCGCCGATGTGGCGGAGCGTTTTAGGGAGCGTGACGGCGGTCAGGTCGGTGCGCATGATGAACGCGCACAGCCCGACGCTCACAACGGGGAGGCTGTCGAGCGTTTCCGGGAGGGTGATTTCGCCGCCTTGCCCGTAGTATTCCATGATTTCCGCGCCGGTGTCGATGGCGCGGTAGGTGTAGTCACCGCATTGCATGGTGTGTACTTCCTTCATTATAATAATATAATTGTGGAGCGTGGCTGCCGGAGTTGGCTGCTTTTCCAATATAGGTCTTTTATGCAGCAACCAGAGGGCTTTCCGATCGCCCTCTGGACTCCTTCGGATGCACTCCCATGTTTCTTGACTTTTATCGAAACATTTTTAGTTACTGCGCAGGGACGCTTCGCTGCCTGCGACCAAGGCGTCGGGCTTGACTTTTCCTTTGGAATGGTCACACGCCCAACCGTTGGGGCATACCAAATTACCAAACCCCACCAGAGGCGCTGCCTCTGGACTCCGCAAGGGACATTGTCCCTTGACCCTTTTTTTGCGCCCCGGCTTGGTCGCGTTTCCCTTATGGTTAATTTTCGCGGCTGAGTGCCGCCAGAACCGCGTTGCGCATCTGTCGAACCACCCGTGTCGTACCGGAATCAACCGTGTTCTGCATCGACAGAATCGTCATCTGCTGCCCGGGGAAGTTCGCAAAGTATGTTCCCAGCCAGCCATCCCAGCCATATTCGCCTTCGCAAGCCAATCCGGCAATGCGCCCCGGTTCAGCGCAAATGCGCATCAGGTGCCCGTAGCTGTACCCGTCCAGCGAATCCCACATATCGCGGCGAACCGCGTCTTTCAGCTGCGGCTGCGTCATGCAGGCGACTGTCGCGGGCGAGAGAATCCGCCGTCCCTCGTAAGTGCCGCCCGCCAGCAGCATATCGGCAAAGTGGCTGTAATCCTCCAGCGTCGAAACAAGCCCCGCGCCGCCGGATTCAAAGGCGGGTTCGCGGTCGTAAACACCGACGGCAAGGTGGGTGCTTGTCCACGGCACAAGTCCGTTTTCCGTGCGCTTGTAGGCGGTCACAAGGCGATTCCGCTTGCTTTCGGGGACGTAGAAGCCGGTGTCTACCATGTCCAGCGGCTCAAAGAACTCCTTGCGGAGGAACTCGCCGAAGCGCATTCCGCTGACGACCTCCACCACCGCGCCGAGGATGTCCGCGCAGGTGGAGTAGCGCCAGTGCGTGCCCGGCTGGAAGGACAGCGGCTGCTGCCCCAAGCGGTTGCAGAACTCCACCGTCGGCACGCCGCCGCCCGCGAGGATTTCCTGCGTTGCTTCGTCGAACACCTTTGCGGCGTACTGCCCCGCCGGGTCGCTGTCGGGGTAGCAGACGCCCGCCGTCATGCCGAGCAGCTCCATCAGCCACGGCGCGCGGGTCGCGGGGCGAATCGTGCCCTGCTTATCGACGACGCGCGCATTCCGGAAGCCCGGCAGATAACGGTCTACGCCGTCCATCAGGTCAATCTGCCCGCGCTCCGCCAGCAGCATCACGGCGGCGGCCGTAATCGGCTTGGACTGGCTGTACAGGCGGAAGATGCTGTCGCGGTGAATCAGCCGCCCCGACGCAACGTCGGACATGCCCGCCTGCGTATAGAGCATTTCCTCTCCGCAGCGCCGCACCAGTACGCTGATGCCTGCGCATTCCTGCGCTTCGACAGCGGAGGCGAGAATATCGGTGACTTGTTCGTGAAGGGTCATGAGAATAACCTCCTTGCATGTTCTTCAGCAATCATTCGTCGCTTTCGATGAAATCCGGCAGCTGATGCAGCGTCACAAAGCTGCTATCCCGATAAATCGCCCGCAGCGACTCCGGCGTGTTCCCCTTGCTGCTGTCCGTCAGCCAGCTGGTGTGCCACACCATGAAGTACGCCCACGGGGCATTCGCCGCGTCCATTTCCGCGCGGGTCGGAATCTGTCCGCACTCGTGGAACACAATCGGCATCCCTGTCGGTGCAAGCGCGGCACATCGCCGGTATAAATCCCCCTGCGAACCGCCCTTGTAGCTGTCGCCGCCGAGAATATCCACCACGTTGTCCCCCGGATACCACGGGCGCAAATCCTCCGTCGCGTCAGAGAAGCCCAGCACCCAAATTAGATTCCGCAGACCGTGAACATGCGTGTAGCGGTCGTGCATCAGCCGCCACAAGCGCACAAAATTCGCCGCGCCGCCGCGACCCCACCAGAACCAGCCGCCGTCCATCTCGTGGAAAGGTCGCCAAAGAATCGGAACGCCGTCTGACTGCAAGCGCTTGAGGTAGGGGACAGCGTGGTCAAGCCCATCCAGCAGACGGCGGTTCGCTTCCGTGCCGTCCACAAAAGCGGAAGCCCAGTCCAGTTCGCTTTCGCGGCATTCGGGGTAACCGGAGAAGAAATCCGCGCCCGTGTGCCAGCAGATGGTGGGAATGCCGCCGCGCGCCCACCAGTCCTTTGCGCGCTGCGTCACGCCCAGATAGTCGTTATCCATGAAATCCAGCCCTCGAATGGCAGGCTGACGACCGGTGACATCGGTCAGGTAGCTGATTTCATGCTCAGTCGAGCGGCACCATTGGCTTTCCATCTGCCCGGTCAGGCACTTGCCGGAAAGCGATTGCAGGCATTCATAGACGCGCCGAGCGGCAGGCAGCGGATTATCCGCGCAGAGGGGACGGAACATAATGCTTCTCCTTTGCTTTGCAGGAATCTGCTTGCAGTATAGCAGGAAATGCCCGCCTTTGCAACGGGTTGGATGAAATTCGTCTTGTTCCGGACGGTTGTTTGTGCTATACTTATTATGGGTGTTTATTGGAATGCTCATGAGCCAGCGGGCATCCCCCGCTATGGGAGTTAATAAATGAAGCTGAAAAAATTGGAGCTGTATGGCTTCAAATCCTTTGCCCAGCGGACGGAAATCGTCTTTGATGAGGGCATAACGGGCATCGTCGGGCCGAACGGGTCGGGCAAGAGCAACATCGGCGACGCGGTGCGCTGGGTGCTGGGCGAGCAGAGCGCGAAAACCCTGCGCGGCGCAAGCATGTCCGACGTGATTTTCAACGGCACGCAGAAACGCAAGCCGCTGTCCTACTGCGAAGTATCGCTGGTGTTTGACAACGATGACCATGCGCTGGCGATGGAAGCTGCCGAGGTTATGGTCACGCGCCGCGTCTACCGCAACGGCGAATCCGAATACTACTTAAACCGCACCGCCTGCCGCTTGAAGGACGTGGTTGACCTCTTCCGCGATACGGGCATCGGCAAAGAGGGATACTCCATCATCGGACAGGGGCGCATTGACGAAATCCTCTCCCGCAAGAGCGAGGATCGCCGGCAGGTGTTCGAGGAAGCAGCGGGCATCGTCAAGTTCAAGGCGCGCAAGGAAGAAGCGGACAAGAAATTGCAGCGGACGCTGGAAAATCTGGAGCGCGTCGATGATATTCTGGATGAGCTGACGAAGCGCCTGAAGCCGCTGGAAGAACAGAGCCGCAACGCCCGCGTGTATCTGGAACTGTCCACCGAATTGAAGGATTTGGACTTGAACCTCTTCCTGATTCGCTCCGACCGGGCGCGGGCGCGCTTGTCCGAACTGGAAAGCGAACTGCTGACCGTCCAGACGATTTTGGCGGATACGGAAAGCGCCTTGACCGACAAGACCACCCGCCGCGATGAGACGCAGAACCGCATCGATCAGCTGGAAGAAGCCATCACGAAGGCGCGCACCGAACTGATGGAATGCGCCGAGCATGTGCACGAATCGCAGAAGAAGCTCTCCGCCCTGCAAAGCCGCCGCGAGACGCGCAGCGAGAACCGCCAGCGCATCGTCCGCGAGCAGGAGGAAGCACAGGAGCGGCTGGCGGAAATCGAGAAGGATCATGCGCGGATTCAGGCGGACGTGGAGAAGCAGCACAGCCTGATTGCCGACGCGGAACAAATCCTCCGGGCGACGCAGGAAGCCGCCGAGAAGGCGCAGGCGAAGGAAAAGGAAGCGGACGCAGCGCTGGAAGCGCAGAAAGCCGCTGTCATTGACCAAATGAATCGCCTGTCCGATGTGCGCAACGACAAGACGCGCCTGAACACGATGCAGGCGCAGATGGAAACGCGCTTGACGGAGATTGAAGAATCCAGCGGGGCACTGCAGGAGCAGGAAGCTGCCCTGCGGGAAGCCTTGACTGCCGTCGAAAAGCAGCTAAAAACAGAAAATCAGCATCAGCAGCAGTGTCAGGAGAAGCTGGCGCAGGCGCGGCAAGCGTCGGATGAGGCGGATACCGCGTATGCCAATTTGCGTGCGGATGTCGAAAAGCAATCCGCCGATATGCAGGCGGCGGCGAGCCGTCATAACGTCCTGACCGAAATGACGCGCGACATGGAAGGCTACAACATGGCGGTTCGCCGCGCGATGACCTACGCCAAGCAGCGCGGCTTGACGGGCGTCAAGGGCGTACTGGCGCAGCTGATGACCGTTCCGCAGGCGTACGAAACGGCGATTGATATGGCGCTTGGCGCGGCGCAGCAGAACATTGTCACCGACACCGAAGAGACGGCGAAGGAACTGATTAACTACCTGCGCCAGAATCGGCTGGGGCGCGCGACGTTCCTGCCGATGAGCGCCATCCGCGGCAAAACGCTCTATGGCAATGAGCGCAATGCGTTGAAGCTGCCGGGCTGCCTCGGCGTGGCGAGCGAACTGGTGCAGTGCGCGCCGGAATATCGCGGCATTGTGGAAAATCTGCTGGGGCGCACGGTGATCGCCGACAACCTCGACCACGGCATTCCGATTATGCGCGCGGGCAATCACGCGTTCCGCTTGGTGACGCTGGAAGGCGACGTGATGCACTCCGGCGGCTCGATGACGGGCGGTTCGGCGCAGTCGAAGGTCTCCAACCTGCTCAGCCGCGAGCGTGAACTGAAGGAATTGACCGCGAAGCTGCAAACCGGGCGCGCGGAATTGGACAAGTGCCGTCAGGAACTGACGCAGCGTCAGCAGACGGCGCAGGAGAAGCGGCAGAAGGTCAGCGATGCGGTGAATGCATTGCATCAGCAGGAGATTGCCGTCGCCCGCGAACAGGCGCGCCGCGAAAGCGTATCCGCCGACCTGAACACCCATTTGCAGCGGATGCAGGAGACTGAGCAGGCGCGCGTGCAGCTGCATCAGTCGCTGGAGGACATTCGCCAGCAGCTGGAGACCATTGAACATCAGCGCACGGGCGCGCAGGGCGACCAGAGCGCGATGGAGCAAAAGACCATTGAAATGCAGAATGCGCTGGTCAAGGCGCGCGCGGAAGCCAGCGCGGAAAACGACCGCCTGATGGTGCGCACGCTGCAATTGTCCGACCTGCGCCACGGCTTAAGCGACTTGGAGCGCGACGAAGCCCACGCGCAGCAGGATCAGGCGCAAATCCTCCGCGAACAGGAGCGCCGTGAGCAGCTGCTGCACGAGATGGACGAACTGGACGCCATTGACGAGAACGACATGAAGCGCGAGGAAGCCGAATCCGCCCGCCGCCAGAAAGAGCAGCTGCGGCAGGAGAGCGCCGCGCAGGCCATCGAGCAGCGACGTTCACAGGCGCAAAGTGACCTGCGCGACATCCTCAGCGACATGGAGAACCTGCACGAAGCCTACAACCGTGACAGCGAGAAGCTGCACAAGACCGAGCTGGCGAAGGCGCGCATCGAGGGCGACCAGAAGAATCTGCAAAACCGCATCTGGGACACCTACAAGCTGACATACGCCGGGGCAGAGGAGTTCCGCCGCACGCCCTTCGACGAGAAGGAAAGCGACCGCCGCGCCGCCGAGCTGCAAGGGCAGATTCGCGCACTGGGGACGGTCAACGTCGGGGCGGTGGAGGAATACGCCGAAACCAAGGCGCGCGTGGACGACCTGACTGCCCAGCAGCAGGACTTGAAGCGCGCGGAAATGGACTTGCGCGAACTCATCGAGCGGCTGCTGATTCAGATGCGTTCTACATTTGTCGAGAACTTCTCGAAGATGCAGGGGTACTTCGCCGAGACGTTCACGCGGCTGTTCGGCGGCGGTCACGCGGAACTGAAGCTGATGGATCCCGACGACCCGCTGAACTGCGGCATCGAGGTCAACGCCCAGCCGCCGGGAAAGAAATTGCAGCTCCTGTCGCTGCTCTCCGGCGGCGAACGCGCGCTGACGGCGATTGCGATTCTGTTCGCGATGCTGAAATTGAAGCCCACGCCGTTCTGCATTCTGGACGAGATTGAAGCCGCGCTGGATGATGCGAATATCGGGTATTACGCGGATTATTTGAAGGAATACTCGAAGGGAACGCAGTTTATCGTCGTCACGCACCGCAAGGGGACGATGGAGCGCTGCAACAGCCTGTTCGGGGTGGCGATGGAGGAACAGGGCGTGAGCCGGATGGTGTCGGTGTCGCTGCAGGACTATCAGGAGTAAGGGAAAACTGAAAGGGGTATCACGGCGGGCAAATCCGCCTGATGAAAAAGGAGGCTTTTTGCATGAGTGAAAACGAAAACAATCAGTATCGACTGCTGTCGCCGTGGGCGTATGTGGGCTATGGCATCCTGTTCACGCTTCCGGTCATTGGCTGGATTCTCGCCATCGTCTTTGCGCTGAATGACGACAACCTGAATCGCCGCAACTTTGCGCGCGGTTACTGGTGCGGCGTGCTGGTGGCGGTCATCGTGGCGGTTATCCTGTCGATTGCTGGAATGGTGATGGGCGTGTCGATCATGGATGGGTTCAGCAGCTATCAGTATAACTACCGATATTGATGAGGGGCTTATCAGAAGCAAGGCTGCCTGCCGAGTGCGGGCAGTCTTTTTTGCTGCCCGGACGGCGCAAGCAGCGGAATCCTCTTGTGAAGTTCCACAACAATTTGGGATGCTTTTGTTAGGAATACCCAAATTATATTATTCAAAAAGAGAACGCTTGAGTTTTTTTGAGGGGAGGGTAGAATGAAAGTAAGGAATCACGAGGGAGGAAAATGACGTGGAAATTCAAAGAAAAGGGCTGAATCGGGCATTTATCGTGCCGGCGGTGGTGCTTCGGCTGCTGAGCTTGATTCACGGGGCTCTTCGGTGTTGACCGCTTCTACCTCGGCTACACGGCATTAGGCGTGTTGAAGCTGCTCACCGCGGGCGGCGTGGGTATTTGGGCGCTGATTGACCTCATCCGAATCGCTGTTGATTCAATCCGCCCGGCGGATGGTTCGCCGTGGGTGGAGGAAACGCGCGACGAGAACATCCGCAGCATCGCCGCCAACATGCAGGCAATCGCCGAAAAGCTGGAGAAGCTGCAAGCGCAGAATGTTCCGGCAGAAGCACCCAAGCCGGAAGCGGACGACGAAAATCAGGAGACACACAAGGTGTCGCTGAAAAAATAACTTCCTAATGGCAATAACCGCAGGGCTGTCAGGCGCAGGACGCTTGGCAGCCTTTCGCGTGGGGAAAAATCCGCTTGCAAACTGCGCGAAAAACCAGTACAATAGAATTGTATCCCTGAATATCAGCATGAACGAGGTGCTTTTGATGCCTTTGTGGAAACGAACGATGGCGGCGCTCCTGCTGGCGGTGATGATGATACTGCCCTTCGCGTCGGCGGAGGACGCGGGGGAGGCCGTGCCGGATGACAGCGTGGAGTGGACGGAGGGCGCGGCGAACATCACGCGCGATTTGACCCTGAATGATGAGGGCGACGACGTGTCCGCCCTGCAAACTGCGCTGACGGATTTGTGCTATTACAGCGGCGACGTAACCGGGCGCTATGGCGAGGCGACCAAAACCGCGGTGGAGGACTTCCAGCGTGATTTCGCCCTTGCGGTGACGGGCATGGCGGACAAAGCGACGCAGGAAGCCATCTATGCGGCGGATTATCGCCCACTGCGGCTGGGATGCGTGGGCGAGGACGTGCGGCAGGCGCAGATTCGCCTGATGGCGCTGGGCTACTACACGGGCAAGATTTCCGGGCGCTATCTGCCCGCGACACAGGAAGCCATCCGCCTGTTCCAGACGGCGAACGCCCTGCCGATTACGGGCGAAGCGGATGTGCAGACGCTGGAACGCCTGTTCAGCGGCGATGTCATCAGCCGGGATTCGTCCGCCGCGGCGACGCCCACCCCTTCGCCCACGCCCGGAATGCACCTCTCGGATGAAACCACCACCCCGACGCCCGCGCCGACGGTGGCGTTCGTCAAGAAATTGCAATACAACAAGTCCAAGGGCGAAGAAGTTAAGCTCGTGCAGACCCGCCTGACCGAGCTGGGGTACTATTCCGGCAACATCAGCGGCAATTTTCTGGGGCACACGCGCAACGCAGTGAAGGCATTCCAGCGGCAGAACGCGCTGAGCGTGGATGGCATCGTGGGCGAAAACACATGGAACGCGCTGTTCAACGACCCGGATGTGCGTGCCGCGACCGATGATCCGAAGCCTACGCCCGAACCGACGCCTGTGCCGTTTGCCATCACGGTGGATGTCAACAATCAGGTGACGACCGTCTACGGGCGCGACGAAAACGGCGATTACACCGTTGTTGTGCGGCAGATGCTCTGCTCCACCGGCACGCGCAAGAATCCGTCGGATATCGGCACATTCACACTCAACGGGCGCACGGCGCGCTGGTGCTACTTCCCGGAGTGGGGCAGCCACGCGCAGTACTGGACGCGCATCAACTCGTCCATTGCGTTCCATTCCGTCATTTACAACACGGTCAACACCATGGATTTATCGGTCAAGTCCTACAAGAACCTCGGCAAGCGCGCGTCGCACGGGTGCATTCGCCTGACCGTTGCGGATGCGAAGTGGATTTACAACAACTGCGGGGCAGGGACGGTCGTCACGATTCGCGACGACATGCCCGCCGACCCGGAACTCCGCGCCGCGCTGAAGCTGCCCTCGCTGAACACGAAGAACATGCTGCCCTACGTCACGCCGCAGCCGACCGCTGAGCCGGATTACCGCGCCGGGACGATGCCGCCGCAGCCCTTCCGGACGCTGAAAGTGAACAGCTCCGGCGAGGATGTGTACTGGATGCAGCGGAAGCTGACGGATCTTGGCTACTATTCGGGCAAATGCTCCGGCACGTTCCTGGCAGGCACGCAGAACGCGGTGAAGGCGTTCCAGAAGGCGAACAGTTTGTCTGCAACGGGGACGGCGGATGTCAAGACGCTGAATCTGCTGTATGCGGAGGAACTGTCGGCGACGCCCACGCCGGAGGTCACGGCGGATGACCGCACGCCGGAGCCGCTGCCGACGCCGGCGGCGGGGCAGTGAGATTCCCTGCGGGCGTGATACGATTTCCAGATTCACCTGCGCCATCTGCTTGCGCCTTTTCCCTTCTGGCGTCCGTTCATTCCACATTAGCGTAGCGCTGCTACGCTGCGTTTCATTCACGTTAGCCAGAATGAAAATTCGCTTCGCATCTTAGCGCATTCTTATCTGGAAATAGTATAAGCGAAAAAATCCCATACAAAACGGAGGTCGTCCCGGTGAGGCGGCCTCCTTGCATTTTCAGGGGATGATTCTTTTTCAATTAGGGCAATCCCGCACAAAGAAAGAACAGCCAAAAGGTCGGAAAAGAGGTATAATAAAGAGGTGAAGAAGCAATTGACGATGAGCCTGATCAGCGACGAGCTGGGGCAGGCAACGCTGTCTTTGATGGTGAGAGCAAGGTAAAAGACGTGTTTGCCGATGTGATTATTCAGAAGTTTTTACGAGACAGAGAGAAAAAAACATCTTCACAAACGTGAAGCAATTCTATATAATGAACATAGCGTTCCGCAAAATCAGGGTTTGTCTGGATTGCGCGGTGAAACATACAGAAGCCCCGGAATCGTCAGCGGGTGACGAATGCTGAAGAACTGAGCTTGTTCGCCGGCATCGTGAAGCACATGCATAGAAGAAAGGAGAGCCAGCCATGGAGCTGTTTTCCACGAATAAACTGTTCAAAGAGGAAAAATACGAGGAGATTCTTGCCCTTTGGCAGAACGATGAGTCTAAAAACAGGATGACTGACTGGGATAAATGGTACGTCCTCCTCAGCCTCAACAAGCAGAAACGGTATCAGGAGACGCTGGATGCATACAAGCTGCTGCGAGCGAAAAGGGACGAGTCGTCAGATACCAATCTGTGGCAGCGCATTGAGGATGCTGTGTGCTGGGCGCTGTACTATGCCCATGTCAAAACCTTCGACTTCCGGCAGGGGGACAGCAGCAAACTACTCAAACAGGTGGATTATATCCTCACTCATTCCTCAGACGGGACTTTTTCCGCGAAGGGGAAAGCCGCCCTGTTTGTCGTGGATGCCGCAGAAGAAGGGAAACTGGCTCTCGAAAATGCGAGTGAACTGATTATCCGATATCTGGACGCGGTGAACCCTTCCACGCTGGGCAGAGAAGAGTTTGAGTACAAAGATCAGCAGGGAAACCGACGTGTCAAGGCTCCGGATCGGGAAATCTGGTATGCCGCCCGAGCCAAAGCATTACTGAAACTGCAGCGCTATGGGGAGTGCATGGCCTGCTGTGATGAGGCCCTGCGGGAGCTCAGGGGATTCCACTACAGCAATGATAGCTGGCTTCGATACCGCAAAGCAAAATGCCTGCTGGCGCTTGGAAAACCAGACGATGCGAAGCGGTGCATCAGCGAGGCGCAGGCGCGAGGAGCGCATCACTGGTGCCTGTCTCAGGTGCTGTTTGAAATTGAACGAAATGGCGGAGAGCATCAAGCGGCACTGGCTTTGGGTGCCGAATGCGCCCTTGCGGATCCAAGCCATGAAATGCGGGTCAGCTTTTATGAGGACTTCGCGGATTATCTTGAGCAGTCGGGCCTCACCCATGAGGCGGCGCTCCACCGGCGGCTGGTCATTCTGATCCGTCAGGAAAACAACTGGGGTCTGAAGCAAAAGCATCTCGGCTGGACGAATCTTGATGATGTGAGTGCGATGGATAAAGCGGAGATCCTAAAAACGCTGAAACCGCTCTGGAAGGAATGGCGGTCGGCGGCGAAAAGCTATCTTACCGGTGTGGTGATTAGAGTCCTTCCCGAGGGCGGCTCGGGCTTTATCCAGGACGAGCAGGGCGGACAATACTATTTCAACGCCAAAGATTACACGCACGGGAAACAAAAACCCATTGTTGACCAGCGCGTTCGCTTCACGCTGGTGGATAAGCTTGACCGGAAGAAGAATGAAGTCAAAAAGAACGCTGTGGATATCAGTATAATATAAGCATGGATGTGGTTCGTGATGTCGAGGAAATGTTCGGATCAGTTCTATTATGCCGTTCGAATCGGCAGGAAACCGGGTATTTACCGGGGTTGGTACGGCGAATACGGCGCTAAAAAACAAATTACAGGCATACGGAATTACGATTATTCGACCGGTTATCTGAAAACGTCCAGTTGGGAAGATGCCGACGTTTATATGCGGGCACATGAGCTGTTTTCCGTGGAATCTGATTTTACCATCAAAAAAGCGACTCCCTTCAACGAAGATATGTCAGTGGTCCATGGGGAGACACACGTTGCCGCGAAGGAGACGCCAGCGCAAAACGCCTTTTTTCCTCCATCTGCTCCCTCTGTGCCCTATCATCGGGACGAGAAACTGGAATCCTTCCTTCAGACGTATTACAAGGGCAGGGTGCTTTACCGACGATCAGAAAGCGGCCATTCAGGCGCTTTCAGGGGCGCATCTGCTCTATGCCATCCCCGGCAGCGGCAAGACAGCCGTTCTGACCGCGCGGGCCGGCTGGATGATTTACTGCGGGATTCCTGCGGAAAACATCCTGATCATGACCTTTGGCAAGAAAGCTGCCGAACACATGGCGGATGTGTTTCGGGAGCGATTCCCGTCCTTTTCGGTGCCGTTCTTTTGCACCATCCACAGTTTTAGCTATCGGATAATCCGGCAGGCGGAGGCAGAGGGCCTGATCAAGAAGTATAGGCTGATTGTCGACGAGGAAGATGACCCGGTGCCTGAGGCGATGGACGGTGAGGCTGCCAACGCGTGGATCGTGGATGAATCCCCGGATGAAGTGCCTTCCGGCAGAACAAAGCGGGAGGACAAGAAAAAGGGAAACCGGTACGCAAATCCGCGCAGTCCAATCTACCTGCTTGAAAAGATTCTGACGAAGCTTGAATACTGCAAAAAACAGTCCGAAGCCCGGACTTTCGCCGAGCAGGCAGCTACTGTCATCGGCTGCCTGAAGAACCGGATGATGACGGATGAGGAAATCTCGCAGCTTTCACCTATGGACATGGGAGCGGACAAGCGGGTCAGCATTTGGCCGGTATACGAAGCTTATCAAAAGGAACTGACGGAGCATCAGCCGCCTGAGATGGATTTTGACGATATGCTGATTCACGCGCTGGAAGTGCTGGATAATCCCACCACGCAGGCTTTCTGGCAGCGGAGAACTTGATGGTATGGAG
>OGZO01001707.1_pt1 | contig 15945 bp, 12 predicted proteins | sample 1576721 | NCBI WGS metagenome assembly OGZO01 (sample SAMEA3541516, study PRJEB24748) | human gut metagenome | biome: human gut; feature: human-associated habitat; material: faeces | place: China | collected 2012 | reverse complement strand
GATTTCTGTTGTACCTGTGATACCATACTTGCTTAAATTGATTTCTGCCATCTTAATTTAAACCTCTTTTCTTTCATAATAGTATATAAAGAAACTCTGCTTTATACAGATTCTTATATCATCATCACAGAAAACCTGTCTGTAATTGCCTTATATAAAAGCTTTTACTAACTTATAAAACAATAAATATTTCATTTACTATAAATAAACCAGGTTCCCTAATGTAATATTATACATATTTTCTTTCCAAATTCAACTGAAATCGCCTTGTTTTTCCTTTGTTAACAATATAAAGTCCTCAGTTAATTATTGAAAGTATATGCATTTGTTAATTTATCTTGTCCTTTTGTTAATATATTTTGCTTTATATTTAGAATATACAATTGTCTGGTCTTTGTATAAACTATAATAACCTGACAACGAATAACTTATTGAAATGGCAATCAGGTAATATGCCACACCTGAAAATCCAAACAATTCAAAGGATATAAGCATAGATGTAATAGGACAATTGGTAACTCCACAAAATAAAGCAACCATGCCTGCTGCTGCTGCAAGTTCAGGCTGAAATCCTAAAAGCTGTCCTGCCACACATCCAAATGTTGCACCCACACTAAATGCCGGAACAATTTCACCACCTCGATAGCCTGCTCTCATTGTTACTGCCGTCAAAATCATTTTCCATAAAAAGTCTAATGGTCTTGCCTGTCCTGTTTCTATTGCTCTTGCTATCAACTCATTACCTGCTCCCATGTAGTCTTTTGTATTTAAAATCATTGTTATCGCAATAACTACACAGCCTGCCACAAAAACTCTTACATATAAATTTTTAAGGTATTTCCCATAAATTTTAGCTACAAATTTAAGTGCAATACAAAACATTATACTGACCATTGCACATCCTACCGATATAATTGCCATTTTAAAGCCAGTTTCAACAGTTAAGGCAGGTATTCTTGTAACGCTAAATGTCTCAGGATCAATTCCCATACCTGTAGCAAATTCCGCTGCAATAATTGACGCCACGACGCACGGAAGTAATGCGGCATAATACATAACTCCAACGCTTACAACTTCCATTGCAAATACTGCCGCAGCCATCGGTGTTCCAAATACCGCTGCGAATGCGGCACTCATACCACACATAATCATTACATGATGATCAAATTCATCAAGTTTTACTAATTTGCCAAGCCAGTTTCCGATACTTCCACCAAATTGAATAGATGCCCCTTCTCTTCCGGCAGAACCACCTGTAAGATGAGTTAACAATGTTGATACAAATATAAGTGGTGCAGCCTTTAGTGGGACATCTCCCCTTGACCTTATAGTAGATAAAACCTGATTTGTCCCACCATCATGTGGGTCTATTATCTGATACATAAACACTATTGCCACACCAACGATCGGTAAAATCATAAATACCCATATATTATTATTTCTATATTCAGTAACCCATTTTATGCACCCTGCAAATATGCTACTTGCGCCACCAACAACAAGACCTGTCAAAATAGCAAGTGCAATCCATTTAAAAAAATTTCCCACATCTCTGGATACCCTGTCATAATAGTATCTTATAATAACTTTTGATTTGTTTCTTTTAGAATCCATGCTTTCCATTTGCATTATTTTCAAACCTTTCATATGTAAATTATTTATACTTCACTGTGTATTCATCTAAATCATAATTTTTTCAAAAAAAGCTTTTACAATTTTTTGTGCATTTTTAGTTGCCTTATCTAAAATGTCTTTGTTCCGATTGCAACTCCACTTATAACAATCGCTATAATCACAATTATTGCCACAATCTTTACACATTTAGCACCCAAATATGTTTTTGCAAGTCCCGCTTTTTTTTGTACTTTTTTCTTCTTCGTGTTTATTTTTTCTTTTCATTTTTCTTTCCTCGTATTTTAAAACTATTTAACCGGAATTTGAATTTCTGTTAAACATTCTTCATCTACCGACGTTTCATAATCATCAATATGGCAAAATTCTATCGGGTCACCTGTAATTTTCAAATGATGCTCATTTGCGTAAGCTATCAATCTGTCTACCGCCACTTTCGTTCTAGTAGATGGCCCTTTATAAAATATCGATAAATATTTTCCTGCCGGTAAAGAATAATTACTATTATATAATAATGTATCTGAATAGAAAAATACACCTTTTGTTACAAATGAATTTCCATCTTCACTTATTTTTGATATATCCAACACATAACAGTCGCATGCTCCTATTGTATCAACTTTATTTTTATGGGACTGCATATATTTTACAAGATAATAATCTACGTCATCATCATCAAGATTCGACTCACTTATCATTACACACTGTCTTTCATCAAACTCTTTTATCCTTATGTTTCCCAAATCCGTATGATTAATGTTTTCTTCTAATGATTTTATTCTTGCTTCTATACTTACCTTCTTTTCAAATAATTCTACTATATTTTTATTTACTATATTAAGTTCTTCTGAAAGAAGCATTTTTGTAGTTTCCACATTTTGGTTTCGGTCAAATTCCTTAATTCTTTCAGTCGAGAAATTAAGTCCTAACAATTCTCTTATCATTGTAAGTTGTCTGATATCCGATAAAGTATATACTCTGTAATTATTTCCCTCATTGCGTGTCGGCTCTAATATTCCTATTTTCTCATAATAACGAATTGAATCTACACTAATATTAAAAAGCCTTGACACTTCTCCTATATTAAATGTTTTTTTACGTTTCATCTTTTCCTCTTCTTTACTCTTGTACTATACTAATGTTTTGTTCTATTTATTTTGAAATGTAGTTTATTTTACCGTATTTTTTTTATTATTTATACTATTGACACTAGTATTATACCAGACTTTATCATAATTATGAACTTTTTAATAAGAATTGGGCACAATTCATATCACTAGAAAGGATTTTTTCAATTTATCATGGACGATAAAAAATATAAAACGGAAAACAAAATTTTACGATTATCACTTACCGGAACAATTATTTTTACAGTAGTCGAAGTAATTGCAGCATTTTTCCTTGGTTCAAAAACAGTAATTGCCGATGGAATATTTGACTTATTCGATTTGTTACTCTTACTTCCAATGTTTATACTTGTTCCATTTTTGTATAAACCGGTATCTGAAAAGAAACCTTATGGTTTTTCTCAAATTGAATCTTTACTTGTTCTTATAAAATATTTAATTTTATTAGCAGTAGTTATTAATATGATTACATCAAATGTAAAAGTTTTACTTAATGGTGGTCATACTGTAAATGCTATCAGCGTTTTAGCATACGAATCTTCACTTTGTTTTTTCTGTATGCTTACTTTTTTGGTATTAAAGCACTTAAGCAGAAGTTATTCTTCTATGATGATTCAGTCTGAATTATATTTATGGAAAGTAGATATTGTAAGCACTCTTGGAATTTCCGTTGCATTTTTGTTACAGATTTTCCTTACTAACACAACTTTAAAATTTATTATTCCTTACATTGATTCTACTGTAGCTATCTTAGTTTCTTTATTCCTTGTAAAAGAACCCGTAGTTCAAATTATAAAGACCTTAAAGGAACTTGTATTATTTTCTCCTGATAAGGAAGTCATGGATGAAATAAGAGATGTTGTTAATGAAGATATTCAAAATTATGATTATAGTTTAGATTTTCTTGATGTAACACAAACCGGAAGAAAAACATGGATTGAAGTATATGTTAAAAGCAAATCTGATACTTTAAAAATTAAAGAATTTAAAACAATACAGGAACATATTACTAAAGATTTGGAAAACAAATTCGACCAGATATCCGTAGAAATAGTTCCTGCAATATAGATAGCAATATTTAAATAAAACTTTTTTATATTTTCAAGTGGAGATTTATATGAATACACTACAAAAACAATTATTTGAATTACAGGATTTAAAATATAGAGATTTTCATAGCAAGCTTATACCAGGCTATAATAAAGAAAATATTATTGGCATTCGTACTCCTATATTAAGAAAATTTGCTAAAGAATATGCAAAAACTGAAGATTCAAAATCTTTTATTAAAGATTTGCCACATACATATTACGAGGAAAATAATCTTCATATGATGATAATTTCCGGAATAAAAGATTATGACGAATGCATAAAACAGGTAAAGTTATTTATTCCTTATATCAATAATTGGGCTACATGTGATTTACCTTTACCAAAATGTTTTTCAAAACATAAAGATGAATTACTTGTGGAAATAAAAAAATGGATTAATTCTTCAGATACCTATACTATCCGTTATGGAATCGGTGCTTTAATGAGTCTTTATTTAGATGATGATTTTAAACCGGAATATGTAGAACTTGTTTCAAATGTAAAATCTGAAGAATATTATGTAAATATGATAATTGCATGGTATATGGCAACCGCTCTTGCTAAACAGTGGAACACAGTTATCCCTTATATTGAGCAACGCAAACTTTCACCATGGGTTCATCGAAAAACTATTCAAAAAGCTGTTGAAAGTTATCGGATTACTGATGAGCAGAAAATTTACCTAAAAAGTTTTAGAAAATAATATTTTCATAGAAATCAGTTAATTTGTACCAACTGTTTTTTGTCTTTTTAGGCATATTACTCTCAGTAAATGTATCATTATAAAATAAAAAGTTTATACTTAACTTTCTCTGCGTAAGCATTTTTTCATATTTACTAAATTTATCATAATTAATATCTTCATTAGATGATAATTATGAACTTACTTTTGCTATTGATGTATATACTCCCTTAGAATATTTATCTTTTGAATTTACTAAATCTAATGAGAAATTCAATCTTCTATTAGATGTTCTAAGTTTCATCTTTTGGGGTGATAATTCCGTATAATCATATATTGAGAGGAATCTAACTTCTCCATACACATAATATGCTATCTTTATCACGCCCTTTTTTCTTGTTAATTCTATGTAATTCTTATAAAATGTGGCACTTCCCCATCCGGCACTTTCAATTTTCTTTTTATTGTATCTCATTATTCAGTTTTTTCTATACTCTAAAAATCTCCGGCACAAATATGCCGGAGATTCTTTATCTTATTAAAAATTATTTAATTTTAACTTTTTTAACTTTTGACCACTTGCCATATATTTTATTTGTTCCATCTAACACATAAGCTCTTACTTTAATATAAAGTTTTTTCTTATTTGCAAGTTTTTTGCTTTTTAAAGTAAATGCAACTTTCTTATATGACTTTTTATAAAGTGTTTTCTTAAATTTCTTTGATGTTGCAACTCTTACTTCATATCCTGTTGCATTTTCAACTTTTTTAATTGACACTTTAATCTTCTTTAATGATAACTTCTTTTTAATTTTCTTTGAAAATGCAGCTCGTCCTAAAGCAGTTTTTTCTGCTGATGTTCCGTTTATGCCTTCACTATTTCCAGCAGTTGTTGTATTTTTTGCATCCGTTGTAATTGTGTTGTTATTGTCTGTCTGCTGACTCTTTGTTGTTTCAGGTGCCTTTGTTGTCTGTTCCTGCTTCTTTGTTGTTGTTTCAGGTGCCTTTGTTGTCTGTTCCTGCTTCTTTGTTGTCTCAGGGGCTTTTGTTGTCTGTTCCTGCTTCTTTGTTGTTGTCTCAGGTGCCTTTGTTGTTGTTTCCTGACTCTTTGTTGTTGTCTCAGGTGCCTTTGTTGTTGTTTCCTGACTCTTTGTCGTTGTTTCAGGTGCCTTTGTTGTTGTTTCCTGACTCTTTGTCGTTGTTTCAGGTGTCGTTTGATTGTATGTTCCTGTTTTATTTGGATTTAAAATAATTACTGTGGCAGTTCCGTCATCTGATGATATCTCAACTACATTATATTTATATGTAAGAAAATCTGATGCCGGATTCATAAATACTCCTGTGCCTTGTGTTTTTGTCACATTGCGGCCATTTATGGTAGCTTTAAAGTTTCCTGCTCCCATTCCACCTACTGCCATATACAATTCACTAAAGCCTTTATTTTGGAATAAACATGCATTTATTTCTCCACTAATTACTGCGTATTTACAGCCCAACAATCCCTTATCAAATTCACCATTATTATTGTTAGCAATATCCTTATAATTTAATGATTCGTATTTCGAATCACCTGCTGCAGGTTTTGTTGTTTCTAAAACCTTAGTAGTCGTTTCAGATATCTTAGTTGTTGTCTCAGGTGCCTTTGTTGTTGTCTCAGCTACTTTAGTTGTCGTAGTTTCAGGTGCCTTTGTTGTCTCTATATTGCCTCCATTTGCTTGTATTTTTCCATAGCCATATTCCGATTTATAACCACCATTTTCATCGTATCTTATAAAATAAAATACAATATATTTTCCTTCATCACCTTTTAAGCTTCTTGTATGACTCCAACCTGTATCTGTTGCTTCCATTCCCCATGAAACAAATCCTACTTCTGCTTTACTTTCTGCTAATTCTTTTGCTTCACTTTCTGTATTTACCACCTTATAAAGCACACTAACTGCATTGTATTTTTTATCACCTACTATAGTAAATGTTCCATTAACATTTGCATCAAATGTAAGGTACATATCTTCATTTACAGAAATTGTTCCTGCCGGAATCCATTTTGCATATAAAGTGATGTTTCCATTTACCTTTGATGAAATAGCGTCCACTTTTGTGTTGTATGTACTTTCCTTATACCATCCTGCAAAATCATATCCATCCCTTTTAGGTGTATCAAGTGTTATCTGCTGTCCATAAATATAGCTTGTCGGATATAATCCTGTATTATTTTTAACTCCTCCTACTAAATCATAAGAAATGCTATATGTTTCTCTGTTGTAGTACATTTTTAATACAAGACTTCCATTTGCATTTACTGTTCCCTGTTTAATATTGTTTGAATTTGAATTATCAAATTTAAATCCTGTAAAATTCTTTTCTGTTGCAGTTACATTTGCTCCTGCATCTGCGTATTTCACTTCACTTCCTAACAATGAATAATTATTTGAATTTAAATCTTTTCCATAATATTCTACAACATATGAAGATTTATTAACTTCATTTGCATTTACTGTCGTCATTGTGTTAGGTGATGCTTTTATTGATACTGTCTGTCCGCTTTTACTTGTAAATGTTACCGTTTTTGCTGTATTTGAAGCATTGTATGCTACATATGTATATACACCGTTTTTGTTAAACACGGAAGCTGTCGGACTATTTGATTTAAATGTCAAATCAGGTGTACCATAATCCTGCAATGCTCTTATAAAATGATAAGTATGTGCCTGTGATTCACCATCATTTATTGCATTTTTTGTCCATACTGTGTTCATTGCGTAATCAGGATCTGCTATTGCATAATATTCAGCCCACATATCATTCCAATGTTCAGTGCTTCCACCTTTGGCATTTTTATAAGTTTTATCTGCATTGTAATATTTTTTAATGTAATCTTTTCCTGTTATTTTATTTGCATTTTTTCCTAAATAAAATGACCATGAATTAATTGGGCAAATCTGTATTCCCTGTGTGTACTGCTGACCAAACCATGTACTATAGTCAACTTTTCCACCCCAAACCATTGATGCCATAGGAGCATCAAACTTAGTTGAATCAATTTTGTATGTTTCTTCGTCTTTATCAAACCAATATTCATCAGCTGCCTCTGATTCTGTTGTATAAAGATAAATACCTAAATCTCTAATCTTTGTATTATTTGTAAGTTCTCCAAATAATATAATTCCTGCCCACGCATTTATTGCTTCAGATGTTGATTCCTGGTTATTACCTGTTCTCTCATCTTCATATCCTGATGCCCATGAATGTCCTTCATAAGGTGAAAAACTTCTTAAATATGGATATGCATTTCCACAATCTGCAACACATTCTTTATTATTTCTATATGGACAAGCTATATCATAAATTAACTGCTTTACTACATCTTTATAATTATTTAACCATTCCCTATCGTATAAACCTACGCTTGCTGCAGATTCAATAAAATATCCATAATGGAAATGATGATCATTAAACTGGTCAACTGAATTAAATGATGACTGGAATCCTAATAGAGCTCCAACACCTTCTCCTAAATATGTAAAGTAATGCTTGTCACTATTTCCTGAATATGTAAACCAGTCTTCTAAGTTCTTTTCAAGTCCGTTTAATACTTTCTGTGCATTTCCTTCATCTCCAACTGCTTTAGCAGCTGCAACAACCTGTGCAGAACGATTTAATTTCTTTCCATGATAATATGTTTCATTTCCTTCATCATTTGCAAGAGTCCAATTTCCTGCTCCTGTCATGTATTTATTAACGAAGTTATTTACATATTTCTGTAATTCTTCTCTTCCTTGTGAATCATCACTTGAAAGACTTGGCATATATGGAATAATACCGTTGTATGTCATATTTGTAGTATATGATGAGCCCTTTATGAACTTCATATACCCTCTCAAAGTAATGGCTTTATTGTCCATATATGTAACATTGCTCATATTCTTATACTGATGTGGTAAAATTCCCATTATTGTTCCATCAGCAGTACTTTCTGCTTTCTTTGAAAATGAATATGTATATTTTGTCTGAACATTTCCCGTGCTTTCATTATAAGAATAGTCTGCTGTTGTATTTGTAATAATATTAAATGCATAAGGTCTATATTCTTTTGCATATTTAATACCCATGTTGTTATCAATATTTCTGCTCTCACATAACCATGCAACAGACATATAAGCTTTGTTGTTTGATGGGAATGTGAATTTTAATTTTCCTATTTTATCATTGTTTGTTTTGTCTGTTGTTCCCATATGTGTAACAGTTGTATTTTCCGGTAAAAATACTGCATAATATTGGTATGTTGCACTTGGATATCCATTTACTGAACTTGTAATATCATTCGTTCTGAATACAACCATTTTTGAGCCATTATATGTATCTTCATAAATAATTTCACTTGGGAATGTAACACGTAATTTTTCCAAATAAATTGTATTTGTATTTTCCATTTCAATAAAAGCGAATGGACTTCCCTGAGTCATTGTTGTATACATCTTCTGACCCGCATTTTGTGGATTTGTTGTAACTGCCTTATATGACCAGTCAGTTACTTCATCTATATTGTTGTTTGTGCATGTCCAATCCGGTGAAATTTTAAAATCACATAACGTATCATTATCCTTAATATTGTAAGCACTTACATTTGTATTACTGCTTGTCATTGCCGGTTTTGTCACACGCAAACCATCTTTTTTCATTAAATAGCATAATGGAAGTGCATAGGCTGTTCCTGATAATGCATTTGTAGAGTCTGTGTCCCTATCTCCTTCTAAATCCCACAACCAGTTACTTGCCCAGTCATTTGTATCCAGTGCCTTATGCTTACTGTTATAATTATCTGTTGTAAATCTGTATTTTCCCTGTGTTGAAGTTCTTGGAAGTTTTGCTGCATCCGGTTCATTTGAACCTGTTCCAATGCTTCCTACTCCTAACTTTGTTGTTGGCAAATTATCAGCATTAACATTTTTTGCTGTATCAGGCAAAGCAAATGAACTTACCGTCAATGCTAAACTTAGTGCCACTGAAATCCCTTTCTTAAAATTTCCTTTCATCTTTTCCTCCTGGATAATATGTATTGCCCCCGCCCTTTGGTCGGCGGCTATTCGTCGGAAACATTTATTAAAAATGAATTTTGTTCATTTTGTTTCCCCTAGATAATATGTATTGCCCCGTCCTTCGGTCGGCGGCTATTCGTCGGAAACATTTATAAAAATTGAACTTCGTTCATTTTGTTTCCTCCTAGATAAACATATACATATCTAATCTTATCAAGAAACGTTTTTATATATAATGTTCTTTTTTTTATAAGGGTGTTGTTTTTTTTAGATACCGGGGTTATAAATCTGAAATCTTAGTGTAATTATATAGGTAGTTCTTATAATTACTTTTAAATAGATGTTGAGGTCAAAATTTCCAAACTTTGATGCCTACGAATTGTTCCGTGCTACTCATTCCTACAATTCTAACCATCTTTTAAATAATACAATATATAATTTATCATATCATAATTGCCCCATAAATACCAATATGTTAATATAAAATCAAACAAAAGAGAAAGGATAAAGAATATGAAAAAATCAAAGAAATTATTATGTTTATTACTTACATTTTTATTAGTATTAACTTCTATTTCATTTTCACCTGCAAAAGTTAAAGCAGAGTCAGATATTTTCAGAATGAAAACAATGACGAACTGGATTATTTAAACGTTCCTGATGTTTATATGAACAGTGTTCTTTCATCAATGCGCCCTAATAGTAGTACTCCTTATATTATTAATTTTTATTCCCATGGCACAAGCTATTCTTCAAAGTATGCTTCCACTGCCCAATCAAAAATTAAGTTTGTTAGAATGGAAGGCAATACCGGTATTGATTTAACTGAGCCTGATGAGCCATTTAATCTTATCGAAAATCAGAATGGAGAGATGATTACTAATGAGTTCGGTCACTCTTATTTTAAGTATAATTATTCTTATTTGAATTTTATAAAGTCTTATACTATTCATTACTATGATGGAGATATGGAATTTCCTGCCAACTCTCATCCTACTACTGAAAAGGACCCTTACAGTCCTTATACCGGTTATTATTTGACCCCTGTAGACACTCAGGGCACAAATCATTGGACTGTTGGAAGCGACAATACTTTCCTTATTCGGGCGGGTTCTTATGAAAAAGAAATTCCTGTAACTATTAAGACTTACGATCAGCTTGACCGTTTTATGTTTTTCGGAGATTCCACCCTTAAGCTTAAGCCAAATACACCTTTAAGACGTTACTTGAGTTTTACTCCACCTGAAGATGGACCATATACTTTGTTTGTAACTGTGGACAGTCACTCTGATTCCTGTAATGATACTATAGCTTTTAATACTACTGATCATTCCCTTAACCGTGACTTTCCAACTCAAACAACAAAACTTGCTAATGGCAAGACTTTGTATGAATATAGAAATCTGAATCTTGAAAAGGGTACGAAATATACTTTTGACTGTTATTTAATTCATAGTGACAGCGAAGCATCGGATGAAACTGTTAATATGACTTTTAATTTTAAGAACCCTGCCATTATCAGTTCTTTTAGTTTGAATCAGACAGGACTTGATCCTGTGCTTGTGGATGGCATTGACAATATTTCAGGTTCTTACAAATATTCACTACCGGATTATATTAACAGCGTTGATGTAACTTATGCCGATGGAACTGTTGTTAAATATACATATGATGAGGCTTCTGATTCATATACAACAGATGCTCCTGACAAATATACAGTATATCCTCTTACAATAGAGAACCCGGACGACTGGTCCTCAGGTTATAATTATGTATATTTTAATATTGATGGTAGAAGCAAAGCATTAACATTCTCTGTTTATGACAAAGAGCGTTTTAAATATAATCTTAACTCAATCGGATTAGACCAGACTGATACGGTTCGTTTTTATAGAGATGATGCTAAGAGCTACTATAAATTTTATAAGTTTGTTCCTGAAACAAATGGCACTTATAATTTGAAAATGAATGTAACACCACATGATGATAATTGCCGAATTTCAACGTATTATAATGTTTATCATAACGGTGAACTGGTTTCAACAAACTACAATGTTGAAAATATTACACCATGCATTTTTAAAGCTGGTGAGGAATATATTATAAAATTCTTTGGAATTCACAAGAACTGTGATAATACGGATCTTAATTATATGAGTCCTCAGATTAAAGTATTAAAAGTTGCAGATGAACCGGAAACATCAGAAGTTGAATCTACCACCAAATCGGCAGACAAAGAAACTACTACTAAAGTATCGGATGTTGAAACTACCACTAAAACATCGAATATCGAAACTACTACTAAAGTATCAGATGTTGAAACTACTAGTTCAGATATTCCTTCTGTAACTGATATTGAACAACCTACTACTAAATTTGATTCAAATGTTAACCCTGGAAATTCCGGTAACAATGGTTTTTCCTCAAAAGAAACTACTAAGACAAATGAATCACCAAAACAAACTGTAGCATCTTCTAACAACTCATCAAACGAAGTTGTTAAACCAAAAGCTACAAAAATTAGCAAAATTAAAACAGCTAAGAAATCCATTACCATTACATGGAATAAAGTAAAAAATGTAAAAGGCTATGAAATCCAAGTTGCAACTAATAAAAAATTTAAGAAAAATACGAAAAAAGTTCTTTTAAAGAATAAAAACATTTCGCAAACTACTATTAAAAAATTAAAATCCAAGAAGAAATATTTTATCCGCATTCGTACTTATAATTACATTAATGGAAAAATTAGTTATTCTAAATGGATTAATGTAAAATCTGCAAAAACTAAATAGTTTGTTACTATAAACAAAGCATTTAAAATATTATTTTAAATAAAGCAAAACCTGTCATTTTAACAATGTAAAATGACAGTTTTTTTTATCTTTATTTTTTATAAAACTCAACCAATAATTTTCCCATTTTTGATAAATCAGATTTTTTATATCCGTATTTTTTTAAGCAATTTGATTTTAGCAGTGAAGCGCTTTCGTTTTTATTACTAAGACTCCAACAGCAATATCCTATTCCATTACTTTTAAGGTAATTTAACCATTTATAAAGACTACTTTTATTTATGTTTCCATTTCCATTGGCTTCACAGCCACTAAATTCTGTACAAATCACAGGAAGTTTATTCGAAATTGCTTTTTTTACTTTATTCATATAGTAATCCTGATGTGTTGCTGCATAAAAATGAATTGCATACATGATATTTTTACTATTTTTAATTGGAGACATTGATGCCACATCTACATCCTGACTCCATGTTGGTGTGCCTACTATAATAATAGATTTCTTTGCGTTTTTTCTTATAACTTTTATTATTGGATTAGCATATTTTTTAATATCATTCCATGTTGTATTTCCATTTGGTTCATTACAAATTTCAAACATTACATTTTTATTCTTCCCATATTTTTTCGCCATTTTTTTAAAAAATTGTTTAGCTTCATCCTTATGCTTTAATGGATTTTGGTCATTCAGCACATGCCAGTCAATAATAACATACATTCCTAACTTCTTTGCGTTCCCAACAGCCAAATCTATTGTATTTAGCAATTTCTTTCTATTAGTATCATCTGTAACACAATAACCATTATAATCTTCTGTATACATTGCAACTCTTATGCAATTTACACCCCATTCATCACGCAAATTCTGAAAAGACTGATAATTAACATATGGCTTTCCAACATCCCAATTGATTCCATGCGTAGAAACACCTTGAATTTGAATTTCTTTTCCGTATTGATCTACTAATTTTGTTCCTTTTACATTTAATCTTCCATGTGCTCCAACCGGTGTTTTTTTGTAAGCTACTGTTTCTATTTTTTTGTCCGCAGAAGTTACATTTACATATGAAACCATTAAGCTAAATGCTATCATAATTGTAATTATAATTTTCAACTTATATGATACTTTTTTCATATATTTTCCACTCCAATTTTAATACTTTATTTAAAATCGTATATTTTATAATACCATACTTTTATAATTCGAGCGTATCTATTATTTCCTTTAAAGAATCAGCTGACTCCTTAAGTTTTAATGCCTCTTCTCCGTTTAGATTTATTGGTACATCTGATTCAATACCATCTGCACCTACAATAGCCGGCATACTTAATGAAACTCCTTCAATTTCATATTGACCATAAATCATGTGTGATACCGGTATAATTGATTTTTCATCTCGCATAATAACTTCACATATTCGTTTTACAGACATTGCTATTCCATAATATGTAGCATGTTTTTTATTTATTATTTCATAAGCACTATTCTTTACTTCTGTTGCAATTTCTTCAGTATTTTCCTTATGCTTATAGTGTCCTCTCATCTCGCACATTTCACTTAAAGGAACTCCTGAAACATTTGCTGACGACCACGCTACTACCTCGCTATCACCATGTTCACCTATGATAAACGCATGAACGCTTCGACTGTCTACAGATAAATGTTCGCCGAGTTTATATCTTAATCTTGCGCTATCTAAGACTGTTCCTGAACCAATTACTCTGTTTTCAGGAAGCCCTGACAACTTTATTGCCACTTGAGTTAAAATATCCACAGGATTAGCCACTATAAGCAATATTCCTGAAAAATTTCTTTTCGCTATTTCAGGTATTATCGACTTAAATATAGCAACATTTTTATTTACAAGGTCAAGTCTTGTTTCTCCCGGCTTTTGTCCTGCACCTGCAGATATAATAACAATAGCTGCATCTGCCACATCGTCATAATCACCGGCATATATTCTCATCGGGCTGGCAAATGGTATTCCATGACTTATATCCATAGCCTCTCCCTCTGCTTTATCCTTATCTGCATCAATAAGAGCTATCTCTGTAAATAATCCGCTCTGCATTAATGCAAATACTGATGCTGAACCTACGAATCCACATCCTATCATAACTGCTTTTTTAGAATTAACAATTTGAGTTTTCATAATAATTTTTCTCCTAATACCTTTTTTATTTTTATCGTTTTCTTTTGCTATAAAAAAATTCACAGCTTAATTTATATAGTATTTAATTATTCCTCGCAATCCTCCTCTTTCTCTAAACATAACGAACAAATTCCTTTAAAAAATATATCATGGCTCAGAAACTTTATTCCATGAACATTATTAATTTTCTCAGTTAAATCTTTAACCTCATCCATATCAACATCAGAAACATCACCACATTTAATACATCTAACATGATAATGATCCTTTAGTGTAAAATCAAAACGATCCGGTCCGTCAGGAACTTCAACCTTTCTAATTTTTCCTTCTTCAACTAAAATTCCTAAATTTCTATAAACAGTTCCTTTTCCAATTGTCGGATGCTCTTTTTTAATGAATTCATACACTTCTTCTGTAGTTGCATGTCTTTTCATTTCATTTACAGCCCTTAAAACTAAATCTTTTTGGATTGTATTTCTTCTTACTTTCATAATTTCTCCTTATTAGGAATTGTTCTTAATAAGGATTATATATATTTCATGTTAGTATGTCAATGTAAATTAGGAATGATTACTATTTTGTTTCAGTAACAAAATGTCAATAGTTTTTTAATCACTTTTTCAAAAAAGGCAAAAAATAGAACGTATAGTTAATTTCCATACGCTCTATCTCATATTTCATATTAAATTTTTGAATTCTACAAACTGGAATTTATCGCAATATTTCATTCTTGGATTATACTCGCTTATAGATAATTGGTTCATCATATCCAAAAGTTTTCTTTCCATTAACTTCCATGCTTTCAGATACCTCCAGACAACTATCAGAAAACTTTTCCCAAAGCTTAAATGTCATTATCGGTGAAAACTGGCTTGTACTGCCTCCTTCCCAGATTCCATCTTTCTCATGATAGAGCGCCGGAGTGAATTTTTCAGATTTTTTCAATTCAGTGTAGTCAGCATTTTTCATAGAATCATATGAAAACGTACTTTTATCTTCTCCTTCTGGTATTTCATAAGAATACAACACAATTCCGTCTTCTTTCTCTGTAATAAGGAAAAGATGTGGGGAAGCATGGCGTTTACCATTTGTCTCATAGTAGCTTTCTTCAACAACAAATTTACCATTAAAATCTTTAGGAAGGTTTAAAATTTTCTCATTACAGATTGTATTAATGTGTTCTGCATAAGGATATGTTTTCCCTTCTCTCTGCATATTATCAAACTGCTCTTTGTTATTAAAGTGTCCCGTCATCATATTAATAAAATTATCGAGCTTCATCATGCTTTTTACCTCCAAATTCCGATTTCTCAGTTTCAAAAACTGGAAGTTATTACTTTCTGCATAGTGTGTTTCCTAAAATGATAATTACCACGACATCAACCAAAATAATCCCCAATGCAATATATACAAAAAATGCAGGCAAAA
>OGZO01001693.1_pt1 | contig 16051 bp, 7 predicted proteins | sample 1576721 | NCBI WGS metagenome assembly OGZO01 (sample SAMEA3541516, study PRJEB24748) | human gut metagenome | biome: human gut; feature: human-associated habitat; material: faeces | place: China | collected 2012 | reverse complement strand
CGCAAGGTTCTCTCCCCCACCGCCTGCGGGCGGAGCCCCCTCGCAGAGGGGGCCAGGGTAATGAAAAAGCCGCACAGCTTTCACTGTACGGCTTAACGGCTCACTTATTTTTCCTTCTTCGCCGTCTTTTTGCGACGGCGGACGCGCCCGCTGTCGGCCTGGGCCTCGGGAACATAGAGGCTATAGCTCAACAGGTAGCGGCCATGGGCAGGGATGCGGTAGAACGCGGCCTTGATGCGCTCCAGCGGGCCGGTGCCGCTCTCGGCGGTGCTGCCGCTCAGCATAACAACATACTGCATATCGGTGTAGCGGGCGGCCACATCGCACTGGCGCAGATTCGTGCGGATCAGATCGCCCAGCTGCTCCACCATCAGAGCGGTCTCGGCAGCATCGGTGTTCTGACTGGGAGCCACGGTCAGGATCGCCAGGAATACCTGCAGACCGTAGCGGATCTGCACGCCGCGCTGTACGCGGTAAATTTCCTTGAACGTCTCAAAGTCGCAGATACAGGCCCCCGTGTCCTCGGTATCCGGCAGAGCCGAGATCAGCTTGGAGACCTCGCTCTCCATATTGCGGTCTGCCTGGCGCATCTGGCGGTAGGCAGAGCCTGCGCGGCCCGGCTCAATGGCATGATGCAGGCAGCCCATGGCGCTGCCGCGGCGTGCCAGATCCTCCGCCTCCTCGTGGCGGCCCAGCGTCTCCAGCGCGACGATCTTTTCCAGATAAAGGCGCTCCTCGTAGGGGTCCAGCTCCAGCGCGCGGGTACACAGCGTAACGATGCGGGTGCTCTCGCCCCATTTTTTGCAGAGCTCCAGCAGGTTTAAAATGGCTGTGCGGTACTGCCCGTGCAGACGCACGCTGACGCTTTCGACCCACGGCTCGGACGCAGACTGCGGCAGCAGGCGTCCGTCATACAGGTTGACAATCTGTTCATAAATGCGGCTGCGCTTCTCGGCGTCGCTCTCCTTGCGAGCCAGCTCCGACAGGTCGTTGACCTCAAACACATCCACATTGCAGTCCAGATGGGGGTTCCACTGGTAGTAGCCGCGGCTGGTCACGATGCAGTCCTTCATCTCATCCAGACCCTCCGCGTCGATCATAAGGCGGAAGCGATGCAAGATGGCGCGCAGGGCCATGTCCGGGTTGGTGGACCGCTCCCCTGCCCACAGGGTATCGGTCAATACCTTGTGGGAGACGCGCTCCCCGCGCCGCAAAACGAGATACTGCACCAGCGCCGTTGCCTTGCGGGACTGCGCCAGCTGTGCCAGCACGGGCTTGCCGTTCACACGGATCTCAAAGCCGCCCAGCATTTTGATTTCAATTGTTGCCATCCTTGTCATCCTCTCTGCTCTGATGCCCATGACGTTCCTGCATTTTGTCCGGCACACAGGTATTCATGTTTTAAAGTATAACAAGTCCATTTGAATTTGTCCAGTACATCCGCCGGGATTGTAATAAACTTTTCAAAAATCGTCCCGGAGGGCACCGCTCACGACTCCGACGATGCCTTGCCGTCCCAAGTGCCGGGTTCATACAGGATGACCGGCTCACCGGGCAGCTGCACAATGGCTTTTTGGGTGCACAGCGGCACGATCTGGTTGTTGGCGTCCCGCTTGGCCACAGTCAGCACCACCGTCATAGCCGTAATGCGCGGGGTCTTGGTTTCGTCGCCGTCCTGCGTCCAGCTGCGGGCGTAGAAATGCAGTTCGCTGATGAACAGCCCCATATAGGCATCCCGGGGATAGGCCGTTGTGTAGCCGTAGGCAACGTAGGGCCGTGTGACCGTCTCAGTACCGTCCTCGGCCTTGTCCTTTTTTGTGTGCTGCGGGTTGCCGTAGTGCCCGGCGTTATTCAGTTCATCGCGGTAAAAGCGCATGTGCAGGTAGCCGTTCAGTGCATTGGCCTGATCCGCTGTCAGCAGTGCTGTGCCGTCTGTCTTTGTCAGCATCGGCACACAGTCCTTGTCGATCAGCTCAATGTGGTTGGGGTAGACGCTGAATTCCAATGCCGTGCCCTCGCTGTAGTCGTCCTTGGACGCAAAAACGCTGTCCAAATTATTAAGGTCCGTCGCGCCGTCGGTGAAGCGGATATAGCCGTTCGCCTCGAGCACCTCGCCGCGGATCGTCTCAATGAGCGCATCGGCCAGATTTTGCGCGCGCGTCTGCTGCTGGATGTCCATGTACGCCTGTGCGCTGGGCTGTATCAGCGTAACCGCCGCCAGCGTAAAGAGCGACAGCAGCACCATGCAGACGATCAGCTCCACCAGCGTTGTGCCGTTCTGGTTTTTCAAACGCTGCTTCATGGGTTGGTCGTCCCTTCTTCCTCCTTGTTGCAGTAACGGTGGAACACGTATCTCTCAGTCTTTTCTGTGCCGTTTTGGCTCACTTTCACTTCTGGCGTTGTGCTTTGTAGCTGCACACCTTTAACCGTGAAGTCATTGTTGCCGAACGTCATATCCTGCGCCGCGCCGTCATCGTTCCATTTCGGCTCTTTGTCATTAGGCCCGTATAACTTTGCGCAGAGCTCATAGGCTGTCTCCCGCAGCGTTTCGGCTTTTTGGGACATGGCGCGGGCGTACCGCAGCGAAACGACGAACATCGACGTAAAAATCATCAGCAGCAGGAACGACACAAGCACTTCCACAATCGTTTCCCCTTGCCGATTTTTGAAAATGTGTTTCATAGCGGGTCACTCCTGTGTTTTGCTGGCGTTTTGTTTAACACCGCGGGTGTAGGTAATGGTCGTTTTGTCCTGCTGCAGCGTATCATAGTGCGGCACAATTGTATGAACCGTTGTGTCATTTTTATCAATGACAAGTGTTGAACCACCGGGAACTGTAAACTGGTTCGTGCCAAAAGTCCAACTATAATGAGCTGTTTGCCCGTCTATCGTATAGTAATCAATCGGGTAATGGATGTGTCTGTCATACACTCGTGTAAAGGAGAATTGTTCTCCCCCCTTCTTCGCTGTAACAGTTACATCCAGTTGCAAATCTATTACTTTATAGTCCGTGCTTTGCCAGTTTCTCAGGAATGATTGCCATTCTTTGTCTGTCGTAACATACTGTCCCTGTCCGCCTAGGTTCAAATCATCTACATCCTCGCCCGGGCGGCGGCGTAATGTGATTGTGATAGAATCAGCACCATCTGCCGCCGCGGTGGAGTCCTTCATTAACTCAAACACGAATGGCTGGGATTCCAAATCATAGATGTCCTTGCCGTAACTCACCGAGAACATAAATTCATTGTTGACGAACCCAGCAAATGTCTTGCTGTCGCGGTCATTTGGGTCATAGTCATTCAGCTCCCCTTCCAGCACGTCGGAAAAGCTGGTTGCCAGCTGGTAGGCTTCCTGTTCCAGCAGCTGGCGGTTGGCATTGGCCGTCAGCACGGAGGCCGCATAGACCAGCGCTGCCGACAGCGCCACAAACAGCGCGCCGATGCAGAGGACCAGTATCATCGAAAGTCCCTGCTCCCCGCGCAGAATGCTGCGTGCCCTGCGGTGCATAATGCCACCTTCTTTCCTGAAATAAAATTACGATGCGTCGCTTGTTTCCGTCCGTTCCGGGGGCGCGGTTTCCGTCGCGTCCGTCTCATCCGGGGCAGCGGCGGTCTCCGGGGTCGCCATGGGCAGTGCCGCACGGGCCCGCATCAGGACCAGGGGCACGCTTGCGGGGGCGCTTTCCGCCGCTGTGCTTTCTGCAGTCTCGGCGGGCGCGACGCTCTCCGCAGAGTCCATACTCTGGGCATCTTCCGTCGCATCGGCGGTGTTCGTCTCGTTGACGGGGACCTTGACCGAAGCGGACGCAACGGTCTTACCGTTGTCATGCGAGTGCGCCAGCGTCTGCAGCGTTACACTTGCGGTGAACTTTTGCAGATTGAGCGAGTCGTCCTGCACCTTTTCCTGCAGCTCGGGCAGGGTGATGCGGTAAACAGGCTCGGCGCCGTCCTCCTGCACCAGCTCCAGCATGGGAACCGTCTGTGCCTTGTAGTACAGCGTACCGCCGTCCTTTTCCACCGTGCCGGTGACGTCATAGGGTTGCGATTTCCATGTCACGTTGCCGTTCTCGTCGGTCACAGGCTCAACGCTCAGGTCGTACCAGATGCGGGTCTCTTTGGTCTCCGCGTCCACAACGGTGGTCTGCTTGTCAAGCGGCGTCGTTATGTCGTTATAGGTCTTGGTAACGGTTTTGATTTCCCCGCGCTTATGCGTGGTGCCGTCTTCGTCCTTCGCGTCCCTGTCGTAGGTCGTCACCGTAATGCTGTAGGGCTGTTTCGTCTTACTATCCAGCGGCGTGACGGTAAAGGTATAGCTGTCGGTCAGGTTGCGCACCGTGCCGTCGGCCTGGGTGTACTTGTTCACCGCGGTCCACTCCACCGTAAAGCGGCGCAGGTCCAGCGGGGCCGTACCGCGACTGGTGTTAAACTCGGGGTCGTTGTACAGGTTGACCTCCTGCGTGTAAACGGCATTGCCAAGCGCGCGTTCCGGTTCGGCAGCGTCCACGGGGGCGTCCAGCGTGATGGCCGGCAGCTGTGCCTTTGCGGCATCCTTCTGCAAGAAGTAGAACCAGTTCGACGCTGTCGTGCCGTCGGTGGGCATAACGCGCACCGCGGGCAGCAGGTATTGTTTTGCATGGTCGGGCGTCAGCGTAAAGCCGTTGCCGTCGGGCACAAAGGTATAGCTGGCGGTGGTGTCGTCGGCGCTGGCGCTCCCGCCCACCGTGCGGCTGTCCTTCGGGATGACCAGCTCGGCGTCGCCATTGTTCAGCATTTCGTCCAGTTTTTTGGTCAACTCCTGCTGGGCCGTGTACTTGTCCTGTCCGGTGGACTTTTCCTGCCAAGTCCTGGCCAAATCGGCAATTGTATTGTAATTGTCCTTGTTGCTGAAGATATAGCCGGTAAAGTAGACATTGCCCTGTGCGGGTGCGTCCAGCGTCATGTTGAGCTTGAGGTCGTTCAGGAACGTCTCCTGATTCGGGCTGTCGGGCGCAAAGCTGCTGGCCGTAACCTTGGGCGCAGCGGCGCGGCGGACGATGGTCTCGGGCTGGCTCAACGCGCCGTCCGGGCCGTCAAAGCAGCTATCGTCATTGGCCTTGCGGCGGGCAATGACGCGGAAGCGCAATACCTTGCCCTGATACTGCTCCAGATCCAGCGTCAGCCTGCCGACGTTGTCCGTGGTGGGCAGCGTCAGCACAGTTTTGTCAACGGCATCGACGACGCACAGGTCATAGTGGTCAATGCGCTCGTCGTCGGACGGCGACCAGCTGACCGTGTAGAGCAGGGCATCCGCGTTGTCGGTCTCGCCGTTGACGCGGGTGATGGAGCTCGGCGCGCTGATGCCGGGCAGGCGCTGCTTAACGCTGTAATCCGCCACAGCGGACGCGCCGATTTCATTGGTGTCGGCTGCCGCCACACGGGTGACCTCGAGCCGGACCTTGTCATAGCGCCAGCTGTCGCTGCCGTTGGCCAGCATGGTATCCACGTTGACAGGCAGGGTAAAGCTGTTGCTGCCGCTGTTCTGAACCTTATCGGCCAGATTTACGCCGTCCTTCAGCGCAATTTGCTCCTGACCGGTCACATTGCCGTTCTCGTCCGTCAACAGGCCGTAGAGCTTGATGCTGTAGGTCGGCTTTTTCGTGCCCATGTCCTCTTGCGTCCAGTTGAACGTATAGGTCAGCTGATTGTTGTCCGGGTTCACCTTGCCGCCGTCGGTATCTTCGGCCAGCGTCGGGGCTTTCAGGACATTCAGGTTCAGCTGCTTGAAGATGATCTGCGGGGTCGTCTGTGTGGCCTGTATAGCCCAACTCTTGTCATCGGTGCGGTTCACGTCGGAGAAGCAGAGCGGCGTCAGATGGGCATAGGTATAGCTGTGCTCGCCCGTGCGAACGATCTCATAGCCGTTCTTCCACCAGATTTCTTTGTCGGTGTCGTTTGTCTCGTTCGCATGGCTGGCGATGGCTGCGGACACTTCCTCCGCCGTGGCATCCCAGCGTGTGGTCACATCGCCTTTACCGCTGGTGATGGGCACCGCAATGACAAGGAAGTCGGTGTAGTTGGACATAGCATCCGACGGCAGACTGTTCAGGTTGAAGGTGACGGGTGTCTCGGTGACGATGCCCTCCCGCGCGGCCAGCGTGATGTACTGGCCGTTCAGGGACTGCCCGTTGACCGTGTCATTGCCCAGATATTTTGCCAGCAGCATGACGCGGTAGGTCGGGCTGCCGTGGGTCGGGTCTGCCAACGTTGGCGTGAAGCCGAAAGTCACCGTTGCGGTAAAGTTTTCCGCCGATTGGCCGGTGCAGGTCACGTACTCTGTCGCGTTTTCTGCTTTGGTCAGCGTGCCCGCAGGCAGACCGTCTTCATTCTTCTTGGCATCTTCTTTGTTAACATCACGCCATTGGGATGGGACGTAGGTTTCGACCTTGTACTCCGCCGAGCGTAAATAGCTGGTGCTGCCCGCTGCCGGAGTTGCCAGCGCTGTAAAGGTCTTGGTCACCCCAATACTCCACGCTATGCGGATATACTTCTTCCCATTCTGCCTGCTGAACGTATAAGGGTTCGTTACACCGTTTCTTGTTACGGTTACTGTCCAGTTTTCATCCTTGGGGTAGTCCTCATAGTTTTTCAACACAAGAATTTGCTCATATTTAAATTCTTCGTTACCATCGACCTTCGTGCATTCGTTCCAGTTAAATTCCGAGCGCTTTACAAGGCGGACTTCCAGTTCCGGTTTCGGCAGGGCGTGCATAAAGGTCTGCACGCCGCTGGTGTTGGGGTTATCAGGCTGATTCGGGTCGTTGTTGGTGTTGTAGGGCGTTACACGCACGACGAAGTAACCCGTCCACGCTTTATCTGCCACAAAGGTATAGCTGCGCTGGTAGACGTCCGCTTTCAGATAGGGAACTGCATCCGGTGCGACAGTATCCGCATCGTTGCAGGGCAGAATTTCAACACGGTAGTAAGCGGCGGGGCTGGCTGTCGTGTCGTTCGGCTCGTCCCACGTCACTTCATAACGGCCATAGACGTTGTTGTCCGCGTCCTGCACCTGGCTGGCCTTGACGTGGATTTCTCCCGGCTTGGCGGGCTTGGTGCTGTCCAGCACGTACTTATAGTAGTTCTGGATGACCTCGTCCGTGATGTCCTCATTGTCCGGTTCGCCCTTGCGGTTGTCCTTGGTCGTCTGTGCGTTTTCACCGTAGACCAGTAGCAGCTGCCCGCGCTCACCGCCGTTGGCATCGTAGATATAACGCCGCGTCGATTTTTCACCAAAAGACTGCCCGGTCTTGACACCAATATAGCCCGTGCTGCCTGTTAGTTTTGTAATGTCGTAGCTGATTTGTTTGCCGTCGCTGCTTGTGGGCAGCATAGCAAAATAGGCATCGTCCGTTCCACCACCTGTATCCTTACCGATGAAGAGTCTGCGGCTGCCGGACTTGGTGTTTTCCTGCCGCTCGGTAAAGTTACTGTTCTGCGTGCCCCAGTTGATGCTTGTGGACAAGCCGGTTGTGGTGCGCGTCAGGGTTCTGTCGATTACGCCCGTAGCGGTTTGGGATTGACCTTGTATTTTCTTGTAGCTATTGGCAAAGGCCGCGCCGGAATCGATATAGTAGTTGTTATGACCCTCGATGTGTTCGCCATAAACAACCGTACCGTCTTTCATTGTCAATTCTGTGGACGAACGCTTGTCATAGGCAACAGGGTGCCAATCGTCCTTAACGACAGAGAAGCAGTTTGTGATTGTTGTGGGGGCTACACTGTAGCCGCCCATGGACCGGCTGCCGACAATACCGGCAATCCAGTAATATTTACCATTATTAGCGCTGTCATTATCGCCTTTTCTGGTTTGGGTCGTCATATTGGTGGTAAAGTTGCGGCACCGGTCAATATTGATGGTAACATACGGGATGGTTTTAAACTGGGCATTCCCATTGTAGCCGTTACCTTTTTTTACGCTGCTGACATTCGGATTGTCCACGCCATCCCACGGGCCCAAGTAAGCAAAAATGCCGACAGCCATCGATCTGGCTTGAATGCTTACAGTGCTGCCGTTGACACAGTCATACAGATCGATTGTCATAATGTCGGTGGCGTTCTTCATCTGCACTTTGCCAAAGATGCCGCCGATGTCGTTTGCGCTGCTCCAGCCATCAATAGACGACTTCATCGAGCCATGGTTCTGACAGGACAGGACGTTGACCGACGTGTTGGAGACAGGCGCATCATAGTAAGCCACAATACCGCCCATTGTACCGCAGTCACTGCCGCCGTCGTTGAAGTTCGTCTTCAGGTCGCCGAAGTTGTAGCAGTTTTGAAGCGTGCCGCCGTAGTTCGTCCAAAGCGAAATGACGCCGCCCGCATTGCCGGAACGACTGTTATAGACAGAGCCGAAGTTAATACAGTTTGTCAGCGTCCACCGGTCACCACTGCGGTTGTTCTGGTTGCAGATGATGCCGCCAACCTGCACATTGAAGCGGTTTGTGGAATCATAGTAATTAACATCATCGCGGTCATTGGCATCGCTTTGGGAAATATCACCCCTTTGGGTCGCGTTATTGCCCGTTTTCCAGAACGTCCGGCGGCTGAATCGACGCACGGCAGCGCAGTTTACCACAGTATCCAGCGCACTTGTGCCGGTCACATTGGATTCGTTCTGTCCTACGATGCCGCCAACGGTGGTATCATCGCGGGCTGCGTTATCCGCATAGACGAACCACTTACCGCTGGCCGTGCTGCTGATGCTGCCGTTCAGGCCGTTGAATCCGGTAATTCCGCCCAAGTGACCGCTGGCAAGGTTGTTCATATCCTTATTGCTGCCGCGCAAGCCGACAAGCAGATCGTTAGCGGCCAGACCCGTGTCGCTGTAAACGTTCGTGTAGCCCTTATTCGTCACAGTGTCAACGCCCTTGAGATCCACAAAGTTGGACACATAGCTAACTGTAGCGCCCGTCCCATTTACCGGGTTGCCGCGCAGCGCAGCGACAATTGCATTGGTGTCTCCGTCAGCGATCCACTTTTTCAACTCGGGCATCAAATCGGTCTGCACAGTTTTGCTGCCGCTGCCCTTGATAGTGCCGTTGTTGGAGCCCGCGACACCGCCCACAAAGCCGTAACGCGCCGTGATGATGCTGCCCGCGCCGCCGTTGCTGCGCTCGGTGGCGACATAGCTGTCGGCGATTTTGGCATTGTTGCGGCCCGCAATGCCGCCCACATGGCTGGCACTGGCGAGCTTTTCGTCTGCGGTCTGGGTCGTGGTGATGTTGCTGATACCGCTGACCTGCAGTTTGATGTATTTGACCTCACAGCCGGTGATTTTGCTATTGTTCAGACCGGCAATGCCGCCCACCGTGCTGCCGGTGCTGCGTGCACCGTCGGAGACAAGGCCGTCCGTGTCCGCGCTGCCGCCCATCGTGCCGGAATAGGTACACTGCTCCAGGGTACCGTCGTTCTGGCCTGCGACGCCGCCCAAATTTGTATATTTGTCAAGATTTTGTGTAAGGTCCAGCCGAACGTCGGTGCTGCTGACCGTGCCGTACTTCGTGGTGCGGCCCACCGCGCCGCCCAGCGTGACGGTGTTGGTGCCCGCGCGCAGGCCGTCGTTCAGCGCCAGCGCGCCGTTTTCGACCTGACAGCCGGTGACGATGCCCTCATTCATGCCCGCAAGGCCGCCGATGGTGACCGCCGGGGTGCTGAACCGCACGTTGGCGTTTGCCTCCAGCTTCACATTGCGGATGGTCGCGCCCGCGCGGTTGTACGCTGCAACAGCGCCGATGCTCTCCGACGTGCCGGTGATCGTGCAGCTGCTTACGCTGCTGTTATCTTCCGGCCCGGTCTCCTGACCGATGATGCCGAAGTTCATGGCCGTGACGCCGCCCGCCGTGCCGTTGGCCGCGGTGACGTCGGCGCGGACCTGCACATTCTCAATCAGCGCGTCTTTATTATTATTGCCCGCGATGCCGCCCGCCTCGCCGTTGGTGGCGTAGACCTGATTCTGGGCATGGACGCAGGCGCTGATTTTGCCGCCCGCGGCGTTCTCGCCCGCAATACCGCCCGCATATTGTGTGCTGGCGCGCACCGAGGCGTGGTTATCCACACGGGTGATTTCGGCACGGTTCGTACCGGCCACGCCGCCCGCGTAGTTGGCGGCAGTGACGCTGCCCCAGACCGTGCCGGTGGTGTTTTCAGCGCTGTAAATACTGCCCTTATCCGTATTGATACCGGCCACGCCGCCCGCATAGCCGGTGGCGGTGACACTGCTTTGCAGCTTGCCGGACAGCGAAATGCTGCCGACGTTGGCACCGGCCACGCCGCCCGCGTACTGGTTGGCCTCCACCGTGCCAGTGCTGCTGTTGTTCCCCGTGCAGATGATGAGGCCCTTGCTTGCCCCAGCGCCACCGCCCAGGTTGACGCCCGCAATGCCGCCGACATAGCTGTCGCCGCGCACGGCGCAGTCTTTAGCCGGGTAGGCAGACTGAATAAGACCGCCGTTGACGCCCGCAACGCCGCCCAGATAGGTATACCCGGCTTCACGGTTGCCGAGGGACGCCGCCATGCTGCCGCCGGTGATCGTGCCCTCGTTCCAGCCCGCAAAGCCGCCCGCGGCGCACTTGTGAGCCACTGTGCCGTAGTTTATGCAGTTTTCCAGCGTTGTGTTGGGTGTGGCATAGCCGATGATACCGCCCGCCAGTGCGCCGCGCACGTCGTCGAAATCATAGCGGCCACCGGCCAGCGCGTTCAGCGATACGCCGCCTTTAAACGCGCCGTTGGACGGGTTCAGGCCGCCGACGGACAAGGCGTTCTGCGTTGCGCCGTTGGTTGCCTTTTGAATCGTCAGCTTCGTTTTAGCGTCGTTTGCGCCGACGATGCCGCCGACGTAGATGTTGGCCTGCAGGTTGAGCTTGTTCTGGAAGTTGGCAAGGATGATTGTGTCGTCCGCCGTTTTCACGTCGGTGCTGTCGGTCAGCACGCCGGTGCTCTCGTTAATCGTCGGCAGCAGCGCCGCCAGCGTGACGCCTGCGCGCTTGTCCGCCAGCAGACGGTTGTAGCCGATGATGCCGCCCGCGACGGCGTCGGCCTCGACGCGGCCCGAGGTCACATTGGTTATAAACGCGCCGCCCGTCACGGTGAAGCCGCCCACCGGCAGGTTGGCGCCGATGACGCCGCCGACAAGCTGCTGACCCGCCACGCGGCTGACCTTCACAGTGGCAGAGGGCAGCGTGGAGGCGCAGTTCAGGCCGATCATGCCGCCGACAGCCTTGCCCGCCGCCACGATCTGGCCGCTGATGGTCAGGTCCTGGCCGGAGGTGTTGGAGATCGTCGCATTTTCATCGTTATAACCGGCCACGCCGCCCACGTAGTTGTTGCCGTACAGAATGGCACCCAGCGTCGGGGTGCCGTTCTTATCCCACGTCACAACGCCGTTTTTGCCGTTGCAGCCCGCGATGCCGCCGACGTAGTCGGCGTAGCCGTTCAGCTCCTTTAGCAGGTTGATGCGGCGGGTGTCGGTGGCGTTGTCGCCGGACATGCGGTTGGCGCAGTTCTGCACGGTGGCTGTGGCAGTTGCGCTTTCACTGCCGCCCCAGTCGGCATCATTGACGCCGACGATGCCGCCGACGTAGGCCGCGTTCTTTCCAAAGGCCGCGACCAGACCCGTATTGGTCATGCCGCTGATTTGGCTGTTGCCGCCGTTGACCGACACGATGCCGCCGACGTAGCGGCTGCCAAAGACGTCACTGCTGTTCGTATCGTTCTGTTTTACGCCGCTGCCGGTAAAGCCGCCTGCCAGACCGCCCACAAACCGGCTGCCGAGCACGTAGCCCTTGCCGGTCTTGCAGTCCTCCAGCACAATATCCTTGCCGTAGCCGACAAGACCGCCGACGAAATCACCCTTGAGGGGGCTGGCGTCGGTCAACGCGCCGGTTTTGTCGAAGCCCGCATTGACCTGCTCCTTGAGCTGGGTCTCGGTCAGGTCGCTGCGGGTCACGCTTTCGCAGCCTTGCAGGGTCACGCCCCTGCCGTAGCCCGCAATGCCGCCGAAGAACTGCCCCAGCACCAGGCTGCGCGCATCGCCCGCGGTATCGCCTTTATAGTTGGCGCCCGCGCTGACCGTGCCGTTGTTCCTCAGGCCCGTCAGGCTCTGGGACACGCTGGTGTCCATCGTAAACAGGTTGCCGACGATGCCACCCGTAAAGCCGTTGCCGGTGACAAGGCCGTTGTTGACGATGTTCGTATCGACGTTCGCTTTCATCTGGGTAGCGTCCACCGTGCCGAACACGCCGCCCACGCCGACGCTGCGCCAGAGGGAGCCGTCCGTGCCGAGCTCAGCTGCCGCGGCAGCGTAGCGGGCCTTCTCGGCCTGTTGGTCTGCCGCTGTGTTTGTAACGGATTGCGTGTCCTTGTCCACAAGCAGACCCGCTACCGTCACGTCCGACGCAACGGTCAGGTCCTGCATGACGGACTCGGCTTTGGGTATGGCAACGCCGACGAGACCGCCAATGCCGCGCGGCTCGTCTGTATAATAGGTATAGCTGTTGCTGCCAGCGTCCGGCGTCTGCTCTATGCGCTGCGTTGCGGTGGTAGTGTTGTCAAACGCCAGCGCCGCGGCCACCAGCGCACTGGTCGAGGTGTTCGTGCCGCGGGTCAGGGCGCAGTTTTCCAGCGTGCCTGTGTTGACGCCGCAGAGTGCGCCGACAGCACGCACATCGCGCCAGTTCTCGTCGTCCTTCGCCAGCGCCGTGACGAATTTGGTTGCGGTCAGCTTGAGCTGGTTTTCGTTCGGCAGCGCACCGGCGGCGACGGTCTCGGTCTTGATGTTGACCTGAATGTCCGGGTCGCGCAGTGTGATGTAAGAAATTTTGCCATTGTTCTCGCCGATAAGGCCGACATAGTGGTCGGCCAGCTCTTTCTGCCCTTCCCTGCCGGTTTTTGCAACGGACTTGCTGCTCAATTGCAGATTGAGGATGGGCACACGGGTCGTTTGGGTTGTAACACCCGCTGTTTTGCTCGTAAGTTCGATTTTTTCGCCCAGCTCCGGGATCGTCGGCCAGGCGACAGGGTCATTGAGGGACGGCACCTTGGCCGCCGGGTACCGCTCACCCGACGCGCAGTAGACCGTGACGCCGCCGCCCGTCCAGTTCAGGCCGGTGCTGTTGCTGGCCTGGGGGGTCAGCGTGTAGATGCCCTTGTTGGTGATGTCCCAGTCGGCAGACCAGCGCAGGTTGTACAGATGGCGGAAATATTTCAGGTCAGCCGTGACCGCCGTGCCGCCCTTGGCCAGCAGGGTGTTTTCCTCGTTCGTCGTTTCCTCTTTGCTGGCTGTGTAGGTATCGCTGTAGTTCTCCCGCGGCTCGGCGCGCATGGCAATGTAGATGTCCTTCGGGTCGTTCAGCAGACGGGTGATGCTGTACAGGCTCGTGGCGGCAACGTCAGCGTCGTTCTCACACGCACGCAGCAGCGCCGCGTCCGCCATGGCGTCCAGCGTCAGCACAAAGCTGCCCTTGTTGTAGCTTAGCGGGAAGTAGAGTTCTTTCTCGGTTTTCGTCTGTTGGCCCGCATTATCATACGTATAAATCGTGACAGGCATCTCTGTGATGACCTGCTTGTTATCATCCGCCGCACCCGCGGTGTCGCGCTTGATCGTGATGGTAAACAGCGGCTTCCGATTGTCGCCGGTGTCCCCGGCGGCGTAGGCCGTGGCCGTGTAGGAGGTGTCCAGATCGCCGAGGCTGGAGTTGCCGCTCCAGCTCAGGGTCAGCGTCTCGCCGTTCGTCAGGCGGGGATTCTTGACCTTCAGCTTCGTCTGCACCAGCTGCACAACGTTGACGCGGTCCTCGGCAGAGTAGTAGCCGACAAGGGTGTCATTGCGGCGGTGGTCATAGCTGCGGTCATAAATATTCGTAGCACCGTCCTGATTGAAGCGGAGCTTATCGGATTTGGTATCGTAAAAGACCGAATAGACCTGCCCGCTCTGCATGTCGATCTCGACACAGATCGAGGCATTCAGCAGCGAGGCGTCGTAGATGTAATCGCCCAGCAGCCGCTCCACCAGCGCGTTATGGTTGCCCGCAGCAGCGCCCGTGCGGTCATAGTAGAGCGCGGCCACGTTCTGGTTCAGTTCGGTCTTGGTGCGGCTCACAAGGGTTTTGCCGTCCGCGTCGGTCACGGTGACGTCGTTCTGGAAGTGGTCGCCCGTGCTGCCCTCCTCCATGACCTGCTGGCGGAACGCATCCAGCCCCCCCGCCGTCTCCATCCGGGTCAGGGAGATCTGCGCCGTCTGGAACAGCGTGCGGGCGTTGGCCTCGTTCTTTTCAAACCGGGCCAGCCGCGTGTAGGCGATCAGCCCGCCGCCGACCAGCACCGCCAGAATGGCCGTGATAGCCAGAACGACCATCAGCTCCACCAGCGTAAAGCCTTTCTTTTTGTTTTTTATATTTTTATTGTACTGCACCATAGATGCTCCCGTCGTTTCTCCGGTGAAAGGTTACAATTAGACACAATATCAGATTATATATATTGGCATTATACTCGGAATGTGACGTTTTCGCAACAAAGCCTGCGAGATTTCAGCAAATTTACACCAAATATAGTGGGTCAGCGGCAAGTTGTGCACGATTTCGCCATAATTTCCGTTATCTTTGAACAAAAAACAGAGTTTTTTCGCGAAATTTCTTGCAAATACAGGCCCGGCACGGTATACTAAATAGCGTGTTATTATATGGTAGAGGATGTGTAACAATGCTGGCAGCACGACTGGGCGCATGGCTGCGCCATACCGGGGAACGCTGGGCCAAAGCTGCGTTTGCGGAAAAGCTCGCCGTACTGCTGGCGCTGGGCGCTGTCCTGTATACTATTGTGACCGGCGCGGCGGAGCTGCGCTATCAGGCCCGTGCGCGGGAGGCCCTGGCTCAGGTCAAGGCTGCGCGGCTGGCGGCCAGTGCCGTGTCTGCCCAGTGCTACTCCGCCGGGCAGACGTTCGCCGATCAGACAAGCGCGGACGGCTTTGCGGACGGCATCGCCGAGGAAATCCGCACGCTGGGCTCACTGCCCGGCACAGTGACGCTTTTGCAGATCGACCCGAACGGCTACACCGTGCAGCGGCTCCTGTATCAGGAGAACGGCATGTACGCCATCTATGATGCCGACGGCGGTTACCGCGTTTTCCGCGCGGAGGACCGGCTGCAATACGGCGCGGGGGTGGGCCATGCTGCTGCTTGAGCTTCTGTTGGGACTCATTCGTTTTCTGCTGGGCGCGGCACTGTTCAGCTTTATGAACGTCGTCGCGTGGCGGCTGCCGCGGGGCATGGACCCGCTGAAGGGCCGCAGCGCATGCCCGCAGTGCGGCCACACGCTGGGTGCGCCGGACTTAGTGCCCGTGTTCAGCTGGTTATTTTTGCGCGGGCGGTGCCGCCACTGCGGTGCGCACATTCCGGCGCGGTACCTGCTGGTGGAGCTTCTGGGCGGCGTGCTGGCGCTGGGCTGCACTTGGCGGTACGGCGCTGCCTACGCCCTGCCGGGCGGGCTGTTCGGCATGAGCTGGGCCGCGCTGCTGGCGCTGGCGGTCTGCGGGATCTTGCTGAGCGTTTCGCTCATTGATGCCGAGACGCAGACCATCCCGGACCGGCTGAATCTGGCGCTGGCGGTCTGCGGCGCGGTGAGCGTGCTGCTCTCCCCTGCCGACTGGCTGCCGCACGTCATCGGTGCGCTCTGCGTCAGTGTGCCGATGTTTCTGCTCTGCCTTGTCATCGACGGCGCGTTCGGCGGCGGCGACATCAAGCTGATGGCAGCCGCCGGGCTGTTCCTGGGCTGGCAGAATACGCTGCTGGCGATGTTTTTCGGCATTGTTTTTGGCGGTATGTACGGCATATACCTGCTGGCCGCCAAAAAGGCAGGGAAGAAGGACCACTTCGCCTTCGGCCCGTTTCTGTGTGCGGGCATCGTGATCGCGATGCTGTTTGGCGGGCCCGTTTTGGAATGGTACTGCGCGTTTTTGTGATGCTCCTTGCCTCCCTCTGCGAGGGAGGCCGTCCTGCCGCAATGGCTCTGGCATTGACTTTTCG
>OGZO01001679.1_pt1 | contig 16110 bp, 13 predicted proteins | sample 1576721 | NCBI WGS metagenome assembly OGZO01 (sample SAMEA3541516, study PRJEB24748) | human gut metagenome | biome: human gut; feature: human-associated habitat; material: faeces | place: China | collected 2012 | reverse complement strand
GCAAATCGTCTACCACCTTGAAACCTTCTGCCACGAACTTTCCTTCTTTATTTCTGTTCTTCTTCAGTTCGAGCGAACGTATGTACTTTATTTTATTCTTGCTAATCATTTATTTTTTTGTCTATATGTGTGCAAAGGTAACATAAAATATAGACATTTCAAAATAAAAAGTGCTAAATATTTTGTATTTAATTTGTTTTGCATTATCTTTGCATATCAAAAACGATAGATATTTTGAAAAAAGAAACGATTTCATTACTTGCCTTGCCGCTGCTCATTGCATCTTGTTCTTCAAGCAAAATGGTGCCGGAAGGGGAGTATATATTAAATAAGGTGGAAGTGAAGAGCGACTCGGCAGGGTATAATGCCGGGGCGCTCAAGCAGTATGTGCGCCAGAAAGAGAAGCCGAAACTCTTCTCGCTCTTCAAGAATCCTTTCAGCAAGAAGCCTGTCATCTACGATACTTTGCAGGCGCGGCTCTCCTGTCAGGATCTGCTTACCGCCATGCAGAACCAGGGCTTCATGCATGCCGGGGTGTCGCTCTATACCACCAAGAAAGGAAAGAAACTGGATGCTACCTATCTGTTGCATCCCGGAGAACCTTTTGTGATAGGTAAGGTGAAATATGAGGTGGAAGATGAACATATCCAGCAACTTCTGCATCTCGATAACCCCGATAATCAGCAGATTAAGCCGGGTATGAGATTTACGGTAGAAACATTGGATAATGAGCGCAGGCGCATCTCCAGCCTTCTGACCAATGATGGCTATTTCCGCTTTCATAAAGATTTTATCCAGTTTTCTGCCGATACGATTGCGGGACAGAAGGATATCGCCCTAACGCTCCACCTGATGAAGTATAAGGCAAACAGTAATGCTCCTGAGGTTAATCATACCCGATATGAAATCAGAAACATCAACTATCTGAGTAATGATAGCGACCGAATCCATCTGCGCCACCAGGTTTTGCTCAATGCCACTGCCCTCTGCGAAGGCCGTCCCTACAGTGCCGCTGCCTTGCAGCGCACCTATAACAACTTCGCCCGTTTGCAGGCGGTGAAGTATACCAACATCAGTTTCTCTGAAGTTCCTGACAGCAACCAGGTTACGGAGAACGGAATGGAGAGGGACAGCATCAGCCGGCAGATGGATTGCAATATCCAAATCAGTACCAACAAGCCCTCTACCATCGCCTTCCAGCCGGAAGGAACCAATACGGCGGGCGACTTGGGAGCCGCTGCTTCGCTCACTTATACCAACCGAAATCTCTTCAGAGGTAGTGAGCAGCTGAGCATAGAACTTCGTGGAGCCTACGAGGCTATTACCGGTCTGGAGGGGTATCAGGATCAGAACTATACTGAATATTCGGTTGAAGGCAAACTGGTTTTCCCTCGTTTCTTGGCGCCTTTCCTTTCAAGAAAATTCAGAAGAAGACAGACGGCAAACAGCGAGTTGTCGGCAAGTTGGAATCTTCAGAACCGTCCGGAGTTTCATCGCCGCGTATTCTCTACTGCTTGGCGTTATCGCTGGACAGAGCCACGCCATCATCTGGCCTGGCGTTTCGACCTGCTCGATCTCAACTATGTGTATATGCCATGGATATCCGAGACATTCAAGAGAGACTATCTCGATAATGCAGAAAACAGAAATGCCATCCTCCGCTACAATTACGAAGACCTGTTTATCATGAAGATGGGTTTCGGTTTGAGTTATAGCGATGGGGTAGATGCTGTGCGAGTGAATGTAGAGACTTCGGGCAATCTGCTGAGCGGTGTTTCCAAGGCTTTTGGTTTCAAGGTGAACAGCCAGGGGCAGCGTACATTATTTAATATAGCTTATGCCCAATATGCCAAGTTTGATGTAGATTATACCCATCTGATGCAGTTTGATAAGCGCAATGCTCTGGCGCTGCATGCGGGTATCGGTGTGGCTTATCCTTACGGCAACAGTACGGTGCTACCTTTCGAAAAGCGTTATTTCTCGGGTGGTGCCAACTCGGTAAGAGGTTGGGGCGTAAGAGAATTAGGTCCGGGCAAGTTTAAGGGAACTGACGGTAGAATAGATTTCATCAACCAGACGGGTGATGTGAAGCTCGACTTGAATGCAGAATACCGCACTTCGCTCTTCTGGAAGTTTGAGGGTGCAGCGTTTATCGATGCCGGTAATATCTGGACACTTCGCAATTATCAGGATCAGCCTGGCGGCCAGTTCAAGATAGATGAATTCTACAAACAGATAGCTGTAGCCTATGGTTTAGGTCTCAGGTTGAATTTCGATTACTTCATCCTCCGTTTGGATATGGGTATGAAGGCGATCAATCCAGCCTATGGAACGAAGGAAGAGCATTGGGCGATTATCCACCCGAAACTAGACCGCGATTTTGCCTTCCATTTCGCAGTTGGTCTGCCGTTCTAAATGCAGCGAATAGTTTATAGTTAACAGTTTATAGTTAACAGTTTATAGTTAACAGTTTATAGTTAATAGCCAGGAGTTTCTGTATGGCATCTTTTTGATTATGATGCCCCTCAGAAACTCCTTACTTTTTTCAAGGCAATTTATCCAACTTAATCTTCCAGAGTCCCTTTTCCATACACATCGGCAGTTGGAAATCGGCCTGTTCTATGAGCTGCGGATCCTGTCCGATGCTGTCCATCTGCAGAAAATTATGAACCGTAAGGGTAACGGTGGCACTTGTTTCATCGTCACCGAAATCAATATCCGTAATCTCGATGCTGGCATCCTCCGGTTTCTGGCGCAGCAGTTCCACGTCAGTCTCGTTCACATTACTTGCAGCATAGCGCAGCCAGCGCTCCGATTCCTGGGTGCAATACTTCACGGCTTTCGGGAAATGCCAGTTGAAATAATAGTTGGCAAACGAATCAACATCAGCCTTCAGCTGATCCTCGCTGCCTTCGTGAGGTTCACATCCCGAAAGGCTGAATATACTTGCGGTCATGCATGCCACAGCTATGCATAAACCTATCATCGACTTCTTCATCATGATTCTCAAATCTTAAAAATTCTATTTTTTTGCGATATTTCGGCACAAAGATAGTAAAAAACTTTGTAATAAGAATCTTTTTTGCTAACTTTGCATGGAAAATAACAATTAAAATGCTGAAATTTATATCCTTTGGCAGTGGAAGTAGTGGCAATTGCTATTATCTTTACACTGATACGGATTCGATACTGATAGACGTAGGAGTAGGAATAAGAATATTGAAGAAGCATTTCCATAACTATGGACTTCGCTTCGAGGATGTGCATCACGTCCTCATCACCCATGACCACGCCGACCATGTAAAGTCGGTGGGGAGTCTGAGTACTGACTATCATCTACCGGTATATACGACCCGTAAAGTACATCAAGGCATCGAGCGCAACTATTGTGTTCGAAAGAAGATAGAGCCTAACCATGCTCGTGTGATAGAGAAGAACGTAACTTTCACACTGGGCGAGTTTAAGATTACTCCGTTCGGCGTACCCCACGACAGTACCGACAATGTTGGCTATTTCGTGGAGTGCGGAGGTGTGAACTTCTGCCTCATCACCGATGTGGGCCATATTACCGAAGAGATGCACGACTTTATCGGCCGTGCCAACTATCTTGTACTCGAGGCGAACCACAGTGTAGAGATGCTTCAGCAGGGTCATTATCCCCAGTATCTGAAGGATCGCATTCTGGGAGATAACGGTCATCTGAGCAACGACGATTGTGGCGAGGCGCTTGCCAATTATGCTACACCGGAGCTTCATCACGTCTGGCTCTGTCATCTCAGCGAGGAGAACAACCATCCTGAGCTGGCACGCAAAACCGTGGAGCAGATCCTGCGCAGCAAAGGCATCATAGCCGGCAAGGACTTCCTGCTGGAAGTATTGAAGCGCAAGACACCGAGCGAAATCTATAACCTGGTGTAGGGCAGGTGTAAAACTAAAAAGGTAGCCGGATAAGGAGTTATATTGAGTTAACTCCTTATCCGGCTATTTCATGAATACGAAATAAACGGCTGCAATCAGGCAGCAGAAGGCTGCGAAATGATTCCAGTGCAATCCCTGTCCCTGGAAGAGGATATTGGCGATGATGGCGAAGACGATGAGTGATACGCATTCCTGTATCACCTTGAGCTGGACCAGATTAAATGGTCCGCCATTATCCACGAAACCGATGCGGTTGGCTGGTACCTGACAGCAATATTCGAAGAAGGCGATGGCCCAACTGAAGGCGATGACACCGATAAGGGGCCAGTTGCTGCTCACGCCCGTTTGTTGCAACTTGAGGTGTCCGTACCAAGCCAGCGTCATGAAAATGTTGCTCAGCACCAATAATAATATAGTATACAATCCGTTCATAATCTTATCTTTTTTGCGGGTGCAAAGGTAATATATTTTTTTAAACTCTCCAAATTTCAGGGAAGTTTCATTTCGTTTTTGTTTTGACATGGTTGTTTTTGACAGATAAATCTCCGATGTTCTGATATTTATCTCCGAAAGATAAGTGTGCTGTTTGCGTATGGTTAGTAGGCTGTTTGGGGCGAACAGCCGACTAGCGGAATAGGGAACAGTCGGCTGTTCCTATAAGACAGTCATCTCAGACGGGGAAACCAGATTTCCCAATCCTATCAATATGATTTATGTTTAGCATTCTGCAAAAATCTCTTCACTCTTCACCTTTCTTCCCAAATCCCCTGTGTTTATCGGCATTTCGGGAGGTGAAGAGTCATCAGCAACTCTTCACCCGCTCTTCACCACTCTTCACCTCCGTCAACCTCCCTGTTTATCTGGGGTAGGGTGAAGAGCTTTATCTTTATTACAAAGACTCATCCACTTCTTTCCAATCTATCAATCCCTTGCCCTTTTCATCGAGTTCCACTGCCAGGGCGATAACTTTGCGTTTGTCTGCCTTGAATGGTTCTGTGTAGCTCTTTTCCTTTATCTGGCTCTCGGCAGCAGAAATGCCGCCATTGTTCGATAGCTTCAGCTCCAGGACGTAGATGAAGGATGGAACCTCTACAATCATATCAATCCTGCCAGTGGCCAGCATCCTTTCTACTTCCACCCTAAAGCCCAAGGCTCTGAATATCGTACTCATTATCAGTCGGTAACGTTCCTCCATATTCATACTTGCCATCTTCTTGTTGCTGTATGGAACATCGGCGATAAGAGCCTTTAATGCCTTCTTGGCTTCAGCGGTATTGCCGTCCTGCATCATTTTTCTGAGGAAGCTCTGCGCAGAAACCACTTCCGAATTCGACTTCATGGTCAAGGCAGGAACCACTACCCGGTATAATGCCTTGCGAACTTCAAAGTTAGGGAAGCCTAGGATGTAAACGCCATCGTCGTAACCCTTGATGGTGAGATAACCCGACTGATAGAGGAAGAGCTCGGCTCCGCCATTCACTACATCCGATGTTTCCAGGGTATCGCGCTCGATGAAGCAATGGTCAAAATATTCCATCTTCATCTCCATGTCATCCACGAACTTTGGCAATAGGGAAGTGGCCCCTGATGAAGCCCAGTAATTTCTCAATTCCCTATCATCCAGGGCATTGATGAGGCTGAACGGATTGAAAATATCCACCATATTTTTGCGGCAGAAATGATATCCGTCGTAAAACGCCGTGAGCTGCTTCAGAGTCTCCTCTGGAGTCCATCCATTTTCTTCTCCCGTTGCCTCAATCTCAGGTATGAAGTTTTCGGCAGCTTCCTGCTTTGAAATACCGCAGATAGTGGCGTAGGGTGCATCAAAACTGATGTTGCTCAGGTTGTTGAGCACGGAGAAGAGAGAAATTTGAGTGAACTTGGTGATGCCTGTGATGAAGATGAACCGCTCGTGCTCGTCCTCTTTTTTCAGAACAGCAAACACGGATTTATAGATGGCTGTACAGGCATCATGCTCTGGAGTCTTCCAGGAATGCTGCAATGGAGAATCATACTCATCGATGAGGATAACCGCCTGTTTTCCGGTCTTTTGAAACATCGTTTCGATGATGTTCTGGAAGCGGACGGCAAGGGAAGCCTCCGGGCGTACGGCTACTTCATACTTCTGTTCGTATTTATAGAAGGCATCGTCGAGATAGGAGTTGAGTTCTTCTGGTGCAGCACCTCCGCAACTCATGTCGAGTCGAATGACGGGATAGCAGGTCCATTCTTTCTCCAGTTTCATCACCTTCAATCCTTCGAAGAGTTCCTTTTTCCCCTCGAAGTAAGCCTGGAGTGTATCCACGAGAATGGACTTGCCGAAGCGGCGTGGGCGGCTCAGGTAATTATACTTTTTTCCCCTGTTGGCAAGTCTCCAGATTATATCAGTCTTGTCAACATACAGATATCCTTCTCTTCTTATTTCTGCAAAAGACTGGATGCCTACAGGCAATTTTCTATCGTTCATTTCTGTCATAATCAAATCTCCTATGTTTTCAGGATAGCTTTTTGCGAGCTATTCGCCTTACTACAAATTCTTTCTGCAAAGATACGATAAATATTTTGGTTTCGCAAGAAAAATGGGGGATAATATAAAAAGGTGGCGAATCTTTTTGTTATCTCTGATTTTTGCAGTATTCTTGTCAATGCTTAAATCGGCGGGTTGTTTTAGCTCTTACGGTGTTTATCCAACTGCAATCTTCTCTTTTCAGTCGGATTCTTAGAAAAGTATACAGGTGAAGAGTGGTGAAGAGTGGGTGAAGAGCTGCCGTAAACTCTTCACCCCCGCTAACCTCCCTGTTTATCGGTATTCCGGAGGGTTTGGTGAAGAGTGAAGAGTATTTCCGTGTTTGCTTCCACATAATATTTATCGGTCAGGATTATGATATGACAACCCATTTGCCTGATTTCTGCGAGCCTTCTCTGCGGATGATATGATCTTCCTGCATCTTCTTGAGATGCTTAAGGATGGCACTTCTATTGATGTTCAGAGTGTTAGCAATCTCTCGAGAAATGATAGATAAAAACGCTTTGCTATTTGTTTTTTGAGAAGAATATTTTGATTTCGCAAGAAAAAATGGGGGATAATATAAAAAAAATGGCGAATCTTTTTGTTATCTCTGATTTTTGCAGTATCTTTGCAGAAGCAAAGCTGCACTCGGCAATTTGAAAGCAAGCTTTCATTGCGCCCGTTTGTATTTACTTTGCATTTGGATGGATTCGCCCTAGGGTGATGATGTCTGTTTTTTGTGGGTTAAAATAATAGCGTTTGCTGTTTATTCGATAATAATGTTCCTGAAGTTTGGCCGCGGAAAGAACAATTCCATAGAATAAATAAGTAAGCGTCCGCTATAGCGTGGACGTAAAACTTATCTATGGAATTAGGTTAGGCCAAACACCTTGGAACGTTGGATAAGTGGATCGTCCACGTTTCTGCGTTCTGATGAGGATGAGGCTGGTCTTGATGCAAACCTAGGTTGGCTTTGTTGCTATGGATAAGGGTGTTTGGTTGTAGCTTTTATTTTTTGAGTAACATCAAAAAGATTATTTTTGCAATATCATTATGAAGGGTGATACTCACAAGAGTAGAATAAAATGTAGCAACTGCATAGCAAACGTGTCGCTAGGCAAATGTCAAGTGAAGATGTCTACGCTTTGTTATTGCAGGAAAAAGAACTTATAAATCTTTTAAATTCAAGTTTGCTAGACATCCAAACTTGTTGTTGTAATTAATTATGAAGAGAACATTACTTGCTTCCGCATTTGCAGTCATAGCTTTGGCTGCTAGTGCACAGATTTCTGAAGTAACTAAGGTGAAAGGCGATGGATTTGATTTCATCCCTAAAAGTCTTACCACTACAGGTGTTATTACTCCTTACTCAACTATCGGAGTTGAAAATAATAGTAGCAACCAAACACCTGAGTTTACTGTTTATGATGCTTCTTTTAACGTGGAGAAAACTTTTCAGTATGACCCTAGGGTATTCAAGAGTAATTTGGTACCAATGAGGGCCTTAGCTGATTTCAAAACCAAGAAGGTTATTAAGGAAGGTTATGAGGAAGCTTATTGGAACAAAGTTGATGGAGTATATGGTTATAATGGATTTGAAACTCCAATTACAACGATGGATGAATTTAAGGCTGCTGTTTCCCAATTGATAGGCGATGGTGAACTGGTTTACTTCACTGATTATAAAGGCAATTTTGCTTATCATAATAAATATGATTGGCAAGAAGTTTCTGGTAGATATGATAGTATTTGCGTAAGTGAGCGTTACTCTTATTATAACCCTTCCGACAATAAATTATATTATGTTAATGGTCTTACTAAGTTAGTTGAAGTTGATATGTCTAAATTGGCTTGGAAGGTAGATGATAGCCTTGAAGGTAGTGAGGTAACACAGCAAGAAAGAATCATGCAGACAGAGGTGTATGATTTTGATGCGAACTACAATGAGGATTCATATGTATACCTTACTCAAAATGTGTTTAATAATGATGATAAATATGAGTTTCTTGTAGAATGTTATAGGCAAGTATCTCAGCCAGAAGCTAGCGCTAATAGTCTAATGATAAATGGTATTGAAAATGGAAAACTCGTTTTATGTCAGGATGTGCCTGACAAGTACTATGAGTCTTATATAGCCGTAAAGAATGAGGATGGAAAGGAATTGTTCACTATACCGAATGGTAATAATGGAAAGGATCTGTCTATCTATCGTATGAATGGAAAGATTTATATAGGAAATAGTGAATATTTAGGTAATGGAGAAACTCAATATGTCATCTACTTGCTTGACAATACAGGCACCGGTATTACTAAGTTAGCTCGCACAAATGTAGTAAAGTCAGCTAAGACTTTCAATATGGCTGGTATGACAGTTGGCAAGAATGCTAAGGGAATTGTTATCCTGCAGGGTGGCAGGAAGTATTTTAACAAGTAGTTTTTTTTGCGGAATGCTCTACTTGTTGGGCATTCCGCATAAATAAAAAGTCTAGTCTTAAGCATTATTTATAAGCCGTGCGCAAATGTTCTGACTGCATTTCCTGCAACTTTTTATCGCTCAGCTCGCCAGATTCCCAAAGTTTATCTAATTCTTGCTGCAAACGCTCGTTCATGAACTTTATTTGTGTTGCCATAATTGTTATTTTTAAATATTTCATGTGCAAAGATACAGATATTTGCTAATACTCCAAAGATTTTAAGAAGAAAAATTAATACTTGGTCGTTTTTTATCCATGTTGATCCGCATAATCCATTAAATTTCAGCGTTCTCTGCCATTTTCTATAAGTTTTTCTTGCGGTTTCCAATCTTTCTTCGTATTTTTGCACCAATAAGTAACGTGGAACTTTAAAAACAAAAGAAATATGGAGGAAAGGAAATATCATATCGATGAATCTAAGGTAGCGGGGGATAAGGTTTGTGAGCCATCGCCTGCTTATGCATCTGTTGCATCAGAGTCTGTGTCTCATCATGTGATTGATTCTGGGATAGAGCAGGAAGATGAAATACCTGTTCTTAAAAATCATTTTAGTTATGAGGGTCTTTTGGATAGTATCGATTATTGTGAAACCATTAAGGATGATCCTTCTAAATGGGAATCTGTTGATGCCTTTAACGAACGTTTATATGAGGAATTCCCATGGCTGAAATAGTTGTTCACAAACTGTATGAAGAAAAGGAACGCCAGTATATTATCGATGCTTATGAGAATTTTGGTAAGAAAACAGCTCGAAGATGGAAAGAGGAACTGATGAAAATCCAGAACTTCCTGAGAAAATATCCTGAAGGTAAGCCTCCTTTTCTTGGTGCTCCAAAGTTTAGTTATTTGCTTCGGGGGGCTAATTTTATGCGTAATTTCAAGTTGGTTTATTATTATGATGAATCCTTGGATGTGGTGCATATTGTTGATATTTGGGATATGAGACAGAATCCAAAAAGGTTCTCAGTCTCAAAATATAAATGATTATGTGGAACTTTAAAAGCGAAAGAAATATGGAGGAAAAGAAATATCATATCGAGGAATCGAAGATTGTAGGGGATAAGGTTTGTGAGCCATCGCCTGCTTATCGTTCGGCAGCATCATCAGTATCATGGGATGAGGCTTACGACACCGATTCTTATCCTATGGGGCGCTCGCTGGAGCAGGTGATGGAGCATTGCGCTGAAATAGACAAGCACTTGGATGACCCGAACTATGGTCATCCAGTAGATGATTTAATTGCAAGATTAGAACAGAAGATTGCGCAATGGAGATAAAGGCAGATGATTTGTTTGATAGCGAATTTGACAAATCTGTCGATTCTTGAAAAAGTATTTAGGTGAAGAGCGGTGAAGAGTGGGTGAAGAGCTTCTGAGAACTCTTCACCTCCGCCAACCGCCCTGTTTATCGGTATTTCAGAGGGGTTGGTGAAGAGTGAAGAGTATTTGCCGTGTCAGTTATTCATTTTAATAAGGAGCAATATGATGGTACATCGAGATAAAATATTATGTTTTTTGGTTTTATTCTGCTGCTTCTTTGCATATACTCCTCTGCAAGCCCAGCAGCCACGCAAGAAGGTGGGGCTCGTGTTGGGTGGAGGTGGTGCCAAGGGTGCGGCTGAAGTAGGTGTGCTCAAGGTGCTGGAAGAGGCTGATATTCCTGTAGATTATATTGCCGGAACCAGTATCGGTGCCATCGTGGGCGGACTCTATGCCATCGGCTACGATGCTGCGGATATTGATAGCCTCTACCGTAACCAGAACTGGCTTTTCCTTTTGAGCGACCAGGTGAAACGTGAATCGGAGACTTTTCTTTCTAAAGAAGAAAGGGAGAAATATATCGTTCATATTCCTCTTTCCAAAGAGAGGAAGGTCTCGTTGCCAGCCGGTTATGTGAAGGGGCAGAATATCTTTAACCTTTTCTCTAAACTTACCGTGGGGTATCATCAGGTGGATGATTTCTCCAACCTGCCTATTCCTTACCGTTGCGTGGCGGTAGATCTGGTAGAAGGTAAGGAGGTGGTGTTTTCATCGGGCTCGTTGCCATTGGCGATGCGTGCCAGCATGTCGATACCAGGCGTGTTTGCTCCGGTAGAATGGAAAGGAAAGATGCTGGTGGATGGCGGCGCCTTGAACAATCTGCCGGTTGATGTGGCAAAGGAAATGGGAGCGGATGTGATTATCTGTGTAGATTTGAGTACCGGTTGGAAGAAGAAGGAAGAACTGAAATCGGCTTCTTCTGTTGTAGAACAGCTCATAAGTATGATGGGGCAGAACAAATACCGGAAGAATATGGCTGAAGCCGATCTTTATATCAATCCTTCTCTGAAAGGTTATTCGGCAGCCAGTTTCCAGTCTGAAGCCATTGATACGATGATACAGCGGGGAGAACAGGCTGCCCGCCAGAAATGGGATGAGCTGATGGCTCTGAGAAAGTATATCTATGCTGATGCTTGTGATTCTGTAGCCTCTGATGATACATTGCAGGATAAACGCATCAAACTGCAGAAACCTTCTCAGACGGAAGCCTATCATATAGGAAGCATCCGGATAGAAGGCATCAGCGGAGAGGAGGAAAAGTGGATTAGAAAGAAAATAGCTTTACGGGAGAATTCGGAAGTCAGTCCTGAGGAGATAGATGGCACACTTGCTATGCTCAGGGGACTGAATATCTTTTCGCGTGTAGAATACAGACAGTCTAACGAGGAACCTTATGACCTGGTATTCATGCTGGAACCCAACGAATCGAGAAGAATCAGTGTAGGTGCACGTTTTGATACGCAGGATCTGGCGAGCGTCATTGCTCAGATATCCAATAACCAGCAGTTTTCTACCCGTCATCATTATGCCTTTACAGGACGCATTTCACGTAATCCCTATCTGGAAATGAAATATGCCTATGGCAACCTTTTCGGAGCGAAAATTGGCATTTCCTATCGTATGGCTCATTATGATTTCGACCTTTATGCTGACAAGCATAAGTTGGATGCCCTGGAGTTTCTTTCGCATTCTTTCGCTGGATTCTATACCCGCGATATCGGTAATTTCAGATTGAAATCGGGAGTGCAGTTTGATTATTATCATTATCATTCTGATATGTTTGAACGGGACGGAAGCATCCAGACACGTTCGTCAGACCATTTTCTGAACTACTTTGCATCTGTTGTGATGGATACTTACGACCGCCGCTATTTCCCGACCCGTGGCAGCCGCATTCAGATTCAGGGCATTCTGCATACGGATGACGGAATACATTATGCTGATGGTAATCCTTTCGGCGAGGCTGCTTTTCAAGGAGAATGTGCCGTACGTCTCAATTCCAGATTCTATCTGCTTCCTAAGCTCAAGAGCCGCTTCTTGTTTGGAAGTTCCGTACCAGCCATTTATCAGAATTATGCAGGTGGAGCAGCTGATGGTTACTATCTGCCTTGGCAAGTGGCATGGGAGAGTGCGCAGCATGTTCATCTGCTGGAGCGCAATGTGGTGACTGGTCAGCTCGGTTTCCGCTATCGGGTGAAAGGAAAGTTCTACCTTACTGCCTTGGGAGAGTATGGCAAGGAAGCCCGCAAGTTTTCCCATATTCTCATCGGTGATGATTTGTGGGGAGGAGCCTTGAGAGCATCCTATGATTTCGTGTTGGGTCCGGTAAGCATTCAGGCTAATTATTCTAGCTTGGGTAAGAATGTAGGATTCTATATCAATGCAGGTTTCATATTCTGATTTCCTTTGATTTATGAAAAATAGATAAAACAAAAACTCACCAACCGCTTTGTAAGGATGAAAAAACAAAGTTGGGTTGGTGAGCGTAATGTACATTACAAAAAAGATTTTTTATATATTAGCAGTATGTCCTTAATGAATCTTATGAAATTATTTTTCCTGATACATCTTCTGTCTGTTCTTGGCAGATGAAAGTCGCTTGACGATGGCTTTCAATCGCAGTCGATACATGAAGCAGGCAAGGAGGCCATATACTCCTACCTGACACCACAAACCCACATATTCATGATGTATGTCGGTAATGGATGCTCCCGTGCCCATGATGCGCAGGTAGCCGTTCATGCCAAACGTAGAAGGGAAGAGCCATGATACATACTTCCAGAACACAGGAATCTCTGAACCTGGCCACGAAATGCCCGACATGAAAAGCAAGGGCACCGAGAGGAAGACGAACAGCATGATGCAGTCTTCCCTTCTGTAAACCAGCACCGACAGCACCATCGCCATGAAGATGCAGGCAAGGATGTAAGGAATGATGAACCTGAGGAACACGAAATAGTTACCCACATCCGGCAGGCTGAACCATCGGGTTATGGCGGCATAGGCATATATCGCCATCAGCAGGTAGAGGATAAAGTAGAAGATGGCTTTACCCAGAACGATATCCACCGGTCTTCTGTACCACTTGCGCTTGGGCAGCATGCGGGCAAGGCATTTCTCGCGCTGGTTTCCCATCGACATGCCGATGCCCAGAAACAGCGTCTGCTGCAGGATGAGCATCAGCACCGGAGGAATGAGGAAGGCGGCAAAGCCACTCTGCGGGTTGAAGAGACTGATGTAGTCGTACTCTATCGGCATTCGGGCTATCTCTTCATCCTGCCGGGTCATCGGATGCAGATGATCATCCACCTTGATGTCACGGTTCATATCCAGCGAAACATTGTTGGCGGCAAGCAGCAAAGCCTTGTAGTAGAGCAGCGAACTCATGTCGCAATACAGTCCTACGGTGGTCTGTTCGCCTCTCCAAATGTCATGGTTGAAATTCTTAGGGATGCGCACCACGCCATAAATCTTCCTTTCCATCAGCAGCTGGCGGGCTTCGCTCACATTGTTGCAGTGAGCCGCCATGTGGGCTTCGGGCGTGGCATCCATCTTGCGGATGAACTCACGGCTCATGCTGCTGTTGCAGTCATCAATCACGGCAAACGGCACTTCGCGCACCACCTCGTTGGTATAGACGAAGGAGTAGAGCAGCGGATAGCACAGCGGCACGAAGAGGATGAAAATCATAATACCCTTGTCGTGCATGATCTCCTTCAGCTCCGTCATCCAAATCTGTATGATATTTATGATAGATCTTGTCATTATGGTATGTACTTAACTTTGGTGAATAAACTGCGATAGTGGTGCAGCGTAATCAGTGGTAGCAGGGCGAATATCGCCAGTGCCAGCACGCTGTGCCATGCGTATGTGATGCTATACCCGTTGAGTGCCTGATTGACATACAGCAGATAATAGTGGCGCAGAGGAAAGAGAACGCTGAGTTTCTGCAGGATGGGAGCCATCGCTGTTACCGGATAGGTGAAACCTGCCAGCGAGAACGACAGGATGCCCCAGAGCGAGCAGAGACACATGGAGAGTCGCATCTGTCCGCATACGCCGAAGAGGAAGGCTGCAAATCCCTGTGCTCCCAGCACCGTGAGCATGCCCACGCCTATCATTGCCATGATGCCGCTGTTGCACGGATACTGCAGATAGCGGTAGAAATACACGGCATAGAGGATATAGATGAGCCAGAATACCAGGGTCTGCGGCAAGAGCTTTCCCATGAGGGCGGTGAGCGGAGAGTTGCCTGATATTCGATAGAGCACAAGCTGCGTGTTGCGTTTCCATTCCAGTCCGATGGTGTAGGCTGCCGAGAGCATCACCAGGAGGATGAAGATTCCGGGAATGAGCATATTGTTGAGATATACTGCATAGTCAAGGTAGGGGTTGTTGAGCGGATGTGTCTCTATCTTGATGGGTTGTATCACGCCCATCGCCTGTCGTGGGTTCATGCCGTGGGCATAGAGCGATTCTCGGGTCAGGGCTAGACCTGTAAGCTCTGAAGCATAGCGCATGTCGCGCATCAGCAGGTTGCCCGGCACATAATAGCACTCGTTGGTATAGAACGAGATGCGGGGCTGGCGGTTTGCCAGAGCCTTCTCTGTGGTCTTCTTGGGAAGATAGAAGAAGGCATAGATTTCTCCCCGCTGCATGGCTTCTCTTGCCTCGCCGAAGGTAGGATAGTGGCGGATGATCTTCACGCCCTCCATCGACCCGAGTATGCGGGTGATGGTATGGGTGATGTGGGTATCATCTTCATCCACCATCGCTGCTGGCATCTTGGTGGGCAGACCGGCATCCATCAGTGAGGTGAGGAATATGAGGCAGAACAGCGGCGCAATGATCATGCAGAAGAGGAAGAGTGGGCGATGCGAATACATCTTCAGTTCTCTTTTGCCTATCATGGCGAGCCTTCTGATAGTCTTGCTTATGATGTTCATGATGATTGTTGTTTATTTGCTGTTGTTCTTTGGGGCTTCACTGGTGGCAGAGGATGACTTTCTCAATACTGCCGACATGCCCAACATGATGTTGCTTACAGGCTGCAATGGGTGAGCCTGAACCTCGAAGGTCTTCAGGTCGAGATCATCGAGAGCCTTGGTGGCTTTCCATACGGCAAAGGAACCTACGTCTTTCATCAGGGTGATGCGCACAGGGATGGTTTTGTCAACAGCTGGAACATAAACCTCTGCCTGGGTGCCGATGGAATAGCCCTTTAACTTGTCTTCACGGATATTGAAGACAAACCATACATCTTTTACTACTGATACATTCATGATGGGTGCACCGGTGCCTACCAGTTCGCCTACCTCTGGGAATATTTCTGTTACCATTCCGTCGGCAGTGGCTGTCAGTACGGTCTCCTTGATATAGGAATGCACTTCGGCAATGGCTCCTTTGGCACGGTTTGCCTGTGCCTGAGCCATGGCTTTTTCCTCTTTTCGTGCTCCGTTTACCGCCATGTCGTATTTAGCCTTGGCTGCTTTCTCGGTGGCGATGGCTGCATCGTATTGCGCCTTTGCCTCATCGCGTTTCTGCTCTGCCATCACGCCGTTTTCAAAAAGGCGCAGCACACGGTTGTAGGTTTTGTGGGTAACATCTACGGCTGCTATCGATTTTTGCCACATCTCGTATGCAGCCTGGATGTCCTCCTGTCTTGCACCGCTATATACCTTGTCTTTCATAGCCTTGGCTGCATCGTAGGCTGCTGTAGCCTGAGAGAGTTTGGCTTCTACATCCGGAGCTTCGAGTACCACGAGTGTATCTCCCTTGTGAACGAAGTCGCCTTCCTTTACTCTCAGTTCCAATACACGTGAAGGAACCTTGGAAGAGAGGCGATAGTCGGTGGTTTCAGCCTGTCCTTCGAGGGTTTCTTCCTTGGTGG
>OGZO01001667.1_pt1 | contig 16171 bp, 15 predicted proteins | sample 1576721 | NCBI WGS metagenome assembly OGZO01 (sample SAMEA3541516, study PRJEB24748) | human gut metagenome | biome: human gut; feature: human-associated habitat; material: faeces | place: China | collected 2012 | reverse complement strand
GGATCGGCGGCAACCTCAATCAGATTGCCCGGTATCTGAACGAATACGGCGTACCGTATAACGCCCTGTCCGGCGAAGTCCGAGCCGCCATTTCCGACCTTGCAGCCTTGAAGTTTGAAGTCTTGCAGAAAGTGGGTGAAGCTGTTGGCAACATTCAAACATATCAGCTCTAAAAATGCCGACTACGGAGCAGCGGAAGCCTACCTCACTTTTGAGCATGACGAGTTTACCATGAAACCCACCCTTGATGAAAACGGGCGGCTTGTTCCCCGTGAGGGCTACCGCCTTGCCACGCTGAACTGCGGCGAAGAAGATTTTGCTGTTGCCTGTCTGTGCTCCAATCTCCGCTATGGCAAGAACCAAAAACGGGAAGATGTGAAATCCCACCACTATATCATCAGCTTTGACCCACGGGACGGAACGGACAACGGTCTGACCGTTGATAAGGCGCAGTCGCTGGGCGAGGAATTTTGCAACGAGCATTTCCCCGGACACCAAGCCATTGTCTGCACCCACCCGGACGGGCACAATCACTCTGGCAACATTCATGTGCATATCGTCATAAACAGCTTGCGGATTGAAGCTGTCCCGCTTCTGCCCTACATGGACAGACCAGCGGACACGAAATGCGGCATGAAGCACCGCTGCACAGACGCAGCTATGGAATATTTCAAGTCCGAAGTCATGGAGATGTGCCACCGGGAAAATCTGTATCAGATTGACCTCTTGCATGGCAGTAAGAACCGAGTGACCGAGCGTGAATACTGGGCGCAGAAGAAAGGGCAGCTTGCCCTTGATAAAGCCAATGCCCCGATGATAGCGGACGGTATCACGCCCCGGCAAACCAAGTTTGAAACCGACAAGGCGAAGCTGCGGCAGACCATACGCAACACCCTTGACCGGGCAAGCACCTTTGACGAATTTTCAGCTTTGCTTTTGCAGTCGGGAATCTCCGTCAAGGAGAGCCGGGGGCGGCTGTCCTATCTCACGCCGGACAGAACCAAGCCCATTACCGCCCGGAAGCTGGGGGATGATTTTGACCGTACCGCCGTCCTTGCCCTTTTGGAGCAGAACGCCCACAGAGCCGCCGAACAGACCACACCCATACCCGAATACCCCGGTAGCATGACGGGGCATTTGCAGAGGGAAAAATCCGCCAAAATCGCCCCGAAACAGGACGGTTTACAGCGCATGGTTGACCGGGAAACGAAACGAGCCGAGGGCAAGGGCGTAGGCTATGACCGCTGGGCTTCCCTGCACAATCTCAAACAGATGGCGGCTACCCACAACTTTCTCATGGAGAACGGATTGCTTGACCTTGACAAGCTGGACGCAGCCGTGGAGAGCAGCCGGAAAGCCCTTTCCGAAGCAAGGGAAAGTCTGCGGGGCATTGAGCAGACCATAGCCGACAAGAAAAATCTGCGAAAGGTTGTCAGCGATTACCGCCGAACCCGCCCGACTATTGAGGAACACAAGAAGCTGAAAGGCAAAAAGACAGAAACCTACTACCGGGCAAATGAAGCAGATTTCATCATCTATGAAGCCACCCTGCGCCAGCTAAAGGTGCTTGCACCGGGAAAGAAGCTGCCTGCCATTTCCAAGCTGAATACGGAGATTGAAGCCCTCATTTCCGAGAAAAACGCAGCTTACAACACCTACCGCACCGCCAAAGCCGAGCATGAGCAGCTTGCCACCGCCAAGCGGAACACCGAGCAGATACTACACGGCACACCGAGCCGTCAGAAAAAGCACGAACAGGAGCGTTAAAAACCGACCCGAAATGATACCGAAACCATACAAAAGGCTGGGGGTATAGCTTACCCTACCCGCAACACACCCACCCTTGCAAACGGGGCTTACAGGGCAGATTTTTCCCGAAAATGACACCGGGAACATACAGATTTTGCCCCTGTCCCCTCATACCCGACCAAACCGAAGAAAGGAGCGTTTTTTCATGCCGAGAATGAGCAAGAAGCGGCGGCTGGAATGGGCGTTCTTCCTCAATGAGCGAAACCGCATTACTTTCAATGCCCTTTGCCGGGGCTGTACCCATGACTGCAAGCAGAGTTTTAGGGCTATCGTGGTACTCTGCCCCCGGTATTACTCAAAGAGATGGAAAGCCCGCCCCGCAGATAAGGAGAACCAAGATTATGTCAGATAACCGCAAATATTATTACCTCAAACTGAAAGAAAGCTATTTTGACGATGACGCTATCGTGCTGCTGGAAAGTATGCAGGACGGTATGCTGTATTCCAATATCCTCTTGAAGCTGTACTTAAAATCGCTGAAATACGGCGGCACTTTGCAGCTTGACGAGAATATCCCCTACACCGCCCAAATGATAGCCACCATTACCCGCCAGCAGGTCGGCACAGTTGAACGGGCTTTGCAAATCTTTATGAAGCTGGGGCTTGTCGAACCGCTGGACAACGGGGCTTTGTATATGAGCAATATCGAGCTTTTCATCGGTCAGTCCTCTACCGAGGGGGAGCGCAAGCGCAGGGCAAGAATGAAGATTTCAGAGCAAAAACGGCTTAGTGGACAAGTGTCCGAAGCAAAAGCGGACATTTGTCCACCAGAGATAGAGATAAAGAAAGAGATAGATATAGAGATAGAAAAAGAGAGAGAGTTAGAAACGGGACAAGCCCACGCCCGTAGCTATGGCAGATACAACAATGTTTTTCTTTCCGATACGGAACTGGACGAGCTGAAAGCGGAACTGCCCGACAAATGGGAGTATTATATTGACCGCTTATCTACTCATATAGCGTCCAAAGGAACGAAATACCGCAGTCATGCAGCCACGATATACAAGTGGGCGCAGGAGGACGAAGCCAAGAAACCGCCAAAAAAAGGCATACCCGATTACACCTTTAAGGAGGGCGAGAGTTTATGACTGAACTTTTTACCGATACCGTTTTGAATATGATGACTACTATCGCAGAGCCGGAGGACTACACGGGCGAGGACGGCCTGCTTTACTGCGGCAAGTGCCGCACGGCGAAAGAAGCCTACTTTCCCAAAGAAACCGCCGCATGGTTGGGGCATGACAAGCATCCGACAGAATGTGACTGCCAACGGGAGAAGCGTTTGGAATGTGAATCCGCCGAGGAACGCAGACGACACCTTGACACCGTTATGGAACTGAAACGCCGGGGCTTTACCGACCTCACCATGCAGGAATGGACTTTTGCACATGACAACGGCAAATGCCCGCAGATGAGCAAGGCACATTTATATGTGGAGCATTGGGAGCAGATGAGAGAAAACAACTATGGTCTGCTCTTGTGGGGCAAGGTAGGCACAGGAAAAAGCTATTTTGCCGGGTGCATTGCCAATGCCCTTATGGAACAGGAAATCTCCGTCCGCATGACAAACTTTTCTGCGATACTGAATGATTTAACTGCCAGCTTTGAGGGGCGAAACGAATATATCGAGCGTCTTTGCCGTTTCCCTTTGCTGATACTTGATGATTTTGGTATGGAGCGTGGCACAGAGTACGGTTTGGAACAGGTCTACAATGTAATTGACAGCCGATACCGCAGCCGAAAGCCGCTGATTGTCACCACCAATCTAAGCCTTACGGAACTGCAAAATCCACAGGACACCGCCCATGCCCGTATCTATGACCGAGTGCTTGAAATGTGTCTGCCTATCCTCTTTACAGGCGAGAACTTCCGAAAGGAAACGGCACAAGCCAAGCTCAATGGACTAAAAGAACTGTTGAAGTGAAAGGAGTTGCCTATGACAGAAAACAAACAGAATAACAATGACCGCACCGATCGTTGCCCGGACTGCGTGACGGAGATCCGCATGGGTAACACCGTGCTTGTTGTGTCCGGCTTTTTCAAGAAAGATACCACAGCCACCGCAGCCGACAAGATGATGAAAGTGCTTGAAGCGGAAACCGCAGCTACACACAAGCCAAGTTATACTGTATGACAAGCCTAATTCCAAAAAATCGTCATAATGACGGGCGATAAAGAAGCAAAATTCACATTTACCAGCTATACAGACAGCCGCCCCGTGTGATATAATTTCCTTACGGAATAGCGGGGCTGGCTGTCGGAAATGGAGGAAACCATGATTAGACAGACAACCCAAAACCTCATTACCGCCCTTTATCCGAGATTATCCCATGAAGATGAATTGCAGGGCGAGAGTAATTCCATCTCCAACCAAAAGCGTATTTTGGAAAGCTATGCAAAACAGAACGGCTTTACCAATCTCCAATGGTACACGGACGATGGGTACTCCGGTGCGAACTTCCAAAGACCCGGTTTTCAAGCCATGCTTGCGGATATTGAAGCCGGGAAAGTCGGAACGGTCATTGTCAAGGATATGTCGAGATTAGGGCGAAACTATCTCCAAGTGGGAATGTATACGGACATGATTTTCCCACAAAGGGGCGTTCGCTTTATCGCTATCAACGATGGAGTGGACAGTGCACAGGGCGACAATGATTTTGCCCCTCTGCGTAATATCTTCAACGAATGGATGGTGAGAGATACGAGCAAGAAAATCAAGGCTGTTTTCCGCAGCAAAGGCATGAGTGGCAAGCCTATCACAAGTCAGCCGGTCTATGGCTATCTCAAAGGCGAGGACGGACGCTTTATCGTGGACGAAGAAGCTGCCCCGGTCGTCAAGCAGATTTTCAGCTTGTGCCTTGCCGGGAACGGTCCGACCAAAATCGCCCGTGTATTGACCGAGCAGCAAATCCCAACACCTGGTACATTGGAATACCGCAGGACAGGCAGCACACGCCGTTACTACCCCGATTATCCCTACAAGTGGGCGACCAACACGATTGTCCATATCCTTGAACGCAAGGAATATCTGGGGCATACGGTAAACTTCAAGACCGAGAAAGTGTCCTACAAGGTCAAATCAAGCGTGGAAAATCCCGAAGAAAAACAGGTCATTTTCGAGAATACCCATGAGCCTATCATTGACCTTGCCACATGGGAGCGTGTGCAGGAATTACGCAAGCAGCGCAAGCGTCCGAACCGCTATGATGAAGTCGGTCTGTTCTCCGGCTTGCTGTTCTGCGCCGATTGCGGGAGCGTCCTCTATCAGCAGAGATATGAGAACAAAACCCGAAAACAGGATTGCTACATTTGCGGCAACTACAAGAAGCGTACCCACGATTGCACCGCACACTTTATCCGCACCGACCTTTTGACAGCGGGTGTGACTGCCAATCTGCAAAAAGTGACAAGTTATGCAGCCAAGCACGAAAAGCAGTTTATGAAGCTGCTGATCGAGCAGAACGAGGACGGTGGCAAACGCCGCAACGCTGCCAAGCGAAAGGAACTGGACGCAGCCGAAAAGCGAATTGCGGAGCTGTCCGCTATCTTCAAGCGGCTTTATGAGGACAGTGTGACTGGGCGTATTTCTGATGAACGCTTTGCGGAACTTTCCGCAGACTATGAAGCCGAACAGAAACAGGTCAAGAGCCGTGCCGCCGAACTGCAAGCGGAACTGGCAAAGGCACAGGAAGCCACGGTTAATGCGGAAAAGTTTATGAAAGTTGTCCGCAAGTACACCAGCTTTGAGGAATTGACCCATACCCTGCTGCGGGAGTTTATTGAAAAAATCGTTGTCCATGAGTGCAGCTATGACGAGAACGGCACACGCAGACAGGACATTGATATTTATTACAGCTTTGTCGGCAAGGTAGAACTTCCCGACGAATAATGCCCGACCTATCCGACACAGTAGCTAAGTGCCGGATAGGAACGGCAAAAAATTTTACACTTCTATTGCTTCTTTATCACACACAAGCAAAATCACAGGGCATGAAGCAGCTCATGGCAGGCGGCGGCGTTGCCCTTATCGGCACAACCTTAATCCCACTGCTGTCCGGGCTGTTCGGTTAATCCCGGAGGTAGCCGCCTATGGAGAGCATATTTGAAGCCATTAACGAATGGATAAAGGAGCTTTTAATCGGAGCGATTAACGGAAACCTGTCAAATATGTTCGGGGACATAAACGAAAAAGTAGGCACAATCGCAGCACAGGCAGGACAGACCCCACAGGGTTGGAATGCTGGCGTATTCAACATGATACAGAACCTTTCCCAGAGCGTGATACTCCCCCTAGCGGGGCTTGTCATTACCTATGTCCTTTGCTACGAGCTTATCAGTATGGTAGCAGACCGCAACAGTCTGCATGATATTGATACATGGATATTTTTCAAATTCTTTTTCAAGGCGTGGGTTGCCGTGTATCTGGTAAGCCACGTCTTTGATATTACAATGGCGGTCTTTGATGTAGGACAGCATTTAGTCAACAATGCGGCAGGCGTGATAAATTCCGACACTGCTATTGACGTGGAAAGCACTCTTGCTACCATGACCGCCACATTAGAAACGCTGGAAGTCCCCGAACTGCTGCTGTTAGTCATGGAAACCTTTATTGTTAGCTTCTGCATGAAAATCATGTCGGTGTTGATTACGGTTATCCTCTACGGCAGAATGATAGAGATTTACTTGACCTGTTCCGTTGCCCCTATCCCCTTTGCCACCATGACAAACCGGGAATGGGGAAGCATTGGAAACAATTACTTAAAAGGCTTGTTCGCATTAGGTGTACAGGGCTTTTTCATCATGGTGTGCGTAGGTATCTATGCGGTGCTTGTCAATGAAATGGTAATTGCGACAAATCTACATAGTGCCATTTTCAGTATAGCAGCCTACACCGTGATACTCTGCTTTTCCCTCTTTAAAACGGGAAACCTTGCAAAGAGCATTTTCCACGCACACTAACAAAGACATTGTTTTGTTTTTGCAAGCGAATATGTAATACATCAGAAAATTTATGTCTATTTATTGTTTTTATGCTTTTTAGAGGACTTGTCCTTTTTAATCTTTATATTAAATTTCCACGGACGGATCACCTCTATTTCTATTTCCGAAGTGTCCGAACTGCGGAGAGAGCAAATCACAACTATTAAAATCAAAATAATTAAGGCAAGTCCCAAAATCAGTAATGTCATAGGCGTGTCCTCCTTTGCCGAATACTGTCACTTTTTATATTTTTATAATATGCACTTAATAAAAATTGTATTTCATTTTTTTAGCAATTTCTTCAAAAATTGACAGTAATATATTAGTTTTTAGAACTTTTAAATTTTATTTTTCTGGGAGAAATACAGGAAAATTGACATTTAGACATATCTATCCCAGAAAAATAAGTATCTCTAACCAAGTAATCTAACTTATCAACATAAAAGGAGGATTTCCTATCTCATGTAACAGAACAGCCATTCTAATCATCAGAAAGGAGGTATCTCATGGCTTATGTGCCTGTACCCAAAGACCTTACAAAGATAAAGACCAAAGTAGCATTAAATCTTACCAAACGGCAGATCATTTGTTTCGGAGCGGCGGCTATCGTAGGCGTACCGCTCTTTTTTGTGCTGAAAGGCAGCATACCCCAAAGCGCAGCTACTTTCATCATGGTACTTGTCATGCTTCCCTTTTTCATGTTCGCCATGTATGAGAAGCACGGGCAGCCCTTAGAGATCATTATCCAGAACATAGTAAAAGTGATGTTCCTTTCCCCAAAGGAACGCCCCTACCAGACTACCAATTACTACGCCATTTTGGAAAAACAACAAAAACTGAATAAGGAGGTAAACGCCATTGTCAAAGCAAATTATCAAAGACAAAAAGCCGGACAGACCAAAGGTAAAGCTGTCAACGGCAGAGAAGAAAAAGATAGCCGCCCTCATAAGGCAGGCAAAAGGAGACGGTAAGAAGCACACCGCCCAGCAGACAATTCCCTATGAAATGATGTACCCTGACGGCATTTGCAGGCTTGCCGGGAAACTCTACTCCAAGAGCATTGAGTTTTTCGACATTAACTATCAGCTTGCACAGCCGGACGATAAGACGGCAACCTTTGAAGCCCTCTGCGATTTTTACAATTCCCTTGACAGCTCCATAGGCTTGCAGCTTACCTTTGTAAACCGGGTAGCCGGAAAGGGCGAGTTTGCAAAGAGCATTGAAATACCGCCGCAGGGGGACGGTTTTGATGATGTAAGGACTGAATATGCTGCCATGCTACAAAGCCAGCTTGCAAAAGGAAATAACGGTCTTATCAAGAAAAAGTATCTGACCTTTACCTTAGAAGCAGAGAATGTAAAGGCGGCAAAATCAAGGCTTTCCCGTCTGGAAACGGATATACAGAACCATTTGAAAGTCTTAGGAGTGCAGAACCACCCGTTAAGTGGCAGGGAACGCTTAGAAGTGCTGCACGGCATTTTTCACCCAGACGGGGATATGCCTTTTCTGTTTGATTGGAAATGGCTTACACCCTCTGGGTTATCCACCAAAGATTTTATTGCCCCTACTTCTTTTGCCTTTAAAAAAGGGCGCACTTTTGAAATGGGGAATAAGACCGGGGCTGTATCATTCTTACAGATACTTGCGCCGGAACTAAATGACCGTATGCTTGCCGACCTGTTAAATGTGGACGGACATTTGCTTGTCAATCTGCATATCCGCAGTATCGACCAAAGCGAAGCCATAAAGACCATTAAGCACAAGATTACAGACCTTGACCGCATGAAGATTGAGGAACAGAAAAAGGCTGTCCGAAGCGGTTACGATATGGATATTATACCGTCCGACCTTGCCACCTACGGCGGGGAAGCAAAAGACCTGTTGCGGGATTTGCAAAGCCGGAATGAGCGTATGTTTTTACTCACGCTTTTAGTAGTCAATCTTGCTGATGAAAAACAGCAGCTTGAAAACCAGATATTCCAATCCGCAAGCGTGGCACAGAAAGCAAACTGTTCCCTTGTGCGGCTTGATTACCAGCAGGAAGCTGGGCTTATGTCCTCTCTGCCGCTGGGACTGAATGAAATACCGATACAAAGGGGACTTACCACCAGCAGTACGGCGATTTTTGTACCATTTACCACACAGGAGCTTTTTCAGTCCGGGGAAGCCCTCTACTATGGTTTAAATGCTCTTTCCAGCAACATGATTATGGTAGACCGCAAAAAGCTGAAGAACCCTAACGGGCTGATTTTGGGAACGCCGGGAAGCGGTAAGAGTTTTTCCGCAAAAAGGGAGATAACCAACGTATTCCTTGTGGCAGATAAAAAAGACAGCATTTTGATATGTGACCCGGAAGCGGAGTACGCACCCCTTGTCAACCGTTTAGGGGGACAGGTAGTAAAAATCTCCCCGACCAGCAAGGACTATGTGAACCCTATGGACTTGAACCTTAATTATTCCGAGGACGAAAGCCCTTTATCCTTAAAGTCTGACTTTATCCTGTCCTTATGTGAGCTGATTGTGGGCGGCAAAAGCGGCTTAGAGCCTATCGAAAAGACCGTGATTGACCGTGCCGTAAGAAATGTATACCGTGAATACCTTGCAGACCCTACGCCGGAGAAAATGCCGATTTTGGAGGACTTATATAACGCCTTAAAGGAACAGCCGGAAGCGGAAGCCCAGAGGGTAGCCGCCGCATTGGAACTATATGTTCATGGCAGCCTTAACGTGTTCAACCACCGCACCAACATAGACATACATAACCGCCTTGTGTGCTTTGACATTAAGGAACTGGGGAAGCAGCTTAAAAAACTGGGTATGCTGATTATACAGGATCAGGTCTGGGGACGTGTGACCGAGAACCGGGAGCTGCACGCAAATACATGGTTTTATTGTGATGAATTTCACTTGCTGTTAAAGGAGGAACAAACAGCCGCCTACTCCGTGGAAATCTGGAAGCGTTTCAGAAAATGGGGAGGAATACCGACAGGCATTACCCAGAATGTGAAAGATTTGCTTGCCAGCCGGGAAATCGAGAATATCTTTGAGAACTCCGATTTTATCTATATGCTAAACCAAGCAGGCGGGGACAGACAGATACTTGCAAAGCAGCTAGGCATTTCCAATCAGCAGCTTTCCTATGTGACCCACTCCGAAGCAGGACAGGGGCTTATCTTCTACGGCAATGTGATACTTCCCTTTGTTGACCGCTTCCCTACCGATACGGAGCTGTACCACATAATGACAACACGCCCGGAGGAACTTGCCAATGGAGCGTAACAATCATCTTTTGTTGGAGATAAGGGAGCTGCCGCAGACGGAAGCGGTTGCGTTTATTCGGAGCTACCACTATTCAAAGGTACTGCCCCGCCTTATCAAGTATTATTTGGGCTTTTATGCAGACGAACAGCTCTTAGGGGTAGTCACGTTAGGCTGGGGAACACAGCCCTTACAGACCATAAAAAAGATATTTCCAAAGCATGACCTTGTAACTGCGTCCTATCTGGAAATCGGGAAAATGTGTTTTCTACCCTCTGAAAATCATAACGGGTATTTTGGCAGCCTTGCCCTCTCAACACTTGCAAAGTGGCTACGGGAGAATACGGGCTGCTTATTTTTATATACCCTTGCAGACGGCATTATGGGAAAATGCGGCTATGTATACCAAGCTGCTAATTTCCGCTACTTAGGGTGCTTTACTACAAGCGTTTACCGCTGTATGGCTACCGGGGAAAAGATACACCCCCGGAGTGCCGGACAGCTCCTAAAAGAAAACGCTGCCCTAGAGGGCGTTCAAAAAAAATGCTGGTTATCCCATGAATTTTGCGCCGCAAAAGGAATTGAAAAAATTAACGGGAGAATGTTCCGATATATCTACCCGTTACAGAAACAGGCACGAAAAATCTTAGACAGCTACCCACAGTATCAAGGCTTGCACTATCCCAAAGAAAAAGATTTATTTTTTGCCAGACGGACAGGCGAAAGACAATATATCCAGATTGCACAACCCACCTTTAACCGGGATGTGTGCCAATATAACCCGCAAAGCTACGGGACAGACAAGGAGGTGTGAGCTTGCAGCAGTTTAAGGCAAAGGACAAAATCACGCAGAAAATGACCCGTGACGGTGTTGTGGAAACCAATAAGGCTACCGAGGAGCAGACAAGAACCAGCAGCCGGGAAGCGGAAACCGATTATACCGAAAAATCTACCGCAGAAAAAGTCATTGATAAAGCAAGTGATAGCGCAGGGAAACGGAAAGCCGGGAAACAGGCAAAGAAAGCCACAAAGGAAAACAAGCAGGCTGAAAAAGCCCTTAACCGTGAAAATCCCCGTCTGCATTTTTCCGAGGAAGAACGTGCCGACCCGGATTTGCAAAAGGCAATCCGTAAATCAGAAAAGGCAGCGGACAGGCTGGATACGGCAAAGGCGAATATCCCCAAACAGAAACGCATTAAAGCCGCCAGACGCTTTGATGAAGCAACCGGGCGGGCAAAGACCCGCCTGTACTTTGAAGAACGGGACAAACCGCCAAACGGGAAGTTCAAGCACAATCCGGCAGAACGACCTATTCGGGAAGTGACCTCTTTCATACACGGCAAAGTACACGAGGTAGAAAAAGATAACTCCGGCGTGGAGGGCGCACATAAGACGGAGCTTTTAGCAGAACGGGCGGCAGGCACAGCCAGACGCAAAATAAGGGAGGGTATCAGAAGCCATAAGCTAAAGCCCTACCGGGAACTTGAAAAAGCGCAAGCGAAAAGCCAAAAGGCAGATATAAACTACCTGTACCAAAAGACCCTCAAAGAACACCCGGAGATTGCAGACAACTCCCTCTCCCACTTTTACCAAAAACAGAAAATCAAGCTGCAATATGCAAGGGACTTACGGGCAAAACAGAAAACCGCTGGTGCAGCCGGAAAAACAGCAAAAGCCGCCAAAAAGACGGCAAAGGAAGCCGCTAATAGTGCAAAGAATACCACAGATTTTTTTGTGAAGCAGTGGAAACTGATTTTACTTATCCTTGCTTTTTTGCTGCTCTTTGCCCTGCTCTCTGCGGGGCTGACTTCCTGCTCTGCCATGTTTGAGGGCGGTTTGACTTCCATTATTGGCACGTCCTACACCGCCGAAGATGAAGCTATCCGGGAAGTGGAAGCTGACTATAAGGCATTGGAAAGTGAGCTGCGGGAGAAAATCGAAAATATTGAAACCGATTACCCGGACTATGACGAATACCAATACCACTTAGACGAAATCGGGCATAACCCTTTTGAATCGGCTTCTTATCTGACCGCAAAGCTGCATGACTACACCAGAGCGGAAGCACAGGCAGAAATACAAGCCCTGTTTGAAAAGCAATATACCCTTACCCTGCGGGAAGAAGTACAGACACGCTACCGCACGGAAACCACCACCGACCCGGAAACCGGGGAAACAACCACCGAGGAAGTCCCCTACGACTATTACATTCTCCATGTGACCCTAACAAACAAAAACATCTCTACCCTTGCCGGGGAGCTTCTTACCTCACAGCAAAAGGAAATGTTTGATATTTACATGGAAACCAAAGGCAATAAGCCGGACGTGTTCGGAGAAAATATCTATGCCGGGACACCGGGCGGCGGGCAGTATACCGATTATGAGATACCGCCGGACGCTCTATCTGATGAACGCTTTGCCGCCATGATTGCGGAAGCAGAAAAATATTTAGGCTACCCTTATGTGTGGGGCGGCAGCTCTCCGAGTACCAGCTTTGATTGTTCCGGCTTTGTGTGCTGGGTAATCAATCAGTCCGGCGTGGGAAATGTGGGGCGAACTACCGCACAAGGTATTTTCAACTACACAACGCCAATCGCACCAAGCGAAGCTAAGCCGGGGGATATTATCTTTTTTACCGGGACATATGACAGCGGAAGTGCGGTAAGCCATGTAGGAATTTATGTTGGTAACGGCATGATGATACATTGCGGCAACCCGATTTCCTATGCGTCCGTCAATACCCCTTATTGGCAGCAACATTTTTATGCTTATGGGCGGTTGCCATAACACAAAGAAAGGAGTTTTTCACATGATGAAGTTAGAAAGAATTGAAGCGGAAATTGCAAAGACCAAAGAAACAATTTCCAAACAACAGACAAGGCTTAGAGAACTGGAAGCCCAGAAAACCGAGGTAGAGAATTTGCAGATCGTTCAAATGGTGCGTGCGTTACGCATGACCCCGGCAGAGCTTTCCACCTTTTTAAACGGCAAACAGGAAAGCCCTTTAAAGGCTGCCCCTGCTGCTTCCACCACAAACACATTTACCAGACAGGAGGACACCGAGAATGAGTAAAAAAATCTTACATACCTTTATGACACTTGCTGCCGCCCTTATCCTTACGGGCGGCTTTTCCATGACTGCCTATGCAGGCGGCGGAGAGGAATACAAAATAACCGAACCTACACCTGCCACAGAGCCGGAGGAAACCACAGAACCCAGCGACCCTCTGACCCCGGAGGGCAACGCTACCCTTGTTGATGATATTTACGGAGAGAATAAGCAGCTTATCACGGTAACAACCAAATCGGGCAACTATTTCTATATCCTGATTGACCGAGCCGCCGATGGAGAAAATACCGTGCATTTCCTTAACAAAGTAGATGAAGCTGACCTTATGGCACTTATGGAGGAAACCGAAACTGCGGAAGAAACTACCATAATGCCCCAGAGCTGTATCTGTACCGATAAATGCGAAGCCGGGAGCGTCAACGAGAGCTGCCCGGTCTGCCTTAACAATCTTTCTGCCTGCACCGGGAAAGAGATAGTACAGGAAGAAAGTACAGAGCCGGAAACGGAGCAGCCTGCCGGAAAAAGTCCGCTAAAAAGTATCTGCCTGCTATTCCTTTTAACCCTGTTTGCAGGCGGTGGGGCGTTCTATTATTTCAAGTTTATTAAACCAAAGGACACTACAAAGGGAAGCACAGATTTTTCCGATTTTGACTTTGAGGACGAGGACGAAGAAACCGAATATGAGGACGAAACAGACACCGAAGCCCCAGAGGACGCAGACACCGGGGAAACTGACCCTGCGGAGGAAAATGTATGACGTGGTTTACAGACAGCCCCTTTGAAAAAATGATGACCCAAAGACCTAACGGGCGGCGTGAAAATGCACCGTCCGTTTCTCATGCTCCAGCTTGTAAGGGCTGCGCCTATAAGAGGAATAGCCCTTGCGTGGGGTATTGTATTAGAAAGGTGCAAAATATTACGAAGAACCTTTAGTAGATGTTGTTTCCATTTTCCTGTCAACAAAGGAAATTAGTCTATTTGCAAAAAAATCTGTAAACGAAACATCTAATAAAAGAATTGCAAAAGTCCACAGTGTAATTGTATCACTATTAAATGCAGCTAAAAATAAAATCCAGTTATGCGCTTGTGCAAACAGCATTGATAGAAATAGAAGCAGTGAAAAGATAGTATACACAGGTAAATACCATTTAAACATTTTTTCTACTTGAATAGATAATAAATGATTTTTTACACATATTTCACTTTTTCTTTCCATTTCTTCTTTCCACGCTTGAACCTTACCGTCCGTATCAACATCTTCAAAAGGGACAATACTATCATATATGGCTTTAGCTTCACGGTAATCTGCATGGGAAGCGCTGATTTTTTCTAAAAGAATTTGCTCTGCCTTATCCTTTATTTTATACATAAAATCAATAATACCGATTAAAAATAGTGGTACTATTGCCGCTTTTGCAATATTAGAAACATACTCTGTTGTATAAAAGGTATTTATCAAAGCTAGTAAACAAACAACACCAAACAAGGCATAACTAAATATGTTTTTTACTTTCGTAATAATCCCACCTTTCATAAATTTGTTTCATTGTATCATCAATCAACTAAATTATAAAGGAGATTCTAATATGCAGTTAGTAATTGCAGAAAAGCCAAATGTGGCTATGAGTATTGCCGCTGTCTTAGGTGCTGACAAAAGACAGGACGGCTATATGGAGGGCAACGGTTATCTAGTAGGCTGGTGCGTGGGACACTTAGCCGGGCTTGCAGACGCTTCCCATTACGGGGACTATAAAAAATGGCGTTATGAGAATTTACCTATCCTGCCGGAAACATGGCAGACCGTAATTGCCCCGGACAAAAAAGAACCCTTTGACACGCTGAAAAACCTTATGGAGCGTGAGGACGTGACCGAGCTTGTTTGCGCCACGGACGCAGGACGTGAGGGAGAACTTATCTTCCGCTTTGTCTATGAAAAAACAGGGTGTCAAAAACCGTTCTATCGGTTGTGGATCAGCAGCATGGAGGAAAGCGCAATCAAGAAAGGATTTGAAGATTTGAGAGCCGGGCATGATTACGACAACCTTTACCAATCGGCATTATGCCGGGCAAAGGCTGACTGGCTAATCGGTATCAATGCGACCCGTCTTTTCTCTGTCCTTTACAATCATACCTTGAATGTGGGACGGGTACAGACCCCTACCCTCTCCCTTTTGGTGGAACGTGACAACGCTATCCAGAGCTTTGAAAAGAAAAAATATTATGTGGTACATATTGGGAACGGAAATCTGGAAGCCGTAAGCCCGCCGTACACAGAAAAAGCCGAAGCGGAAAAGCTGTGGGCTGCTTGTGACGGGCAGACGGCAACCTGTACGTCATATCAGAAGGAAAATAAAACCGAGAACCCGCCTAAATTGTTTGACCTTACTTCACTTCAAAGGGAAGCAAACAGACTTTACGGATATACAGCAAAGCAGACCCTTGATTATACCCAATCACTCTATGAGAAAAAGCTCTGCACCTATCCCAGAACCGACAGCCAATATTTAACGGACGATATGCTCCCTACCGTGGAAAATTTAATATCGGGATTGTTTGATGTGCTGACCTTTGCAAAGGGGATTGACCTTCCCCCGGATATTCCCCGTATCTTAAACAGCAAAAAGGTATCAGACCACCACGCTATCATTCCCACCGCCGAAGCCATAAAGACCGCCCCTGCCGCCCTGCCGGAAAGTGAAAGAAATATCCTGTTTTTAATTGCGGCAAAGTTGCTTATGGCAGTTGCACAGCCCTTTGAATATGAAACCGTGACCGCTTCTTTTTCCTGCGGTGGAATGACTTTTGCGGCAAAGGGAAAAACTGTTAAGAAAGAGGGCTACAAAGAGTTAGAACGCCGTTTCCGCTCCACCTTAAAGGAGCAGACAGAGAATAAGAAAAATAAGGACGTTTCCCTGCCGGAGCTTAGTGAAGGACAGACCTTTCCTGCAATGACGGCGAAGCTTTCCGAACATGACAGCACCCCGCCCAAACCTTACACGGATGTGATATTTTGTGAGCGTAAGGAGTGGATAGGAATTGAAGAAAGGAGTTCAG
>OGZO01001664.1_pt1 | contig 16211 bp, 16 predicted proteins | sample 1576721 | NCBI WGS metagenome assembly OGZO01 (sample SAMEA3541516, study PRJEB24748) | human gut metagenome | biome: human gut; feature: human-associated habitat; material: faeces | place: China | collected 2012 | reverse complement strand
CTGCCTGCCCCACAAAGGCCACCGGCAGGGTGCACACTCCGCGCACGGTAGGAGCTGATATTTACGGGTACATATATGGTCATGTGCACAATGACACGATGTATAGAGATTTTACCAAGAATAGTTTTTGTGCTTGCGTCGAAAGGATAGGGTATCAGCCAGTATTGTTTGATACAATAATTAATATAATGAAAGGAGCCAATGATTATTGCTTGACGGAGTAACTATTATTAATGAAACAAGAGATTATATTGCTATTATATTTTGTACGATAGCTTTAATTATGGTTTTTATTGTAAATATAATATTCATAAAAGATGTACTAATTATACACAACTATGGAGATAGAGTTTTAGATAAAATACACAGTATATCAGTTGAAGCAGTGCTTGTACTTTGTATTTTGGTTGCAGGCATTGGTATGATTGACGGAATTGTAACTCCAATATACGAAGTGAAAATTTCAGATGATGTAAACGTTACAAAATTCTATGATAGGTATGATGTGATAACGAAAAAAGATAATGATATATTTATTGTATCAGAAAAACATAAATAAAATACATATTTTATAAATAAAAAAGGAGACAAAATGAATTTTAGATTAAAAAAGAAAGATGTGATTGCGATTGCCGTCGTAGCGATTGTGATTATTACGGCATTGTTTTCAATCACGCAAGTAAGAGCGGGGCACACAGGCGTTGTATCGACATTTGGAAAGATAAGCAGTAATGTTTTACAAGAGGGACTACATATAAAAGCTCCTTGGCAAAAGGTGACGAAGGTAGATAACAGAATTGTTAAGCTGGAAATCGAAACAGAATCTTCCACAAAAGATTTGCAAACCGTTTCGGCTAAGCTCGCTACGAGTTACAGAATAGATAATGCAATGTCATATTCAATAATTAAGAATGTCGGCAAGGACTATGAAGATGTTTTAGTAACACCGGCTGTAAATGAAGTTCTTAAAGCCGTAACAGCTAAATATACGGCAGAAGAGTGTATCACATCAAGAAGTAATGTATCAAAAGAACTTGTTGATGAAATTAATAAAAAGCTTAACGATCAAGGTATTTATGTGAACGATGTAAACATTATTAATTTTGATTTCTCTGAGGCATATAATAAGGCAATTGAGGACAAGCAGGTTGCAGAACAGAAATTAAAGAAAGCTGAAACAGATAAGCAGTCAGCAGTTGTAAATGCACAGGCTGAGGCTGAAAAGAAAAAGATTGCTGCTGAGGCTGAGGCTGCTGCTACAAAAGTTAAAGCTGATGCACAAGCTGAGGCAAATGAAAAACTTAATAAATCAATTTCCAAAAATCTTATTGATTATGAAATCGCCAACAAATGGAACGGTGAGCTTCCTAAAGTGTCTGGCTCAAATGGTACGATTATTGGTACTGACGGATTATTAAAGTAAAAAAATACATTTTTTTTCGTTTACAAGAGGACTAAAGCCCTCTATAATATAAGTAGTGAATAATAGATAGAAAGGAAGTAAGTATTATGGGTTTATTAGTAAATTTATTCACAATCGCAGGAGGTAGTGCGCTCTTAACAGGTAAGAGTCTCTCCGAAAAAAGACACGCAAAGAAAATTGACGACAAACTTGAACAAGGTTACATCGGCACAAACGAAACAAGACAACGCTATTTGCTCAATTTGTTACTTAGCGATGATCCAAAACAGTATGCGGAGTTCGAAGAAATTTGGGGCAAGAAGTTTGTAAGGAGTGACTATGGTTCATTAGCCGAACTACACAAACCAATTAAAGAAATTGCAGACAGGGAAGGTTGGGAAATGATAAGGACAAGTGGTTGTCCATATGGAAAAGAAGATCCAATCTGGGCTTTGTATCATGAATGTAGAAGACGTAACTATGGATATTAATATATAAATGAGGCGATAGATATAAGACAAATTTATTTCGATAACGCAGCTACAACCAGCGTATCACCAGATGTTGTAGCTGCAATGATACCATATTTCTCAGAAGAGTATGGTAATCCAAGTAGTTTATATCCTTTAGGGGAAAATGCAAAAGACGTGATTAATAATTCTCGTGAGTACATTAGAGATTTTTTTAATTCTCATAACTCTAAGGTTATTTTCACCTCGGGCGGTTCAGAGTCAAACAGTCTTGCAATAATAGGGTGCGCCGACTATCTAAGAAAAAAAGGAAAAACACATATTATTACATCGTCCGTTGAACATAAATCAATTCTTAATTCTTTTAAATATCTGGAAAGCCACGGCTTTGATGTAACTTATCTTCCTGTTCAAGCAGACGCAACTGTTTCACTTGACATTCTTAAGAGTGAAATAACAGAAAAAACAGGAATGGTTTCATTAATGTTAGCTAATAATGAACTGGGTTCGTTAAATCCGATTGGTGAGATAGGTGAGTTTTTATCTGATAAAGATATTATTTTTCATTCCGATTGCGTTCAGGGAATTACCGAAACGGATATAGATTTTCAGAAATTAAAAGTCGATATGATATCGATATCTGGTCATAAAATACGCGCTCCAAAAGGAATAGGCTTTTTAGTAGTAAGCGATGCAAAAATGCCTCTATCAAAAGAAATGAAACCTATTATATTTGGAGGACAGCAGCAGTATAATCTACGAGGTGGAACGGAAAATGTTCCGTATATTGTTGGCATTTGTTCTGCCTTAAAGGAATTTAAAGAGAATAATTCGATTGAAAAAACACGGCTTTTAACTGAGAATTTGGTACTTAAGCTAAGAAAATGCAAAGATTTTTCAAATAAGATACATATAAATAATCAGTCAAACAAAATAGTTAATTTTAGAATGGATGGCGTAAGTGCAGAAGCAATGGAACTAATGCTATTCAATGATGGAATATTTGTTTCTGCGGGATCTGCCTGCAATTCAAAAAGCTCAGAGCCGAGTTATGTGTTGTTGTCGGCTGGGCTTAGTAGAGAAGAGGCTTTTTCTTCTATTAGAGTCTCGATGTCTGCTTGCAATACCCTGTCTGAAGTTGATGAATTTGTTAAAAGATTGAATGAAAATGCTAAATTATTGTTAAATATGCACAAGCAATAATAGACGTAGTATGCAAAGATTGTCTATTATAACGAATGATAATTACTTGCAAATACTTGATTTTTAAAAAAAATAATGATAATATGAAATTACCAAAAAGTGGTAAATATTTTTTTAGTTTAAAAAGATCAAGAAATGAGGTAATTTATCATAAAAAAATATTATTCTGAAAATAATGATTTTAAAATTGGACAGATATATAATATGTATTTCGAAGGCGTAGGAAGTGAGCAATCTGGGTGGCGCCCCGGCGTTGTTTTCCAAAACAACTTAGGTAACAAAAACAGCCCAAATATTATTGCGCTCCCATTGACAACTTCATTAAAAAAGCTTAATATGCCAACGCATGTATTACTTATGTCCGAAGACACAGGATTACGAAAAAATAGTTTGGTATTATGTGAAAATCCACAGAGAATGTCTAAAGACAATATAGGTGTTTATATTACAACATTGTCTGACGGATATATGAAAGAGATTGCCAAGGCTAATTTAATTGCAACTTCGGCAATTTCGTTCCTTGATAAAGAGACTCTTTTTAAAACTTGGGAAAGAACTATGAGCATTAATAATAGTAGAGTTGGGGGTGTTCATAGTGTTCAATGAAGAGCTAAAGAATGAATATCTTTCTTATCTAAATAATATCGGTTCGCAAAGCGTAATAAAAAAAGTATATAATCCATTATTTAAAGCGTCAGAAAAATATGAAGCAAAATTAACAAAAGACATCAGTGAGTTTTCTGGTGATGAATTAAACATATTTTTTAGCAAAGAATATAAATGTTTAAGTAAAAAGACACTTTTAATAAAGGTTAGCTGCGTAAGAAGATATGCGAAATGGTGCAAAGACAGCAATCTTCCAGTGTCAGATGAATGTGTTAATTTCACAATAGACGTCATAGATAGTTTAAAAGACACAGGAAATGCTTACATCAAGTCACCGCGTGATTTGGCTATAAAAATCGGCACGAATGTTCCGCTTACCTACGACACGAAAGATAGAATTTTAGTTAAAGTAAGAGCCGCAATATGGCTTGTTTACGCTGGGGTGAGACAACATGACGTTATTAATATAAAGAGGGAAAACATATATATCAAAGAAAAATTTATAAAATATAAAGATAAGTATTATGAGATTTACCCTGAGATGACTGAGGATATAATGAGAGCTTATAATATAGATTCTAAGGCTTGCAACGGTAAAGATTATTTTATAAGAAGAGCAAATAGTAATCCGTTCACCATAAGTTCATTGATGATTTATCTCTCTGAACAACAAAAAACACTAATGAAAGGTGACTTTAAGCTTACCTTTGAAAAGGTTAGAATGTCTGGATTATACTACAGGACTTATCAAAGAGAACAACTTGGTTGTCCTGCTGATTTTAGCGATGAAATAGTATATAGAATGGAACAATCAAACCGTAAATCTAAAGATGAAAAAATGTCTTATATACAAATAAAATCTTGTATAAAAAAAGGTTATCAAGATTATTTAAAATTGTGGCAGTAACCACCATGTGTCTAAAGTTATGTGGTTTTACGGGTTATAATTTTAAAAAAAATAAAGCTTATGCTTTATTTTTTTACCCTAAAAGATAAATGCAAGCATATAAAAATTACAAAATGTAATGATTAAATTACACAATTACAGCTTCGGCTGATTATATATATTAAAATAATTAAGAGAATAGGAGGGGTCTTTATAGCAAAAGTTAAAGACAACGACATTGCTAACCTTAATTTATATCAAAGATTGTCAAAGGTTGGCGAACCAGCAATGGTTATTAAAAAAAATAAGAGTGGTTTTGGTTACAAATATGTAAATGAAGAAGAAATTCTTTCAAAAATCACTGGATTGATGAAGAAATACCATGTTTCTCTTCATCCGGAAATCTTACATGGAACGCTCGATGTTAATCCATATCTTTATAAGAAAACAAAGACAACTAAAAAAGGTGATATTTACGAAGAAAATGTAAACGAGATACTCGTTACAGGGGATATGAATTGGGTGTGGGTTAATAATGATAACCCCGAGGAAAAGATTTACGTGCCTTGGGCATTAGCTGGACAGCAAAGCGATGCAAGCCAAGCTTTTGGTTCAGCACTCACTTACACCTCAAGATACTTTCTTCTTAAGTATTTTAATATTGCGACCTCAGAAGATGACCCAGACGCATTCAGAAGCAAACAAAAACAGTCAGAAGCAGAAGAAGATGCAATTGCAGCTGAGAGCGTTATTGAACAAGTAAACGAAGTAGTTAACGACTTTATGAAGGAAAATGAGGAATTAAGGCCACAAATTTCTGAAATTATAAAGAAGTATGCTTTTAAAAACGGTAAACCGAGTACAAATTATTACAATATAAAAGAGTCAATTAAGGCGGCAAAGTTGCTTGAGGAGATAAAAGAATTTATTGCAAATTCTAATAAAAAAGAAAAGCAAGAAGAGAAGAAAGCAGCCAAAGCAAAAACGACGAAAGGAAGTAAATCATAATGGGATTTAGAAACGGAGCGTGGGCTACCGTTTGGGGAGTTGAGGAAACACCAAGCGGCAAAGCTACAAGGGTTAGACTTAGCGTTAGTAAAAAGGACAGGAATACTGGAGATTATGTGACAGATTTCTCAGGTTTCTGCACATTCATTGGAGATGCGCACAATGCGGCATCTCAGTCACTCAAAGAAAAGGATAGAATTAAGCTTGAGTCATGTGACGTTAGTACTATCTATGATAAAGAAAAAGATAAGAATTATACTACATACAAAGTTTTTTCCTATTCTCTCGGCGATGACAAAGAAAATACTCACAGGAATAATGGTAACAATAATAAAATGTCAGCCGGGGAAACATTGGAGGATGTCGTCGATGATGACGAGGAAATGCCTTTCTAAATAAATGAATTATAAATATCTGATAGATGATATGGTCTGGAGTTATTCGCGAGTCAATACATATAATGATTGTCCTTATAAATTTTTATTAAAGTACATTTTTCAAAACACAGGTATATCGAAATTCTTTGCTAATTATGGAAAATATATGCACGAAATTCTTCAAAAATATTATGAGGGTGAGTTAAATGAAAATAACCTCGTTTCATATTATTTAGAAAATTATAAAAAATGTATATTGTGTCGAGCGCCTACGCAAACACTACATATGGTATACTATAAGGGCGGAATTGACTATTTTTTGCATATAAAACCATTGTTTTATGATGTTTTATCAGTTGAGCATAAAATGGAATTTAAAATAGACAAATATCCGTTCATAGGATATTTAGATTTGATAGGTTTTGCCGATAATAAATTAACAATATGTGATCATAAATCTCGAAAACTAAAACCAAGGAGTAATCGTAAAACTCAAACGAAAGGCGATGTAATGCTTGATGAGTATTTTCGACAACTATACATATATGCTTATGGATGGCAACAAGAAACAGGCGAATTACCAGACCAATTAATGTTTAATTGCTTCAGAAGTAATCAAATTATTACTGAGCAATTTGACAAAGAAAAATTTGACAACGCAAAGCAATGGATATTGGACACTATAAAAAAAATTGAAGAAGAAAATGATTGGGAACCTAATTATGAATTTTTCAAATGTAAATACATTTGTGATGTGTCAAACCATTGCGAGTATTTTAAAATTAATAACGGTGGTGATTGATTGGATAAAGATATCAACAGCGTAAAAGATATCTCAAGTGAAGCGGGTATTATTGCTTCAATTATCTTAAAGCCAGAGTTGACATTTTATTCAGAAAATCTTACACCAAATCAATTTTCAAATAAACAAAACGCATATATTTACTATGCTGTTTGTCAACTCGCCCAAAAGGGAATTGATAAAGCGGTGGATGCTTACAGCATAGTGAATATACTTGATATGAGGTTTAAAAGGAAATCAGAGGGTGACTTCAAATTTGACGCCGAAACTTTAAGCGGTGTAACAATTGAAGCTGTTAGTGAATTTGTAGATAGTGCAAAAATCATAGCCAGAGAAACACCTGAAGAATATTTGGTGTTAGTAGATAAAGTAATAGAATGTGCTTTTAGACGAGATGTATTTACTAAATTAATATCATGCGAAAATTTGTGCTTTAGTGGCACAGAGAAAAATTTAGAACAAAAAATATATGACACATTAGATAATGTAATGATGTCATATTCATCAAATAATGAAGTTCCTCAATATAAAGATGTAGTAGATGACTACTTCAAAGAAATTGAAGAAAGACAAGGCGACGGTATTTCCGGTATGCCGTTCAAATTTCCAACGCTTAATAAATATGCGACAATCGAACCAGGGGAGTTATTCATCTTTGCAGCTGAAGCAAAGCAAGGAAAAAGTATGATATTACTCAACTGTGCGGTTGATTTATTAAAACAAAACAAATCAGTTCTTTACATTGACAGTGAATTAAATTCACGAATGTTCACTTGTAGATTAGTTGCCCATCTCGCTGGAATTGAATTTAACAGAGTAAAGAGTGGTAATTATAATGATACGGAAGAAAAAAGAATTCACGCCGCAATAGAATGGATAAAGACAAAAAAATTTACTCATGTATATATGCCGATGTTTGATGCTAAAAGTATTTATACTACTGTAAAAAAAGTTAAACACACACAAGGACTTGATGTATTGGTAGTAGATTACTTTAAGAGTGGCGGCGACGGCGATGCTTTTGCAACATATCAAGAACTTGGAAAACTTGTTGATATGGTAAAAAACAAAATTTGTGGAGATATGAATATTGCTGGTATTGGTGCGGCTCAAGCTACGACATCAGGTAGAGTAGCCGACAGTGCAAAGATAGGAAGAAATGCATCTACAATTGCAATTATTCAAAATAAAAGCCCGGAAGAAATCGAAGCTGACGGCATAGATTGTGGGAATAAAAAACTTACCGTCTGTTTAAATAGAAATGGAGAACAGATGGCTCCAAATGATTACATAGATTTAAAATTCAACGGAAACTTAATCTCTTACGAAGAAGCAAAGCAACAACATATTCCAAGAGAACCTTATTAATGGAGGCTGCTATGGAATTATCTGATGTTATTAAGTCTGTTGATATATTAGAATACATATCTCAATACGTAGACGAATTTGAGGAAAAGGGCGGAGAGTATTGGTGTTTATCACCACTTAAAGAAGAAAAAACGCCTTCGTTCTCAATTAATATAGAAAATCAATGCTTTTATGATTTCAGTTCGGGAACTGGGGGAAACGTTTTAAGTTTTATAAAAGCATACAATAATTGCAATACGCACAAAGCTATAAAAATATTAATGAACTATGCAAATATTGATGAAAAAACTGTCACTGTTTCAAGAGGACATTTAGATGCTTTTTATGAATTAAAAAAGTTTAAGAAAAAAAATAAAGTAATAAAAGAGCCTAAATATTCAATATTATCAAATGACTACATGGATAAGTTTGAATTTGTAGAAGAAAAACTCCAGATATGGAATGACGAGGGTATCTCTTGGGATTCGATGAAAAAATTTCAAGTAAAGTATGACTATAGTTCAAACAGAATAGTCTTTCCTATCAAAGATTTATCTGGAAATATAATTAATGTATGTGGAAGAACATTATATGAAGATTATAAAGAAAAAAAATTGCGTAAATATACGTATTTTAAGCCTTTAGGAATTCTCGACGTAATTTATGGCTTTTCAGAAAATATCAATAGTGTTCTCGATAAAAACGAATATATATTGTTCGAAGGCTCAAAATCGGTAATGCTTGCAGATAGTTGGGGAATTCATAACACAGGTGCTCTATTGACTTCACATTTAAATTACTATCAAATGGAAATATTAATGAAGCTGGGAATTAGGATTGTTTTTGCTTTGGATGAGGAAGTTGACATTAGTAAAGACGAGTACATAGGCAAATTAAAATACTATTGTCCGATTGAAAAGGTGTCAAACAAAAATGGTCTATTGCTTCCCAAAATGGCTCCGGTTGACGCTGGCGAGGATATTTGGAAAACTTTATACAACGAAAGAGAGTTGGTTAATTGAGTAAAAATTACACAATATATCATTTACATTCGCAACACTCTAATGGTACTACGGAGATAGACTCGGTTACTAAATACACAGAATACGTCGAGAGGGCTAAAGAATGCGGAATGACTGCTTTAGGGTTTGCCGAGCATGGTAACATTTTTGAGTGGTATAACAAAAAAACAGCAATTGAACAGGCTGGTATGAAATATATTCATGCTATTGAAGCATATGTTACCGCCGATGATTATGATTTCGATAGCAAAACGAGAGATAATTATCATTTTGTTTTGATAGCGAAAAACAAAGATGGTTGGAGAGAGTTGAACCGCTTGAGTTCACAGTCGTTTGCAATAAACCCAGAGGATTGCACATTAAAGGATAAAAGCGAAGATGTTCACTTCTATTATAATCCAAGATTTACCATTGAAGAAATTTTCCAATTGTCGCAAAATATAATCATAACGACAGCTTGTCTTGGCGGTATTTTAAATAAAGGTTCTGAAGAACTTAAACAGAGGGTAATCGAGTTTCTTGCAAAAAATAAGGATAGATGTTTCCTTGAAATTCAACATCATAATTGTCCTGAGCAAATTACATATAATCAATATCTTTATGGTATATCAAAGAAATATGATATTCCTCTTATAGCAGGAACAGATACTCATAGTTTAAACGAAAGTCATGAAAGAGGTCGCTATATCTTAAAACTCGCGAAAGCAAAGGCAAGAAAGAGGGAACCTTATGATGACAGTATGTTGGATTTAAAGTTTAAAACTTATGATGAATTAATAGACTCCTATCGTATTCAAAATTCATTACCAGAAGAAGTATATATTGAAGCTATCGAGAATACCAACAGGATGGCTAATATGGTTGAGCCGTTTGAGCTTGACAAGGGTATGAAATATCCCCAAATCTATGATGACCCAGAGAAAACTTTTGAAGACAAAGTTAGGGAAAGCATTAAAAACCATAAATACATAAATGAACGATATTCAAAAGACGAAATCGAAGATTTTCTTGCAAAGGAAATGCCTGTCTATAAGAAGACTAACTCTATTAGTTTTATGTTGTTGCAAACATACCTAAGAGAGTGGGAAAAGTCACAAGGAATTCAATGTGGATACGGAAGAGGCTCTGTATCGGGTAGCATGGTCGCGTATGCTTTAGGGATAACACAAATGGATAGCATTCGTTTTAATTTAAACTTTTTCCGATTTATGAACCCTGCAAGAGTTTCGCTTGCTGATATAGATACCGATTATGGTGAGGAAGATAGAGAAAAGGTTAAAACATTTTTACTAAAAGACCATATGGGATTAAAGAAAATTCGTACTGCTGAAATCATTACATTTAACACAATAGCAGTAAAGGGCGCGATTAGAGATGTATGCCGAGCATTGGATATTCCACTCGAAATTGCAGATAAGATTTCTAAAGAATACAATAATTCGATTGATGAATTAAGAAAAAAATATCCAGAATATTCTGAAATGTTTGACTATGTAGAAATAGTTAATGGCACTATTGTCTCGATAGGAACACATCCAAGTGGTGTATTGGTTAGCGATTTGAACCTTTCCGAAGAGGTTGGCTTATGTTCTACAAGTAATTCACCTTATCCTGTATCAGTATTAAATATGAAAGAACTCGATGCTAATTTCTATGTAAAACTGGATTTGCTCGGTCTTGATAATATTTCTCTGATAAACAAAACCTGTAAAGAGGTCGGAATAGAAAGGTTAAACCCAGATAATACAAATCTAAACGACGAGGACGTTTGGAAAAGTATAAGAGACGACACAACAACAATATTTCAATGGGAAAGTAATTCAGCTCAACAATATCTAAAAAAGTTTATGTCTGATAAAACAATCGCTATAGCAAAACAAAAAATCCCTAATTTTTCAATGATTAAATGGTTGTCGTTTGGAAACGGTTTAATTAGACCATCCTGTGCAAGTTTCAGAGACGAAGTCGCTAATGGTAATTTTTATGACAACGGCTTTGATGAATTAAACGAATTTCTCGCTCCAGAAGCTGGACGAGTTGCTATGCAGGAAACAATTATGCAATTTCTTGTAAGGTTTTGTGGCTATTCAGACGCAGAAAGTGATACCGTTCGCAGATGTGTAGACGAAGAAACCTTAATAACAATGTCGAATGGGAAATTACGAAAGATTAAAGATATTAAACCGGGCTATCATGTTCTTACATATAATGAAAAAACAAAGAAATTCGAAAAATCATTTGTACGTCACGTATTTGATAATGGTATTAAGTATATTTACTTAATCGGCACGGAAGACGGTAGAAAGATAAAGGCAACATTCAATCATAAGTTTCTCACAAACAGAGGGTGGCGAACCACTAAACAATTATGTAGCGAAGATAAGATTTTAATGAAAGATAAAACTTGGTCTACAGTTGTTCAAAAAGAGGAGTATGGAGAAGCTCATGTATATGACTTGCAAATTGATACTACCCATACGTATATCGCAAATGATATGGTAGTCCACAATTGCATTGCAAAGAAAAAAGGCACAGAAACATTACTCCCGGAAATACGACAGAGATTTATTGATTATTCGTCGCAAAATTTCCCGATTACAAAAGAAAAATGTGAGCTTATTATCGAACCGTTTATTAAGGCAATAGAGGATGCCAGTGATTACGCCTTTTCTTGGAACCACAGTGATAGTTATAGTATCACAGGGTATATCTGTGGATATCTTCGTTATTATTATCCGTATGAGTTTTTAACGGTCGCCTTAAATGTTTTTTCGGATAAAGTTGAAAAAACCGAGGCAATTATTAAATTCGCAAAGAAAATAGGGATAAAAATAATGCCGCCTAAATACGGAATATCAAAAGCAGATTATTTTTACAATAAAGAAAAAGGAGCAATCGCTAAAGGTATTTCATCGGTGAAATATATGAATTCTCAAATTGCAGATGAACTTTATGAAATCAGTAAAAGAGGGCATGCTTCTTTTATCGATCTATTAAAAGATATTTGCCTGAATAGTTCAGCAAACTCAAGACAGATTGCGGGTTTAATAAAAATTGATTTTTTCTCGGATTTTGGAAACCAACGAGAACTTATAGCAATTAACGACCTGTTTTTAAAGTTTAAATATGGTGAAGCTAAATCTATGGCAAGGGATTCTGTAGAAGGCACTGAGTTATACGATATAGTATCGAAATATTCAACAGATAAAAATAAAGACGGTTCCCCGTCCAAGAATTACAAACTATTAGATACAATGGCTATACTTCGTGAACTTGAGGAAAAGGTTAAGAGCTTAAATATGCCCGATTTAGGAATAATCTTAAAAGCAGAAAACTTTAAAGAATATATGGGTTATGAAGGATATGTTTCTGGTATCGAAGACGATAGGAATAAGTTATGTGTTTTGAACGTTTATCCACTCAAGCGTAAGCGTGATAATAAACAGTTTGGATATAGCATCATTACAAGATCTGTCGGCAGTGGTATTGAAAGCAGATTTACTGTTTTTAACAGAGTTTATGATGCTGCAAAAGTTCACAAAGGCGACTATATAAAATGTCTTGGCTGGTCACGAGACGGTCAGTATTTTACTTTAAATAAATACGAACAAATTTTTTCATAGGAGATAAGGGTAATAATGAACAAACCTAAAAGACAAAAAATCAGAGAGGCAATTAAGTTTCTTGAATTAGCAAAGGAAATCGTAGAATTTGTAGCGGAAGACGAAGAAGAATGTCTGAACAACTTCCCTGAGAACTTGCAATCAAGTGAAAGGTATTATGCCATGGAAGAAAGTCAGAGTGTACTTTCGGATGCGGCAGACGATATCGAAAGTATCTTAGACGATGTCAGAGGGGTATTATGATGGGTGGTTATAGTAAGATTTCTCTTAGAAAATTCAAACATAAATTCGAACAATATAAAAACTATTCACTTAATGCTTCCAAGCAACCAGAGGAAATCGTCAGTCCAATATATTATGACTTAAGTTTCACTGAGGTCTTTGTAGATATTTTTGATCCAGCAGTAATATGTCTTATTTCTTCAAAAGGAGATTGTATATTACGTATTGGATGTATTAACGAGATATACATAAGCGAAAATTCAACAAAAGAAAACGCAGAATTTTTAATTGATATTAAAAGTCCTCAAAGGAAAATCAAATTAATTATTACTTGTAGTGGCACAAAGGAAAATGAATGTAATCAGGAGGACGAAAATATTGATTAAGTGTACGAAATGTGGAAAAGAATTTGATATGTGGGACGAGCAGTTAAATGCAAGTTTTACAAAAATCCCAACTTATGGGAGCAAGTATGACGGAGAAACAATTTCAATCAGTCTCTGCACAGATTGCTTCGATAAAGTTGTTGATTATATACATAACAAACAAACAGAAGAACAGTAAGTGAGGTGATGTGGTGGGTAGTAAAAAGTTAATTAAGTTTTTGTTGGTGTTTTTATGCATGATTTTAGTGGTTCTTTTGACGGAAATTAAGGTAAATTCCTGCGAAAACCGAGAAATTATGCGAAATTCTACCGAAAAAGTAGAAGAAACTGTTAATAAAAGTACTGTTTTATCTACTGAAATAACAAAAACAGAAATAGCTAAAACAACTACGCAAAGCAAAACTACAACTGAAACAACGCTGCCATATACAGAAGATGAACTCTATATCTTATCACATACAATTTATGGCGAGGCAAGCGGTTGCTCTTACGAACATAAACTATATGTGGGCAGCGTTATATTAAATAGAGTAAATAGCAAACATTATCCAAACTCTATTGAAGATGTAGTATTTCAACGAGGACAATATGCTTGTACTTGGGATGGAAATTATGATAAAACTCCCGATAAAGAAACTATCGAAATTGCAGAATACTTATTGTCGAACGGTAGCCAAATACCTGACAATGTGGTGTACCAAGCTGAATTCTATCAAGGTAGTGGAGTTTGGAAACAAAGTGGCAATACATATTTTTGCTACAGATAGGGAGGAATTTATTGGTTAATGTTATAAAGAGAGATGCCACGCTCGAACCTTTCGATAAATCAAAAATTATCAAAGCTATTGAGTCGGCTATGAATGAGGGTAATGGATTAAAGGTAAATATAGCAAATAAAATTGCTGATGAATTAGAAGAAAAATACATAAAAAAAGACAATGATGAGATTGATATAAGTAATATCGAAACTGATGTTTTTAATTTACTTATAAGTCATAAACAAAGATTAACAGCTAAGGCGTATGAGGGATATAGGAGTATCAGAGAATATCAAAGAGAAGTTTATAACACAACAGATAACCCTATCATCAAACTTTTAAGCTTTACAAATGAGGAACTAAATACAGAAAATTCAAATAAAAACGCTGTTTTAGTAAGCACACAAAGAGATTATATGGCAGGAGAGGTAAGCAAAGATTTATCAAAGAGAGTTATTCTTCCGCCAGATGTAGTTCAGGCTCATGAAGAAGGAATAATTCATTTTCACGATATGGATTATTTTGCTCAATCAGCTTTGCACAACTGTGACCTTATAAACCTTGAAGATATGTTACAAAATGGCACTGTTATCAGCGACGTATTAATTGAAAAACCGCATAGTTTTTCAACAGCGTGCAACATTGCAACACAAATTATTGCTCAGGTGGCTTCAAGCCAGTACGGCGGTCAGTCGATTTCGCTTTCTCACCTTGCACCGTTTGTTGATATAAGCCGTAAGAAAATTAAAAAGCAAGTTGAATCTGAAATTGAGGAACTTGGCATTACTATGACCGAGGAGCAGATTGTTAAGCTTACTGAGAAGAGGGTTCGCGACGAGGTTTCAAGAGGTGTGCAAACTATTCAGTATCAGGTTGTAACTCTCCTCACAACTAATGGACAAGCACCTTTTATTACGGTGTTTATGTACCTTAACGAAGCTAAGAATGAGCAGGAAAAAGAAGACCTTGCTCTTATCATCGAGGAAACTCTCAAGCAGAGAATGCAAGGCGTCAAAAACGAACAGGGTGTCTGGGTAACACCAGCGTTTCCAAAATTGATATATGCTTTAGAGGAAGATAATATTACCGTAGACAGTCCATATTATTATTTAACAGAACTTGCCGCTAAATGCACCGCTAAGAGAATGGTGCCTGATTATATTAGCGAAAAAGTTATGTTACAACTAAAAGAAGGTAATTGTTTCCCATCGATGGGCTGTCGCTCTTTTCTTTCTCCATATAAAGACGAAGATGGGAATTATAAGTTTTATGGGAGATTTAATAAAGGCGTAGTAACTATAAACTTGCCAGATGTCGCTTTGTCGTCAGAGGGCGATATGGATGAGTTTTGGAAAATCTTCGAACAAAGATTAGAACTTTGTCATAAAGCTTTATATTGCAGATATCAGAGATTGAAGAATATCCCTTCGGACGTTGCTCCTATTCTTTGGCAGCACGGTGCTCTTGCAAGACTTAAAAAGGGCGAAACTATCGATAAACTTTTGGTCGGCGGTTATTCAAGTATTTCACTTGGATATGCAGGGCTGTATGAATGTGTTAAGTATCTTACAAAAAAAGATTATAAAGACGATGAGACGAAAAATCTTGCTCTTAAAATTATGGAATATATGAATAAAAAATGTGATATATGGAATGAGCAAGAAAATCTTGGATATTCAATTTACGGCTCTCCAATAGAGTCAACAACTTATAAATTTGCAAAATGTTTAAAGAAGAGATTTGGCGAAGACGTCTTCGTTCAAATTGATGGAAGAGATCGTAATTATATTACAAATAGCTATCACTATCCAGTTTTTGAACCTATTGATGCGTTTGAAAAATTAAAGTTTGAAAGCGAATTTCAAGAACTATCAACCGGTGGCGCTATTAGTTATGTCGAAGTGCCAAATATGCAAAACAACATTCCTGCGGTGCTGGCGGTGATTAAGTATATCTATGATAATATTATGTATGCCGAGCTTAATACTAAGAGCGACTACTGTCAGTGCTGTGGATATGACGGTGAAATTCAAATAGTTGAAGATGAAGACGGTAAGCTTATTTGGCGTTGTCCTAAGTGCGGAAATGAAGATCAAAAC
>OGZO01001663.1_pt1 | contig 16220 bp, 14 predicted proteins | sample 1576721 | NCBI WGS metagenome assembly OGZO01 (sample SAMEA3541516, study PRJEB24748) | human gut metagenome | biome: human gut; feature: human-associated habitat; material: faeces | place: China | collected 2012 | reverse complement strand
GTTCCGGAGCTGGCAGAGCATTATGTCCGGGACTATGGAGCTTGTCCATTGCCGAGTTTTGGCGGAGCACCGCGTTATGAACTTTCTGGTGAGGCAGCAATGAACATCTTTGTAACTTACTTGAAATGAGGTGTGTTTGATGAGTGCAAAAGAATATTTTCAGCGTGATGCAGAGCGAGAGACATTTTATCGCACATTTTATCAAATTTGCAGACGCTTTAATGTCACATGGTCAACAGCAACGCCGGAAGTCCGAGCTTTTATTGAGGAAGTTACCCGTGTGACTTATGAACGGGAAAAAGCAAAGCGTAACGGAGTTTCTCTTAGTACGGTGAAGCCGTTCTTTGGTGATACAGCGTGTTAAAGAAACGGCAGATCACTGTTGCGAACACTCTGTAATTTTGGCACCCGCCCAGGCTGCGATCAAGAACCCCCGCAAGGTTTTGCGTGAGCGCTTGAAAAAGCACAAGTAACGCAATCGAACCGCCCCGGTTTCCGTAACAGGAAGCCGGGGCGGTTTTTGTGTCATTTGCTGAATCTGAAGGATCCGCTTGTAAAGTTGGGAAAAAAGGTGTAATATTGGTGTACAGAGATTTAGAACAATGCATGATATGTAATGTCTCTGCGATCTGCATCAGCGGATGTGCTCCGAATGCTTGATAGGGAGCAACACTTTCCCCGCCTTGCGGGGGTAACAGCCGGAAAACGGCAGACATCAAAAAAAAAACTGAAAAAACCATGAGAAAAGCAGCAAACATCCGCTTTATAGGACTTTTTGTGTGCTATTCTATCCTCAGAGAAACCCCGATGATGCGGAAAATGCGATTTTCCTGACTGCAGTGGAGGTGGAACAGGATGAGACGACGAACGCTTTCTTACGAGGTGCGGCTGTTTGCAGGCAAAACAGACCCGGTGAACAGCGGTTTCTGGCTGCCGCTCTGGATGCACCTGAGGGATACGGCGGGTATTATGGTATATCTGGTGCAGAAGTGGCTGCCGGAAAGCGTCCGTCAGCATATCGAGCTGGACGAGGACCTGCTGACACAGACCGCCTGCTTTCTGGGGTGGGTTCACGACCTGGGGAAGATATCCGCGGCTTTCCAGGGGCCAATGATGGCGCATTTGCCGGAGCCCAGACAGTGCCTGGAAAAATACACAACGCTCAGTTACCGGGAACAGAACCGCAAGTATTCACGTCACGCGTTGGCGAGTGAGGCCATCTTGCGGTGGCTGAAATGCCCCAACGGGCTTGCATCGGTAGCAGGAGCGCACCATGGCAAGCCACAAACCGGGAAGGACGTACTTGACCAGCTGGGCGATGAGGAAGAAGAAGGCAGCTGGGAATCCAACTATTGGCCCGAGGGCGAGCAGAAATTCTGGGAGAACTGCTGGCGGGAACTGTTTGACTACGCCTTGCAGGAAAGCGGCTTTTCCAGCGTGGACGAGCTGCCGCAGTTGACCATCCCGGCTGAGATCCTGCTGACCGGTCTGCTCATTATGGCGGACTGGGTAGCCAGCAATACCCGGTACTTTCCGCTCATCCCTGTGGAAGAGGTGGGCAGCGATACCCTGTATCCTGCCCGTGTCAATCGGGCGTGGGAAGCGCTGGACCTGACCTCTCCGTGGGAGGTGCGGTCGGATGTGACGGAACCGGGGGCGTTTGCGGAACGGTTCGGCTTTCCGCCCAACGAAGTCCAGCGGGCCATGCTGGAAGCTGTCAGCCAGGCCCAGGAACCGGGAATGTTCATTCTGGAAGCACAGATGGGCGTGGGCAAGACGGAAGCCGCGCTGGGCGCGGCAGAGATTTTAGCCAAGCACGGCGGTGAGGGCGGCATCTTCTTTGGTCTGCCCACCCAGGCTACCGCCAATGGTATCTTTGGGCGGCTGCTGGCATGGGCCGAAAAGCAGCCGGATGGGTTGGAGCACTCCATCAAGCTGGCCCACGGCATGGCCGAACTGAACGAGGCCTACCTCCGATTGCAGCAGGACACGGTGTGGGTGGAGGAGGATCTGGAAGCAGACCCCGATGCTGACCCGGAGAGCCGGGTGATGGTGCATCAGTGGTTTCGCGGCAATAAGCAGGGGCTGCTGGCTGATTTTGTCATCGGCACGGTGGATCAGCTGCTGATGGCGGCGTTACAGCAAAAACATGTGATGCTGCGCCACCTTGGCCTTGCGGGCAAGGTGGTGGTCATCGACGAGTGCCACGCCTACGATGCCTATATGAACTGCTATCTTGACCGGGCGCTGACCTGGCTGGGCCGGTACAAAGTACCGGTGATCCTGCTTTCCGCTACCCTGCCCGCCAAGCGCCGGGTCGAGCTGGTCAGGGCCTACCTGAATGGAAGAACTGCTCCGGACGGCCCGTGGCAGACCTGCCGGGGCTATCCGCTGCTGACCTGGACGGACGGCAAACAGGTGGAGCAGATGACCATCCCGCTGGAAACCGAATCACGCAGAGTGGAGGCATTCCCGCTGACCGAGGAACAGCTGACTGACACTCTGCGCAGTGCCTTGCGGGAGGGCGGCTGTGCGGGCGTGATCGTCAATACCGTGAAAAAAGCGCAGGCCATTGCGGCCCGTCTGCGGGCAGAACTGCCGGAGTTTGAGGTGGTGGTATTCCACGCTCAGTTCCTTATGCCCGACCGTGCCGCCAAAGAAGAGGCGCTGATGAAGCGCATCGGCAAGCACTCCACCCCGGAACAGCGGGATAAGCTCATTGTGGTGGGCACGCAGGTGCTCGAGCAATCCCTTGATATCGATCTGGATCTTCTGGTCACAGAGCTCTGCCCCATGGATCTGCTTTTACAGCGCATCGGACGGCTGCACCGCCACGAGGGGCGGGCTCGTCCCCGGCCGGTGGCGCAGGCCCGCTGTGCCGTGCTGGACACTGGGACGGAGGACTTCGACGAGGGCAGCAAGGTGGTTTACGGGGAATGGCTGCTCTGGCGCACCCGCAAGCTCCTGCCCACCGCCATTACCCTGCCCCATGACATTGCCCCGCTGGTGCAGGATGTCTATGGCTGGGAGCCTGACCCTCTGCCCGCCAGCCCGCAGAGCACTGCGGCCCGGGCGGAGTACGAAAAGGCCCAGCGAATCAAAATGAGCAAGGCGAAGACTTTTACCATCCTGCCGCCGGAAGAGCACAGGAAGCGCCCTTCCCGGAATACGCTGGACAATTGGATGGATGATGTGGGTGCTGTCAGTGACAACGGTGCCCGCGCGGCGGTGCGTGACGGAGATCCTTCCGTTGACGTGCTGGTGCTGATACGGGATGCGGCGGGAAATGTCCGCTTCCTGCCCGATGAAACGGGGCAGCCCGGTGCCTGCGTGCCCACGGACGAGCCGCCTCGGCCGGAGATGGCGCTTCAAATTGCACGGCAGAAGCTGCGCCTGCCCGGATATTTCAGCAAGCGGTGGTCGGTGGAACAGACCATCGATGCACTGGAAGCCCGGAACCGGGACGTGTTCGGGCTGTGGCAGCAGTCGCCGCTGCTGCGGGGAGAACTGATCTTACTGCTGGATGACCACCTGACCGCACAGCTTGCCGGGCAGGTGCTGCAATACGACCGTGAAAACGGTCTGACCTACCGGAAGGAGGAAGAGAATGAAGCAAATTGAGTATAATTTGCTGGAGGAACGCTGGGTGCGGGTGCGCGGGCAGGACTATACCGTGCAGGAAGTTTCTCTGCCGGATGCCCTGCTGCACGCCCACGAATACCGCGACCTGGCCGGAGAACTGCCCACGCAGGATGCCGCCATGCTGCGGCTGCTGCTGGCGGTTCTGCACACGGTGTTTTCCCGGGTGGATGGAAACGGTACTCCGGCCCCCTTTGAGGAAACGGACGATGCCCTGATCCGCTGGGAGGAGCTGTACCGGCTGGGGCATTTTCCGGAAGCGCCCATCCGGGCCTATCTGGAGCAGTGGCGGGACCGCTTCTGGCTTTTCCACCCGGAACGCCCCTTCTGGCAGGTGCCGGAAGCGAAGATCGGCACAGAATACACCGCTTCCAAGCTGAACGGGGAGCTTTCCGAGAGTAGCAACAAGCTACGGTTATTCTCGTCCTATGCGGGCGAAGGAAAAGAGGGTTTGACTTATGCCCAGGCGGCCCGCTGGCTACTGAGTGTGAATGGTTATGATGACACCTCGGCGAAGCCAAAGGGCAAGGGACTGCCCTCGGTGGGTGCTGGCTGGCTTGGCAAGCTGGGGTACATTCAGGCGCAGGGCAGCAACCTGTTCGAGACTTTAATGCTGAACCTCACTCTGCTCAAGGATGGCGTAGAACTGTGGGGGGAGAATCATCCCTGCTGGGAACTGGAACAGCCCCACAGTGCAGAGCGCACAGAAATCGCCCTGCCGGACAATCCTGCGCAGCTGCTGACCCTGCAATCCCGGCGGCTCCTGCTCGACCGAGAGGGGGAAATCGTGACCGGCTTTACCCTGCTGGGCGGCGATTTCTTCGCAAGAGAGAATGCATTTGCGGAACAGATGACCGTCTGGCGTGACCCGGATGCCAAAAAGAGCAAAAAGACCGGGCAGATCACCTTTGTGCCCAGCCGTCACGACCCGGCAAAGCAGTTCTGGCGGGAGTTTCCGGCAGTGTTCTGTGAGGAAGGGGAAAGCGTCCGCAGGCCCGGCGTTGTCCGCTGGGTGGAAATGCTTCAAAATGACCCGGACTGCCCGCTGGAACGCAAGCGGCTGATCCGCTTTGCCATCAGCGGCATGAAGTATGGCGATAAGGATTTCTTCGTGAACGATTCTTTCAGCGACAGCCTGACCTTTCAGGCCGCGTTGCTGGGAGAACTGGGACGGCGCTGGACAGTGCCCATCCGGGATGAGATCGGGCGCTGCGAGCAGGCCGCGCAATATGTCGGCCGCCTTGCGTGGGAGCTCTCCCTTGCGGCGGGAGATAAGAACGATACGACCGCGGAATCCGCCCGCACCCAGTTCTACTTTACCATCGACCAGCCGTTCCGGCTTTGGCTGCAGAGCATTGACCCCGAAACGGACAAGCTGGACGAAAAAGCCGATGAATGGCAGGAGAAAGCCCGCAAACTGGCCGCAGAGCTGGGCCGCCAGATGGTGGAGCGGGCCGGAAATGCCGCCTTTGTGGGCCATAGGGTCGAGGTGAAAACAGGTGGTAAAAAGGTCGAAAAGAAAACCGTTCTGTATACGGCCCCCAAGGCCTACAATAGCTTCCTGTATAATCTGCGGAAACTCTACCCGAAGAAAGAAGGAGGAACAGCATGATAACGGATGCGATCCATGATTATGTGGCCGGACAGCTGAGCGGGCTGTGGAGCCTGCCCAAACCCCAGCGGCGTGCCCGGCTGGCAGAGCTGCGCCGGGGCGTTGGGCATCAGCCCGGCGACCTGCCGGCGCTGTGGGGCAGCTTCCTGCAGGAACTGCCCAAAGAGCTCTGGGGCAGGGAAACGGCGGCAGGGGAGTGCCGGGAACCATCGGAAGCCGAGTGGGCGGTCTACCTTGCCCTGACTCTCTACGCCCTGCACCAGCAGGGAGAAGAGAACGTTTCCATGAATGAAAAGGGCTGCACGCTGGGCAGGGCGGTGCGCCTGCTGGCCCAGAATTCCGCAGCTGCCGCGCAGGACTGGACCGAGAGCAGCGTCCTGCGCCGGTTCAACGCACTGGCCACAGCGGATTCCATGCCCGAGGTGTCCCACTACCTCCGGGGGATGGTGCAGCTGTTCCGGGGAAACGAACCGAAGCTGAAACTGGATTACCCCCGGCTGGCTGTGGAGCTGTACCGGTTCCAGCTCCCGGATCAGGCAGCCAATGTCCGCCTGCAGTGGGGCCGGGACCTCTACCAGATGAACGCCGACACACCTGAAACCGAAGAAAAGGAGAATTGAAATGGATACCAAGCGTCTGTATGTTGATTTTCATGTGCTGCAAACGGTGCCGCCCAGCTGTGTGAACCGCGACGATACCGGCAGCCCCAAGACGGCTGTCTATGGCGGTGCCACTCGCGCCCGGGTATCCTCTCAGGCGTGGAAGCACGCGATCCGCAAAATGTTTACCGAAGAAATGGCCGACATGGTCGAGACCGGAAAACGTACCCTGAAAGCAACTGACCTTGTGGCCGGGGAACTGGCCGCACTGGCTCCTGAACTGGACGATGCCAGACTGAAAAAGGATGCAAAAAAGGCACTGGAAAATGCAGGCATCAAGCTGAAAGATGACAACAACGCCGCCCTGCTCTTTTTGAGCACGGCCCAGGCCCGGGCGCTGGCCCGGCTGGCCGCCGAAGACTGCGAGGAGAAGGATGACTACAAAAAGGCCCTGAAGGAGAACCCTTCGGTGGATATGGCTCTGTTTGGCCGGATGGTCGCCAGCGATCCTTCCCTGAATTACGATGCCGCCGCTCAGGTGGCCCACAGCATCTCCACCCATGCCGTGCAGAACGAGTTTGATTACTTCACCGCCGTGGATGACTGTGCCCCGGAGGATTCGGCAGGCGCGGGCCATCTGGGCACGGTGGAATACAACTCTTCCACCCTGTATCGCTATGCCACCGTCAACATGGTGGAACTGGTGCACCTGCTTGGGGCTGAAAAGGCAGCCCAGGCTGTCCGGGTGTTCGGCGAAGCCTTCATCCGCTCCATGCCCACCGGAAAGCAGAACAGCTTTGCCAACCGCACCCTGCCGGATGCTGTCTATGTCACCCTGCGGGAAGATCAGCCTGTGAACCTCTGCGGTGCCTTTGAAAAGCCGGTGCGCAAGAGCCCTGAAGGCTATGCGGAACCCTCCAAGACGGCGCTGAAGCAGTATGCGCAGCAGGTGTATGCCTGCTATGCGGATGCTCCGGCCCAGAGCTTTGCTGTGGGCATCGGGCTGGACGAGCTGGCCCCGGCCATGCCCCTGAACCAGATGCTCACCGCGCTGGAACGTGCCGTAAAGGAGAAGCTGCCCGGAAATGAGGTGTGACCATGGCAACGCTGTTGCTTCGGCTGGCCGCGCCCCTGCAATCGTGGGGTGCGGATTCCAAATTTGAGACCCGCAAAACGAACCGGGAACCCACCAAAAGCGGTGTCATTGGCCTGTTGGCGGCGGCTCTGGGCCTGCGCCGGGACGATGCCGCAGGTCTTGCCCGGCTGAACGGCCTGCACTTTGCCGTCCGTGCTGACCGGGAGGGCAGCCTGCTGGTGGATTTCCACACCGCCAACCGGCTGAGTGAGCGCCAGCAGAAAGAAAACCGAGAAAAAGGGAAAAAGCCGGAAGCTCCCTATGTGACCTACCGCCATTACCTGCAGGATGCGGTCTTTCTGGTGGGGCTGGAAAGCGAGGACACCGCCCTGTTACAGGAGCTGGAAACGGCCCTGAAACATCCGGTCTACCCGCTGTATCTGGGGCGGCGTTCCTGCCCGCCCACCCTGCCGCTCTGCCTTGGCATCCGGGCCGGGAAACTGCTGGATACCCTGCGGGCAGAACCGCTGCTGGTGAAACAGAGGAATGGGGCCCCCTTGCGCATCGTGGCAGACGCGGACCCGGCGGATGCTGCTGCCGTGCCCCGGCGTGATCTGGCGGTGTCGTTCAGCCCCATCCACCGGCAGTACGGCTTCCGCCCAGTGCGGGAGTGGAACACAAACCCGCCGGAAATGCCCGGCGCGACCGAACATGACGCAATGGCAGAATTGAGGTGAGAAATCATGTATCTATCCCGCGCAGAACTTGACCCGACCCGCCGTGAGACCATGGTGGCGCTGATCTCGCCCCAGAAATTCCATGGTGCGGTGGAAAACGCTTTTCCCGGTGCGCGCCGCCGCAGGCTGTGGCGGCTGGATCAGCTGGGAGAAAAACTGTACCTGCTCCTGCTCAGTGAGGAACGGCCGGATCTGACCGCCCTGTGTGCGCAGTTCGGCACCGGTGCACCCCCGGAGACCCGGCCCTATGACCCGCTGCTGGAACGGGTGACAGCGGGCAGCTGCTGGCAGTTCCGCCTGACTGCCAACCCCACCCGCAGCAAAAAAGACTCTGCCGACCATACGGCCCGGGGTACCCTGAAACCCTGCTATCTCGAGGTGGAGCAGGAGGAATGGCTGTGGGCGCAGGCCGCAAAGCACGGCTTTGCCGTCTCGGAGGGGTCGTTCGCAGTGACCCGGAAGCAGACCTATCACTTCAAGAAAAACGGCACCCGGCCTGTTACCCTGCTGGCTGTGACCTACGAGGGTGTTCTGCAGGTGACGGACCCGGAGGCCTTCAAGGCCCTGCTGTGCGAGGGCGTTGGCCGGGGCAAGGCCTATGGCCTTGGCCTGATGACCATCATCCACAGGGGAGGAGACCATGGCTGAGATGCCGGGCATTGCGCGGCCCGAACGGCAGGCGCTGCCGCAGCTCCGGGACCGGATGACCTTTCTGTATCTGGAACACTGCACCCTTGGCCGGGACAATGGAGCCATTACCGTAACGGATGAAAAGGGAATCGTTCAGGTTCCGGCAGCGGGCATCTCTGTCCTGCTGCTGGGGCCCGGCACCCGTGTGACCCACCGTGCCATGGAGCTGATGGGGGATACCGGTGTGGCAGCGGTCTGGGTGGGGGAGCATGGCGTGCGGTTCTACGCCCATGGCCGTGCCCTGAGTGAGCACTCCCGCCTGCTGGAACGGCAGGCTGAGCGCTTTTCCAACCAGCGGGAACATCTGGAAGTGGTGCGCAAAATGTACCAGCTCCGTTTCCCGGATGAGGATGTTTCCCACCTGACCACCCAGCAGCTCCGGGGCCGGGAGGGCAGCCGGGTGCGCACGGCATACCGCAAGGCCGCAAAGGCCACCGGTGTCAAATGGAATGGCCGGGTGTATGACCCCAATGATTTTTCTGCAGGAGACCTCGTCAATCAGGCACTTTCGGCGGGCACGGCCTGCCTGTACGGCCTGGCCTTTGCGGTCATCACTGCGCTGGGCTGCGCGCCGGGACTGGGATTTGTCCACGTCAAGCACGAGGGCTCTTTTGTGTACGATATCGCCGACCTGTACAAAGCCGAGGTGGTCATCCCGCTGGCCTTCGAGGTGGCGGCGCAGGCTCCGCAGGATCTGCCCTCCGTTATGCGCCGCCGTGTGCGGGATGCCATGGTGGAACATCATATTCTGGAGCGGATGGTGCACGATGTCCGCTGGCTGCTCCTGAACGAAGAGGAGCAGGCGGCGGAACCGGAAGCGGTCTATCTCTGGGACAGCAAGATCGGCACCGTTGCCAACGGCGTAAACTACTTCGATGCGGAAGAAGGTGAGGAGCCATCGTTGTCCTGACTATGACAAACTGTCCGCCCAGCCTGCGGGGTGACCTATCCAAGTGGCTGTGCGAGATCAACACCGGCGTGTATGTGGGCAATGTGAGCAGCCGTGTGCGGGATGCCATCTGGGATCGCGTCTGCGAAAACCTGAAAAATGGGCAGGCAACGCTGGTGTTCAACACCAACAACGAACAGCGGATGGATTTCCGCACCCACAACACCAGCTGGGAGGCCGTTGATTTCGAGGGCATCAAGCTGATGCGCCGCCCGCTGCCCCGGACGCAGGCCCCGGCGGCTGATCTCAAACCGGGATTCAGCAACGCGGCCAAACGCCAGATGGCTCAGAAGATGGCCCGGAAGAAAGCCGCCGCCCCTGCCAAGGAAGAAAGCTACACCGTGATCGACCTTGAAACCACCGGTCTGAACGCCGCCTCAGATGCCATTGTGGAATACGGCGCTCTCCGTGTGCGGGATGGTCAGCCTGCCGAAGAATTTTCGGCCCTTGTCCGGGGCACGGAACCTCTGCCGGATGTGGTGGCAAAGCTCACCGGCATCACGCCGGAGGAGCGGAGCGGCGGTATGGAGCCGCTGGCCGCGCTGGAGGCGTTCCTCGCATTCGTGGGCAAAGATACGCTGGTGGGCTATCACCTGAAATTTGACCTCGATTTCTTGCGTGCGGCCTGCATTCGGAATGACAGACCCCTGCTTACCAACCGCAGCATCGATGTTTTGCCCCTTGCCCGCCGTAAGGTGTCGGGGGTGATGAACTATAAGCTGCTCACGCTGGCCCGGCATTTTGAGGTTGCCCAGCAGGAGACCCATCGCGCCCTGCCCGACTGCCGCCTGATCCAGCAGGTCTATGCAAAACTGAATGAAACGGGATCGGCCCGCTGATAAAAATGCCGCTTCTATGGGATCTTTTTAGTCTTTTCCCCGCCCACGCGGGGGTGATCCCTCCTCCGGCGTTCCCTCGGTGTCAATATCTGCCTTTTCCCCGCCCACGCGGGGGTGATCCTATCGCCGGATTCGGCATCGACATCCGGTACAACTTTTCCCCGCCCACGCGGGGGTGATCCTATCGGGTTTTCCATATTCGGTTGCTCCCTCCGTCTTTTCCCCGCCCACGCGGGGGTGATCCTCGTTGCAACGCTGCAAAATGCGGGCCTGGAAACTTTTCCCCGCCCACGCGGGGGTGATCCCAAGACGGGTGAACTTGTTGTAATCGGATGGGACTTTTCCCCGCCCACGCGGGGGTGATCCTAGTATCAAGTTAAGGCGCGGCCCCGCTGGGGCCTTTTCCCCGCCCACGCGGGGGTGATCCCAAGAAGACAAGATGTTGGGAAAACAGAAGTGGCTTTTCCCCGCCCACGCGGGGGTGATCCTTCGTGCGCTGAAGGATGACGGTCTTGGCTGGACTTTTCCCCGCCCACGCGGGGGTGATCCTCGGTAGCCCGCCGGCCATCCTGACCGACATTGCTTTTCCCCGCCCACGCGGGGGTGATCCTAGCCGAAAAAATGGAAACAGATAAATAAGCGACTTTTCCCCGCCCACGCGGGGGTGATCCCTGAAGTTCCATCACGGAGGATTCTTCCTTGTGCTTTTCCCCGCCCACGCGGGGGTGATCCCCGCAGCGGACACTGCCCTCACTGGTATGTGGACTTTTCCCCGCCCACGCGGGGGTGATCCCGCGGCTGCAACCGGCACCACGGCGGTGATGAACTTTTCCCCGCCCACGCGGGGGTGATCCTTTAGACCGCCGCGCGCACTGGCGGCGCAAGCGCTTTTCCCCGCCCATGCGGGGGTGATCCCTCGCAGTTGTCAATTTTGGGATTGTCAAAAGGCTTTTCCCCGCCCATGCGGGGGTGATCCTGGCATACCGCAGCACTGTAAAACCGAAGACCGCTTTTCCCCGCCCATGCGGGGGTGATCCGTACGCAGCAAAGCCCGCCGACTTTCTCACCCCCTTTTCCCCGCCCACGCGGGGGTGATCCCTCGCCAGCAACACGCACCCGGAATACGTCGGACTTTTCCCCGCCCACGCGGGGGTGATCCCTTCCATGGCGTCGATCAGTCGCTTATCCGTCACTTTTCCCCGCCCACGCGGGGGTGATCCTGGCCTTCTCGTACAGTTCCTCGGAGTGCTTTGCTTTTCCCCGCCCACGCGGGGGTGATCCCCTGATTCTGGTCGCAAATGACGAGGTGGCTGGCTTTTCCCCGCCTACGCGGGGGTTCCACATTGACAACCCTGCGCAAAAAGCAGATAATAGGTTTATCTTGAATGCAGAGCGAGGGAAAGTATATGCTGTATTTTGAAAACGATTACTGCGAGGGTGCGCATCCGGCGATCTTACAGAAGCTGGTGGAGACCAACTTTGAAAAGGTCTCCGGCTACGGCACCGATCCCTATTGCGCCAGTGCGCGGGAGAAGATCCGCGCGGCGTGCGGCGCACCGGATGCCGATGTCTGGTTCATTTCGGGCGGCACCCAGAGCAACGCCATCGTCATTGCATCGATGCTGCGCCGCTGGGAGGGTGTGCTGGCCGCATCCACCGGCCATGTGGCTGCCCACGAGGCCGGTGCCATCGAGTTCACGGGCCACAAGGTCATCGGTCTGCCGCACACCAATGGCAAGCTGGATGCCGGGACTGTTGAGGACTGGTGCAGGACCTTCTATGCTGATGGCAATGTGGACCACCTCGTGTTCCCGGGCATGGTGTACATCTCTCACCCGTCGGAGTACGGCACCCTGTACACCAAGGCAGAGCTGGAAGCGCTGTCCGCTGTCTGCCATAAGTACCACATGCCGCTGTTTATGGACGGTGCCCGTCTGGGCTATGGTCTGGCCGCCGAGGGCACCGATGTGACGCTGGCCGATGTGGCCCGCCTGACCGATGTGTTCTACATCGGCGGCACCAAGGTGGGTGCGCTCTGCGGCGAGGCAGTTGTGTTCCCCCACGGCGCACCGGCTCACTTTATGACCATGGTCAAGCAGCAGGGTGCTCTGCTGGCAAAGGGCCGTCTGCTGGGCATCCAGTTCGATGTGCTGTTCACCGATGACCTGTACCAGACCATCAGCAAAAATGCCATTGAGACCGCCGCCGTGCTCAAGAAGGGACTGGCCGAAAAGGGCTATTCGTTCTTCATGGATTCGCCCACGAATCAGGTGTTCATCGTGCTGTCCAACGAGCAGCTGGCCGCGCTGGAAGGCAAGGCCAAGTTCGGCTTCTGGGAGAAGTACGATGATACCCACACCGTTGTCCGCATTGCCACCAGCTGGGCCACCCGGATGGAAGAGGTGGAGCAGCTGCTGGAGCTGATGTAAGGGCACACCTGCCAAACGGCGGCGCGTCTCTTTGTGCAGGATGCAGATTGTATTTCCTGCGCGGATATGCTATTCTTAACTGGATAAAGGCTGCACTTTGTGCACCGTGGAAGGATGGTTTGTATTATGGGTTTTTTTGACAAGCTTTTTGGCGGCAAGGCCGCATCCGAGACGAAATTTTCCGGCCAGAAGATGACGGTCATGCTTCCCATTGACGGCAAGGTGATCCCGCTGGAGCAGCTGCCTGACGAGACTTTTGCCTCTGCGATCCTGGGCCCCGGCTGCGGCGTGGAGCCCACCGGCGACACCGTTTATGCTCCCTTTGACGGCACTGTTACGCAGGTGCCCGAAAGCCTGCACGCCGTTGGTATGATGAGCGATGACGGCATTGAGCTGCTGATCCATGTCGGCATGGACACGGTGGAGATGAAGGGACAGGGCTTTACCTCCCTGACCAAAGAAGGGGCCAAGGTCAAGGCCGGCACCCCGCTGCTGAAGGTGGATCTGGAAGCCATCCGCGCCGCAGGCCACCCCACTGCAACGGCCCTCATCGTGACCAACAGTGATGACTTGCCGGAGATCAGTGTTGTTGCAAACGGCGATGCTGCTGCTGGCACGCCGGTGTTCAAGTTCAAGAAATAAGTGAGCAGATCCCCCGGAGGCAGAGTGCTTTCGGGGGATTTTTGCGGAGAAAAGTCGTACTTATTTGCAAAAAAACTGTATTTTGCGCGGTTTTCTCTTGCATTGCATGGGAAGCTGTGCTAGAGTAGACAAAGTGTGAGCCAAAAACCGGTACTGTGAGAGGAAAAGTATATGGAAACAAAAAAGAAACACGAATTATCCCTTGCAAAACGCATGGCGATCTCTCTGGTCTGCGGCCTGGTGGCCGGTCTGGCCTTTATGTTCCTGCGGGAGCATCTGAACGCCAGCGGTCAGGCAGAGACCTGGACCACCATCAACAACCTGCTGTTCCAGGATATCACCGCCGAGGGCGCTGAGCGAGCCTTTGGCATCTTCTATATCATCGGCCAGCTCTTCATCAAGGCGCTGCAGCTGGTGATTATCCCCATGGTCTTTACCTCCATTTCGCTGGCCATCGGCAGCATTGCAGACACCCGCACCATGGGCCGCATTTCCGCAAAGACCCTGTTCTGGTTCCTGCTGTGCTCCTTCCTGGCGCTGCTGCTGGCAGGCTGTGTGGGCTACGGCGCCTACTCCATGGGCCTGTTCAACACCCGCATCGAGGGTCTGGCAGAAGCCAGCGGTTCCACCGGTTCCAACCCCCTGAACGTGGTGCTGAACATCATCCCCTCCAACATCGTCACTGCCTTTGGCAGCAATGGCGCTGTGCTTTCCAGCGTGTTCCTGGCAGTGGCCATCGGCCTGAGCATGAACACCCTGGGCGAGAGCCGCACCGCGACCCTGCGCCGCCTGCTGGGCGAGGTCAATGATGTGGTGGTCGTGTTCCTGAACTTCATTGTCAGCAACTTTGCCCCCTTTGCAGTCTTTGTGCTGCTGACCCGTACCTTCGCCATCTACGGCATCGATTACCTCAAGCCCGCGCTGGTCTATGTGGTGGTCACGGTGGTCCTGCTGCTGGCCTTCCTGATCATTGCCTACCCGCTGGTCATTGCATTGGGTGCCAAGCTGAACCCCTTCACCTTCATCCGTAAGATCGCCAACGTGGCAGTGTTCGGCTTCTCCACCTCCTCCAGCGCCGCCACCCTGCCCCTGAACATCAAGGTGTGCGAGGAAGAGTTTGGCGTGGATGAGAGCATCGCTTCCTTCGTCCTGCCGCTGGGCATGACCATCAACATGGACGGCACCGCCATCATGCAGGTCATTGCCACCGTGTTCATTGCAGGCTGTGCCGGTTACACCGTCACCCCCGGCCAGCTGGTCGTGGTCGCCCTGCTGGCCCTGCTGGCATCTGTGGGCACCCCCGCCGCTCCCGGCGCTGGTGCTGTCATCCTGTTCACCATCCTGTCCGGCATGGGCTTCGTCAACGACGGCGCTCTGCTGGCCTACTCCCTGATCCTGGCCATCAACCGCCCCATCGAGATGCTGGTCATAAAAAAAGCCTTCCGGCCAGAATTTTTGAACCGGATCGACGATATTATTGTTTTTCAAAAGCTAACCCAGGAGGAAATTCAGCAGATTGCCGTGCATATGCTGAATGACCTGAAAGCGCGGCTGGAGCCGCTGGGAGTTTCCCTGGAATTTACCGAGGAGGCGGTGCGGACGATTGCGAAAGCGGGCTTTGACCCAGTATATGGCGCCCGTCCGCTGCGGCGGGAAATTCAAACTAAGGTGGAGGATCCTTTAAGCGAGGAACTGCTGGCGGGCGATCTCAAGGCTGGAGGGACGGCGGTATGCGACGCTTCCGGGGGTAAAATTATTTTTCAAATTCAGGAAAAAAGGATTGACTAATTTTACCAAAGGGAGTACAATAAGGATAAATAAAATAAGAATTATTCTTATTTTTAGAATTAAAAAAGAAAGAGGTATGCGAAATGGAATTAAAAGGATCGAAAACAGAAGCTAATTTGATGACAGCGTTTGCCGGCGAATCACAGGCCAGAAATAAGTACACTTACTTCGCCTCTAAAGCGAGAAAGGACGGATATGTCCAGATCGCCAATATTTTCGAGGAAACTGCCAACAACGAAAAGGAGCACGCGAAAATTTGGTTTAAGCTGTTGGAGGGTATCGGCTCTACGCCTGAAAACCTTTTGGCTGCCGCTGAGGGAGAAAATTATGAGTGGACCGACATGTACGCCACCTTTGCCAAGGAGGCCAAGGAGGAGGGCTTTGACCGGATCGCCGCCTTGTTTGAGGGCGTTGCCAAGATCGAAAAGGAGCATGAGGACCGCTACCGCGCGTTGCTGAGCAACGTGGAGGAGGGCAAGGTCTTTAAGCGCGGCGATGTAGTGATCTGGCAGTGCTCTAACTGCGGCCATATCGTAGTAGGCACTCAGGCGCCGGAAATTTGTCCTGTGTGCTCTCATCCCAAGGCCTATTTCCAAATTCAAGCGAAGAATTATTAATCCATTAAAATCCGCGTTGAAAACAGTTTGGTAAAGCTGCTCCTCGGGATGCTGGACAGGGCAGAAGGAGGAAAAAGCGCCGAGAAATGGAAAAATGTAAAAATGCGCCGCAAGAAGTGCGATGGCGCAGGCGTTTAAAGCAGGGTGTGTGATCACACACCCTGCTTTTGTGTTTGCAGCCAAATCCGGAAAACGTCTTAAGATATCCTCTGAGGATGAGTTTCCCATGCGGTAATGGCTGGCCGCCCAGGGAAAATTGAGAGAATTGAGAGGGCGCAACCGGTAGGACCGGAAAAATACGTCAGCCGTTTTTATCTGATGAAAGCTTACGCAAGCAGCGATCCGCTTCCTCGCGGGTATAGAAAACAAAGATTTCTTTGCCGTCTTTATACTTTTCCAACAGCTCATAAATATGAGGGAGCTGATCCTTGGGAAAGTCTACAATCCATTGTTTGAACTCTTCGTCCATTTCAGCTTCGATCCAAGGAAAGTCTTCCCGCTTTTTGCCTATGCGGGATTTGGCCCCGGAAAGGCAGACCTCCAGTGGAAAATCCAATAGGAATACGGTGTCGCAGCTTTGCAGCCGTAGTTCCAATGTCCTGAG
>OGZO01001635.1_pt1 | contig 16371 bp, 13 predicted proteins | sample 1576721 | NCBI WGS metagenome assembly OGZO01 (sample SAMEA3541516, study PRJEB24748) | human gut metagenome | biome: human gut; feature: human-associated habitat; material: faeces | place: China | collected 2012 | reverse complement strand
GGGACGAGATTACCACACCTTTTAAAATCAAAAAACATGCCGGACATCCTCTAAAGTCGGGGGATTCCTATCGGTAGCGGCTCTAACGAGCCGCGCCACAGGCGGGTTCCTGCTTCGACGCGGGCGCTTGAGCCCTTCCCGCTCCACAGGCTGTCACGGCCTGCCCGGCCGCCAGAATGTTCAACGCCGCATTATGGTCGGCGTTACATTCAAATCCGCAGGCCGTACATTTGAATTTCGCCTGCGTTGGTCTGTTTGCTCTGTCTACGCATCCACAATGACTGCATGTCTGACTGGTATACTGCGGAGGTATGACAACCAGCTTTCCACCCAGCCATTTCAACTTGTACTCAAGCTGCCGCCGAAACTCGAACCATCCCTGATCCAATATGGACTTGTTTAATCCGGCCTTGGCTCGCACGTTTCTTCCCGGAGCTTCCACCGTGCCTGACGCCGACCGCGACATATTCCGCACCTTCAAATCTTCAATCACAACAAGAGCGTGGTTTTTGCTGATTATCGTGGTTGTCTTGTGCAGAAAATCGTTGCGTACATTGGCTATTGTACGGTGCAGGCGCTGGATTTTGGCTTTGAGCTTCTGCCAGTTGGCGGAAAACTTCACTCGTTTTGCCAACTTCCGCTGCAGCTTTGCCAGCTTCTTTTCATGCTTGCGGAAACTGTGCAGTGGTCTGATAGAAGAGCCATCGGAAAACGTCGCAAAACGGGCAATGCCCATATCTATGCCGACGACACTTTGCGAAGGATGCACAGGTTCTGGAATTTCCCGTTCCGTCTGAATGGAGACGTACCACTTTCCAGCGGAAAGAGAGACTGTCACCTGTTTCGGCGTTCCCTCTATTTTGCGGCTGTTGCGGTAGCGTATCCACCCGATTTTGGGAAGGAATATGCGGCTGTTGCTTTCGTCCAGCTTGAAGCCCTGCGGATAGCGAAAGGCGTCATGAACCCCCTTTCTCTTGAAACGCGGAAAATCCGCACGCTTGGCAAAGAAATTTTTGTAGGCCCTGTCCAGGTCTTTCAATGTTTGCTGCAATATCTGGGAATGGGCTTCCGAAAGAAAGGCTGTTTCTTCCTCCTTTTTCCAGCAAGGGCATGGTAGCCAAGACGTTTTTTATCCGCCGCATAGGTCTCTTTCTCCAATGCAAGCGCCTTGTTCCAGAGAAAACGGCAACATCCGGCAAAACGCCGCATGAGGCTTTCCTGCCCGGCTTTGGGGCGGAGTTGAAACTTGTATGCTTGCAATATTTCCATAGGTTCCAGTCTATCGCAGCACAAACGAAAAGGCAAAAATTCCAGTTAAGGTGCGCCTTATATCCTCCCCCTGAAGGGAGAGGTTTTACGGCGCGCTTGATAATATAAAAAATTTCTGGCAGTTACGACAACTTGCCTCTTGGGTATCCTTCTTTGCGCATCCACGGCACTGGCTGCTGAAGTAAAGACCGACCACTTTACGCTGAACCTTCCTTCCGGCTGGACGCAGCCCCAGCCTCCCCAGTCAGCCAATGGCGCAACCGTAGCCATTTTTCAGAACGCCAAGGAACAGATTGCCGTCACAGTGACCGTCACGCCCGCTCCGCTTTCCGCCAAGGATCTTGCTACCCAGACCCTTACCAATATGAAGGCTCGCGGCTTCACCGTCTCTGAACCTGTGGCTTCCGGCGATTCCTATGTGGGAGAATTTTCCAAGGACAAGGCCAAAGGTATCAGCTATTTCTGTTCCAATGGCAAAATCGGAAGCGTCATCACTATCGTGGGTGCTTCCGTTGAAGCTGGCAAAAAGCTGCTGAAGGATAACTTTAAGCCCCTTGACAGCAAGCTCTTCCCCTCGGCTTTCTAGCCACAGCTCTCCATCTGACAAAAAAGCCCTCGCTTACCGGAGCGAGGGCTTTTTTGTCGGGCATGTTGTACACCTAGCATAGCAAAGGGCACCAGATGTATCTGATGCCCTTTGCGATTTACAGACTACCGTCTGTGTGATGAAGGTCGATGGTTGCTGAAACGTCCCGGTTTATCACGTTTCGGCTCCCTGTGAGGAGGCTTCCCACCCCTTGGGGGCGGTCCACCAGGCCTTACGCCATGTCCTGGAGGAGGTCTATGGTTTGCAGGTCCACGGGGAGGCGGCGGGGGAGGCCTATGCCCTCTTGGTGGCGGTGGAGGCGGTGGAGACGGACGGTGACCTCTGGGAGGAGGTGGATAGTAACCCCCAGAGGGAGGGACACACGCTGTGAGGAACCCACCGGACAGCAACGCACAAAGGCTACCAAGAAAAGCACGCCTGTTCATGGAAACTCCTTTTGACCCTTATCACCTATTATCTCTTGGCATGAGGACAGCATCAAGTCAACATATTTTCGCCGTAATCCGCCTTCCACTCTCAACCTGTTGATATCCGATGATGCCTGCAGGAGATATATCCTGGCTGTTTTCAGCTTGCCGTGGAATCACTCCTATACTTTTCAAAAATTCGCAAAAAGAAGATTTGTTTCGTCCCCCGCTAGATAAGCGTGCGTATCCAGAATTGGACGGCAGTCCTCTCGACCTATGTCGACCAATCAGCCTCCCTACCGCACAGAAAAGAGTTTGCCTTTTTTATTGACAGTGCGCCTTGTATTGCCTAAGGAGATTTTCCTTAAATGCGTAGTGATAAAAGTTCAACAGGCTGCGGATTCAAGTCTTTTCATCCCGACCAGAAAAACGCTGGAAAAGCCGATTGAGAAACTCCGCCGGTCTTAAGGCGGCGAAGCCGATGAAATCCTTTTCCGTACCCCATCCCTCCAGGGAGGAGTGATCCGCACGCCATCTATCCGCCGGCCGTGGAATCAGTCGACGGATAGGGGCGACTGTGGATTGAAGCATAGCAACAGCGGCTCTGGCGCCCTGAAAAGACTCCTGAATCTCGGCTTAGCCATGATAGGAGGTAATGTTTCTTATGGAAGGGTCACTTGGCATTAATGCCGTCACGGTCATCTTTGCCGCATTGTGCGTCTTCGCCATCGGCTACAGGTTCTACGGGCTTTACATCGCCCGTAAAGTTCTGAACCTGAATGACGCCCGTCCAACCCCGGCGGTCAAATACGCGGACGGACACGACTACATCAAAACCAACAAATTTGTGCTGTTCGGACACCACTTTGCGGCCATTGCTGCGGCTGGCCCGCTGCTGGGCCCCGTGCTGGCGGCCCAGTTCGGTTATATGCCCGGCATGCTCTGGATTCTGATTGGCTGCGTCCTCGCGGGCGGCGTCCATGACATGGTGGTGCTGTTCTGCTCCGTACGCCACCGCGGCCAGAGCCTGGCCTACATCGCCACGCAGGAAATCGACAAAACCACCGGCACCGTGGCGGCATGGGCGGTTCTCGCCATCCTGATACTGACGCTGGCCGGTCTGTCCATCGCAGTTGTCAACGCCATGCACAACAGCCTCTGGTCCACTTACACCGTGGCGGCAACGATTCCCATCGCCATTATCATGGGCCTGTACATGCAGATCTGGCGTAAGGGCGACGTGCTGGGCGCATCCATCATCGGCGTGGTTCTGCTTCTTCTGTGCCTGCTCTCCGGCCCGATGGTCGCCGCCCATCCCGAAATCTTCGGCTGGCTGGATATCGACAAGAAATCCATGTCCATTCTGATTCCGGTTTACGGCTTCATCGCCTCCGTTCTCCCCGTCTGGCTGCTGCTGCTGCCGCGAGACTATCTCTCCACCTTCCTGAAAGTGGGCACCATTCTGGCGCTGGCCATCGGCATCATCTTTGTCATGCCGCACTTCAACATGCCTCCTTTCACTAAGTTTGTTGAAGGCGGCGGCCCCATTGTCGGCGGCCCTGTCATTCCCTTCATCTTTATTACCATCGCCTGCGGCGCGCTCTCCGGCTTCCATGCCACCATCGGCACCGGAACCACGCCCAAGATGATTGGCCGGGAACACGATGTGCTCTTTGTAGGCTACGGTGCCATGCTGCTCGAAGGTTTCGTGGCCATTATGGCGCTGATTGCCGCCTGCGTGCTCATTCCCGCAGACTACTTTGCCATCAACTCGCCTGAGCAGGCCTTCAATGCCCTTGGCATGCAGGTTCAGGAACTGCCCCGCCTGGAGCAGGAAGTTCAGGAAAGCCTGATGCACCGTCCCGGCGGTTCGGTCTCTCTTGCCGTCGGCATGGCCCATATCTTCTCACAGATTCCCTTTATGCAGCATCTGATGGCCTACTGGTATCACTTCGCCATCATGTTCGAAGCCGTGTTCATCCTGTCCGCTGTGGACGCAGGTACCCGCGTGGGTCGCTTCTTCCTGCAGGAAATGCTGGGCAAGATTTCCCCCCGCTGGGGAGACAAGAACTGGTGGCCAAGCGTCATCGTCACCAGCTTCATATTTACCGGTGCGTGGGGCTATCTCGTCTATAGCGGCGACATCAGCAACATCTGGCCACTGTTCGGGATCAGCAACCAGCTGCTGGCTTCCGTAACCCTGCTCATCGGCACTACCGTATTGCTGCGCATGAACAAGGCAAAGTATGCCTTCATGACCGGTATTCCCGGAATCTTCATGACCTTCATCACCTTCTGGGCCGGAATCTGGCTGATTCTCTACCAGTACATACCCAACGGCAAGTACCTGCTGGTTTTCCTCAGCCTGCTGGTTATGGTCATGATGCTCTTCGTCATCTTCGGTACTCTCCGTCGCTGGCGTGTGCTCTTGAAGGAAAACACTGTCACCAAGGATAGCTACGGTGACGAGTTCAAGGAAATCATTCCTGAATAAGCCGCTCGTACACACAACGCCTTTGCAGTAAGGCAATAAAAAAGGCCCCTGTGAGGGGCCTTTTTTATTGCCGAATCTCGGGATTCCGAAGCAGAGTGCAAACAAGTCATGCGAGACACCGCATACAGCCAGCTGCACACAGGCCCGAAACATCCGGCCCCCAATTGCCGGACAGAGCATGATCCAGGTTCTTTGTGGGCAGGGCCTCCACCTTGCTTAGCCCCCAATAACGCATCATGAGTGGCAGCTCAACTGGAAGCAGGCGTCGTCTTAGAGCCGGGCTTTGTGTCAACTCAACGCCCGTTTTTTTGACACAAACATGGCTGTCGCAAATGGAGTAGCGACAAAGAAAAATCCTAACTCCGGTAAGGACATTTATTGAGTGCACCGAAACTCACCAAGACAAACCGCGCAATATTTTCTTGTCCCACAGACAACCATAAAACGTCAACAGCTCGGACATCTCCATGTCAGATATCTACACTCACACCACGTCTCTCGAAAATCTCACGCGCATGCTCGATGGCAGCAGGCACATCATGGCATTGCGGCACCTTGCCCGGACGTCACCAGACACGGAAGTCTCCGTCGAACCACTTCCCATGCCCATCCGTAGACGCATGAAGGCCGGTGATGCCTACGAGCGCATGCGCGGCGTGAAGGATACGGACCGCGTCTTTCTCTCACGCGGAGGCTGGCTGCCAAATTACGGCGACGCCGTCGTGGTGAAGCGCCTCTCTCCTAGGAGTGTGGTCAGAGGAGAGCGCCTGAACAGCATCCCCGAAGAATACACGACAGGACGGGCGCTCAGTCTGCGCAGCAACGCTGACGTCTACGTACCGGACGAAGTGCTGGAAGAATTCCGCGCGAAGTATCCCAGCATACGCTTCCGCGGAAGAAGCACTCTCCACTTGCGAGCGTACGGACTTTCGGACAGGATCGCCGCTTTGAAAGACAAACTCATGGAGCGTGCAGGCTTTGGAAAAACAGCCTCAGAGAACGACGTGGCCAGGGCCGATGCCCGCTTCCGCCGCATGTTCGGTCGCAACGCCCGCATGGTGGGCTCGGAAGCGTTGGGCATCAACGTGCCGGGCAGCAGTGACATCGACGTCTTCGTACCATACAGACGAGAGTCGGCATACCGCCGTGCTTTGGAAAGGCTGCCGCGAAAATACCCTAGCCTGGTTATGAACAAGGCAAGCTTGCATAGGGACGAGAAGAAGACTTTCACCGGAAAAGTGAATGGTCAGGATATGGACGTGGTGCTGGCCTACGGACCAAAGGCGGAAAATTTCCGCAAAGCGTTCGCCGCAGCCCGTGACAGGCTCACAGACACTGACCGGCGCAAGATCATCAACAGAAAACGCGCGTTGAAAGAATCCTGGTTCTTCCCCGGTCTGCGCTACAACCTGTACAAAAAACAGCTGGCCGAGGAGCTTGGACTGAGGAATGCCTATTTCTAGTACGAAGTCAGATGACTGCCATCATGTACACTCTGTTTAAAAATTACCAAAAACATCATTATGAGCACAAAAATAGGTGACAGTCTTAAGAACCAGGAGGAGGAAAGCTCCGGCGTTTTGTACTTAAGCGTGGTACATTTTTGCTTTTCATGGCGGTAATCAAGCCGGGTCCACAGCCTTGCGAGTGCGTTACCAGAATCCCGGGACCGATATTGCTGAACAGTTCCGTCATAGCGTCGGAAATGACATGGGCATCATAAGGGCCGGTATTGGGCGTCATCTGACGGAAAAACTGATCCAGCGCCTTCTCGCCCTTGGCGAATTGCGTGTTCTCGAAAAAATCCGGCCACAACCCCTAGTCCGCCTTACCTTGCTTTTTCCTGCCCTTTCGGCATATTGCTTGCAAGTGCTCGTAAAAATCCGTGTCATGGCAAACATGATTGGCGATAGTGATGAGGACTAAGTCCTGTTCAACCCCTGTCATTTTGGGAGAGGCTATGCAAAAACACTTTCAGGAACTTGTTCGAGCCCTGGCCGAAAAAGCTAATACTACCATCAAAGTTGGCGATGATGGCAAGATTTTTTGCGACTGTGGTGAATTTCCTTTGCTCATTGAATACCTTGAAGGCCCGGAACAGGTATTTATGACCGCTTCCGTAGGCACTGTGCCCACGCAGGGGCGTGAACTTTTTTACCAGAAGCTGTTGCAGGGGCAATACCTGTTCCACCAGACCTGCGGGGCTACCTTGGCGCTGGATGTTGAACTTACATTCGTTACATTACAGATAGTTAAAGATATGCAAACCCTCACGGTGCAAAACTTCCCAATCTTGGTGGCAAATTTTTTGCGTACCGCAGAATACTGGCATGCGCGGTGTGAGGAAGCATCGGATTTGCCCGGGACGGAGAAACAGGGGGGTACGGCGGAAAATGAGAATTGCGCGTACCTATTTTCTGCGAATGCCATCAGGGCTTAAACTGGCTGAAGGTAAGATCGGACCCGCACACGCCCACGCTGAACACTTAACCGCGTAACGCGACAGGGATGCTATATGGCCATAGATCTCAATCTCAACAGCTTTGTGCAGACGGCGCAGCACGCCCACTCCGCAGACAGCACCGTGAAACTTTCCGGAAACACCCTGAAAGATGTGGGCGGTTTTCGCAGCTTTTTCACCCTGGCCTCCACGCACCGGGCAACCATGAGCGCCTTTCTGGACTCTATCAAGCAAAAATACGGCGACACGGCTTTTCAGATGGCCTCGGATCGGCTGCGGGGCCCCATGGGGCAAGGCAAACCGCTTACTGCCGGCATGATCATGCAGGTGGATGCCGAGGCCAGGAACATTACACTCGTGACCAGCAACTTTATTTCCGGCATTTCGCCAGACGGTGCACCGACAGAGCATAATTTGGATAACGCCATTGATGCATATATTAATCAGATGCACGAAATGGCCTTACCCCCCGGCAGCGACATGAGTGCCTTGCGCCATGAAATCAAGGACGCTGTTGCGAAGGATCTGCTTTCCGGCCGTCTTGCCCTTGGCAGTGAGGAGGAAATGTTTGAGGCAGTGAGCCAAGGCAAAGTGGGAGGCATACGCTATATGCTCTCCAGGGAGAGCAGTCTTGCTGCGCCGGAAGGACTTCTGTCCCGCACTCCGGGCAATCTGGAAGACAAGTGCCGCCTCTGTGCTCTGACAGCAGCGGGAGGCACCGATGATAGCTCCCTTATCTTCTCCAGTTTGTATCTTGGCAGGATGCGCGAACTGCAAAACGGCGGCCCACTGACCCGCTCGACCATCTGGCAGGCATGTTTCAGCGGCGAGGCTCTTTCGCCAGCGGCGGACAACCCACGCGATTTTGCTGACGCTTTCAAAGCCAGGCTGGAAAAACTAAAGGAGACCCAGTGCGAAGGGCTGAATAACTGGCGTGGCGGCGGCAAGATGGATAGCGTAACCCATGCACTTTTCCAGCTGCCGTATGAAATAATACACGCAGCTCAACATGAAGGCAGGGATATAGACGTGACTATGCGTCTGGAAAGCCTGGATAATATTACCCTCGCGGCCAAAAACAGAGATAATGGCGCGAACCGTGAGACGGATTTCAGAATGTTTACCGAATGCGCCGGATTGCAGCTAGCATTCAATGGCGGCCCGCTCACATTCACGTTTCACCAGGCCAACAACGCCAACACCACGCTGAGCATGAAAACAAGAGAACACATGGTTGCCAGAGCTTGGACCGAGTTGCGCAATATTGTGAATCGTGGCGAGAACCCGGAAGGCGATGCCGCTCTAGGCGATCGTGTCCGTGATTTTGTGCGCGATTTCGACGCACAGGTGAATCAATTGGCGCCCGGCATCTCAGAGGCGCAACGGCGAACTCTGAGCGGAGCCATGAGCCAGAACTCCAACTTTCTGCTGCGCCGCTTGGAGCAGGCCGTGGGGCACTCGCTGGATAGCAGCAACGCCAGATATGCTTTTGACATAAGCCGCACGAGCAGCGGTGATATCCATGTGCGCCACTCTACCTGGACGCGACCGGAAGGCAGCGGAGAGGATAGCTATACGGAGCGCTCCCATCTCACTATCACGATCCATCCGGATGGATCCATCGACGGCACTGCGCCAGTATTCGTCTCAGCGCTGAATGCCGGATAATAAATATCCACAGTTTCCAGCCTCTAGGCTTATTCAAATTGCAACCACCGGCAGCCTGTCAACAGGCGAAAGCCTTAAGCAGTAATTCCGTCTGGCCTGCGCCAGGCGGAATTTTTTATTAAAAATATTTTTTGATAAAAAAGCTCCCCAGAAGTTCGCCTGCTACCGCCTAGGGCCATCAGCGCGTAATGTTTTTTCCTCTGAAAATGGCGAATCAGGCAATGATCAGGAGCAAATGAGCATAGCCGGTTTCAGCAGCGTGAGATAGCATCCGTACAAATACAAACTTATGCGGAGCATCAGGATGGAAACACAGCATATGCAAGCAACCTGGCTGATCACAGGATGTTCGTCAGGTTTCGGCAGGAACCTTGCCGAAACGGCCCTGGAACAGGGCAAGCAGGTCATTGTCACAGCAAGGACACCGGAAACGCTGGAGGACCTCGTCCGACGATTCCCAAAAACTGCGATCGCAGTGCACCTTGACGTTACGAACGACACCAGTGTGGCCGCCGCTGTCAAGAAGTGCAAGCCGCTTTCCGGCTGTATCGACTGCCGCAAATGCGTGGAGCGCGGCGTTTGCGTTTTCGATGACCGTGTGAATGAATTCCTTGGCATTGCCGCCAACTACGATGGATATGTGTTCGGCAGTCCTGTCCATTGGGTGCGGCCGGGGCTTGGCTGTTTAGTCAGTATTCACGCGACCGCAATTGATGGAGATTTCACGGGCAGGTATTTTCAGCTAGTTATGCAGCTTTTGTGACCAAGTTTGTTCGTGAAGGTGGCGCTGGACTGAAAGCGACGGATGCGAGTCTGGCTGAGTTCAGCGCCCGCTCCCATGCTTTTTATGATTATTTAAGAGAACCGTACATATACATCAATTAATAATCTCCCAATCACGATTCTTACAATCTGGGCAATCATATCTAAAACTAACCCATTCAGCAATTTCATTTGAAAATGCAGCCATTGCTAATCCACCGGCAACTATTGCACAACATATAGGCAACGCTAGTCCTGTCCCAACAAATATATATGCTACCCAAGCATAGAAACCAAATCCAGAAACAGCCCCTCCTAATATTTTAAAGAAAAATCTTTTATTTATAGTCTCTTTATATCCACATCTTTTACACCTTATGTACATAACTATTCTCCAACATTTTTAGTCATACATATCAGACGTATTATTATAAAGCTAAAAAATAATGCACTCATATTGCCTAAATAATGACATACTTATATCATTTTTCTATTTTACCATATTAGCTATCAACATTCATAAAAAATACTATAAGAGCAGACTACCCAAGTAGCTGATTAACTTTCTTCTCAGCATTCGCCGTCACTTCATCGTCAACGTACATGGAAACTGTAATAAGCGCTGCTGCGAGTACTCCAAGATCATCAACGTAGCCAGCTGCCGGCAAAATATCCGGAACAATATCAGCAGGAAGGATGAAGTACCCAATCGCTCCCATAATCGTACCCTTGGCCCAAACAGGGACGTCAGGCTTGCCTAGCACATAATAAAGCTGGAATGCCTTGAGCAAAACTTCTCTACCGGCCATGGCAGCACACCGGCTAACCTTGTCCATAAAGGATTCATTCGAATAATATTCCTCGTATTTCTTTATATCTGCCATGCCTTTCCTCCGATATTTTTTCCAATCTATAACATCACCCCCCCCTGCAAGAAAAATGCAATATTTTGTCCCCAACCTAAAAACTCAGAAATTTATCTTATTGAATTTGTTATAATCACGTTTGATAAATCCCTTTTCTCTCACACCACAATCTTTCCCAGTATCACCACAACTTCCTGCCGGATCCCGGCCATCTGGGTGCAAACTGGAGCCTCCATACATGTACAAGATCATCGACCTCGGGCATGAAGTCCCCGAAACCGGCGAATCCCGGGTCAACCTCATCGACCCACAACTTGTCCCGTCCCTCATCAAGTCAGCGTCCCAAACAGCATCCACCGAAATCCAGGAATTTTGGGACACCATCCCCCAGGACCCCCGCTACTCTTACCTCTGGGTGATTGGTGTGTCCGCCAAAGAATACTACGGCTGCAACAACAACGGCGATGCTTTCACGGAAGAAGACCTCAAGCATACCCATCAGCACTTCGTCGACAATGCCAATGTCTTCCTGCAGCATGTAAACAAGGATCCCGCCAAGGGGATCGGCAAGCCTGTCTTCTCCTGGTACAATGACGACATGCATCGTGTGGAACTCATCCTGCGCATCGACAAAAGCAAGCCGGAGGCCGCAGGAACCGTCAGCAAAATCACGAACGGCGAGCCCCTGTTCGTCTCCATGGGTTGCACGGTCACCTACGACGTTTGCTCCATCTGCGGCAACAAGGCCCCTACACGGCGTGATTACTGCGATCACCTGCGCTTCAATATGAAGAAGATCCTTCCTGACGGGCGCCAGGTCTACGCGCTCAACCCGAATCCCAAATTCTTCGATATATCCATTGTGGCCAAGCCTGCCGATCCCACTGCCTACATGCTGGACAAACGGGCCTCGCTGCGCGGTGCATACGGAGACGGCGAAACTCTCGTCTCCTCCGCCGAACTGGGTGAGCATGCCGAGGACATCTCCCAGAAGCTCGCGGCGCTCAAAAAGGTCTCGGACATCATCAAGAACGTCGAAGGCGTGGTGGCCGATACGAAACCGGAAAAGCCGGGCGATGTTTCAAAAGCCGAAAACGCGGATGCTTCGGCTGATATGCCAGCCGACACAGATGCGTCTATCCGCGCCGTGGTCCGTATTGCACGCAACGGATTTCATAACATGGAATATCCGGAAATGCCCTACGAGCGGCTTTCTTCCATGGGCGTGGGCCCTGCCATGTTCCTTTCGGCCATGCATCATCTGGGAGCGCCCGTCAGTCTCGGCGACGCCGCCTGGCTCGCCGGCAGTCGTGTTATGGGCCACTGTCCAACGCACAGAGAAATGGGGCGCATGTTCTCCATGCTGCCGGAAGCCCTCACCGAGTTGTGCGAACGCCCGTCACTGATGGATACGCTCCTGCACAGAGTATTCGCCCCATGCCCCGGGGATGCCGATTCCCCCGTAAAACGTACGCTCGTCATCAAAGTCATGCGTCCTGTGGCTGAGCTGCGCATCCGGATGCTCATCCGCATGGCTCCGGAAGGGGCTCTGGAAAAAATAGGGGAGGCCTTCGGCCAGCCACTGGAAGGCCAAATCCACTATGGCCGTACTCTGTCAGAGCGCATCCGCAGGGACTTTGACCCGCGCGCGGAGAACTTCGCACCCATGACTGTCAAAGACAAGCACGGCAATGTGGCCGTCACGGCGCCTTACTTCGTTCGCAATACGGCGCAGCAGGAAGTGGCTTCACGAGCCGTGGACATACCTACTGCCGCAGGCTCGGCGCTGGCCCTGGGCGCCATCACCGCTGCTCTGGGAGAGCCCACATTACTTGGAAAGATCATGGCCGCGTCACTGTTGGGCGCTGCATCGGTCGGCGCTTTTTCCCTGCGGGAGAGCAGGGATGATGAAAAGGTGACCACAGAGTCTTGCGAAGAGATCCCCATGACGACCATCACCGAAAGCTGGAAGTTCAAGAAAACTGCCGGCAGCATGCCACGCTTCGGCACGGTGGCCGGCCTTGCCCTGCCACCGGCCCTGGCGCTGGACTACATGTACAACAAGTGGCGCTATGGCGACATGGCAGATGTTAAAGCGGAACAACCGGGCATCAGCGGCATGGCGCTCAAGGCCGGACGCTTCGTGAAGGAGCATCCGGTACTGACTACGATCGGCAGTGGACTGATCGGATCACAGATGCTTCGCATGCCGCGGTTCGGACGGCGTATCGTGCCGCCTGTGACGATGAAAAGACAGGCGTGACTGGCATGCCGCTTCCTTTCGTAGCCTGCCTGCGCTACCGAATCTTCAAAAAACGTTACAAAAACGACTTGCACAGTCCAAAAAAACGTTACAAAATCCGTGAAAAGAAACTCAAAAAACGACACACAAAACCCACGGAGAGGCCTGTGCTCACACGCAGTTTTTACAATAACCTATTAAAATGGAAGGATAACAAGAATAAGAAAGCCATGCTCGTAACCGGAGCGCGTCAGATAGGCAAAACATCGCTGATCCGCCGCTTCGGCAAGGAGCAGTACGAATGCTTTGTCGAGCTGAATTTCATCGAGTTGCCAAAGGCGAAGGGGATTTTTCGGGCGGGTCGCGATGTGGAAAGCGTCATCATGGGCATCACGGCGCTTCTAGGCGTTTCTTTGATCCCTGGAAAAACGCTGATTTTCTTCGACGAGATCCAGGAGTGTCCTGACGCCAGGACAGCCATCAAATTTCTCGTGGAGGACGGTCGCTTCGACTACGTCGAATCCGGTTCTCTTCTGGGTGTGAACAGTGGCGAGACACATTCCTATCCGGTCGGTTTCGAAGAGATCCACAGGATGTATCCGATGGATCTGGAAGAATTCGCTCTGGCCAACGGTATACCTGAAGACGTGCTCGACCATGTCCGCAGTTCCTTCGAAGACAGAAAGCCGGTCTCCGCTGGCGTGCACGAGGCCTTGAGCCGCCTGTTCAGGCTCTATGTTCTGACCGGAGGCATGCCGGCGGTCGTCCAGGAGTTCGTCTCCAGTCATGACATACAGAAAGTTGTCTCGCAGCAGCGGGACATCCTTGGCCTGTACCGGCTCGATATCGCGAAATATGCCGGACGTGAAAAAACAAAAGTCCAAGACATCTTCGACAGCATCCCTTCACAGCTGGATGACAAAAACCGGCGCTTCATGCTGGCATCCATAAACAAAGCGGCACGCTATGTCCGGTACGAAGACAGTTTCGTCTGGCTGCGTGATGCCGGTGTGACCCTCCCTTGCTACAATGTTTCAGAACCAGTCATTCCGTTGCGGCTCAACGAGCAGCGGACGCTGTTCAAACTCTTCATGGCTGATACCGGTCTGCTTTGCGCCGCCGGGATTGACAATATCCAGTTCAGCATCCTGAATGGCGACCTGAGTATCAACATGGGAAGCCTTCTTGAGAACGCCTTTGCCCAAATCTTCGCCGCCAACGGCTTCAAGCTGTGGTACTTCAACAAACAGAAATATGGAGAGCTGGACTTCGTCCTGCAGCTCGGCCCGAAGTGCCTCCCCGTGGAAATCAAATCAGGCAAGGATTACCGGCGGCACGCGGCCCTGAACAACATCCTCGGCGTCAGTGAATGGAAGTTTGACGAAGCGATCGTGTTTTGCATGGACAATGTCTCCACGGACGGAAAGGTGACCTACCTTCCGTGGTACATGTCCATGTTTTTGAAGACGCCTCAGCCTGAGTCGTACATCGTCGATGCCGACTTCTCAGGCCTGTCGGCCTGCATACCGAAAAGTTGATCCGGCGCCGAGAACCAGTTTAAGCCTATCGTAGTCGAAAAACAAAAAAGAAAGGCCGGTGCTCTTTGAAGAGCACCGGCCTTGTTCATACGATATCGCGCGGCCAACGACCACGCCGGATCAATACTAGGGCAGCATCCAGCGCAGCGGACCAGCCTGCAGCCAAGTCAGGATACAGATGCAGACGGTCATGGCCAGGCTGTGGGGCAGAGCGAAACGGAACAGATCGCCTTCCTGGCCCACCATGTTGGTGGCAGCGGTAGCCACGCTGATGGACTGGGGAGAGATCATCTTGCCGGTGACGCCGCCGGAAGAGTTGGAAGCCACGGCCAGTTCAGGAGACATGCCCACCACTTCGGCGGTGTTACGCTGCATGCCGCAGAACAGGGCGTTGGAAGAGGTATCAGAACCGGTCAGGAACACACCCAGCCAGCCCAGCAGGGGGGCGAACAGCGGGAAGAAGCCGCCCGTCAGGGTGAAGGCGATACCCAGGGTGGAGCTCATGCCCGAGTAGTTCATCAGATAGGCCAGGCCGAGGATCATGGCGATGGTCAGGATGGGGAAACGGAGCATGTAGATAGTGCGGAAGAAGCAGCTGATGGCCTTGCCGTAACCGTAGCCGGGCATCAGGGGCACGGAAAACACACCGGCCAGCAGGATGGCCGTGCCGCCGGCGGAGAGCCAGTTCAGGGTGAACTTGGCACCGTACACGGTATCGGCCGGGGCGATGGGGGTAGTCTTCATGACCATGCCGTCAAGACCGGGCCAGCCGAAGGTCAGCACAGCGCCGGGGACAGCGTTGAGAAGGTTTTTAAACTGCGGCAGGCCCCACAGGAAGACCATGACGGCCAGGATGATGTACGGGCTCCAGGCGCGCAGCACGACACCGAAGCTGATGGGAGCGCCACCACTGATGGCGGCCTCATCGCTCTCACCCTCAAGCCGCCAAGTGGTAGCGGGCTTCCACACGCGCAGCAGCACGACCAGGCCGATAATGGTAATCAGAGCCGACATGATGTCGGGCAGGGTCGGGCCGTGGAAGTTGGAAAACAGGAACTGGGAACCGGCGAAGCAGACACCGGCAACGGCGATGGCGGGCAGCACTTCCATGGAACGCTTAAAGCCGCACATGAGCACGCAAAGCCACAGCGGGACGATAATGGACAAGAAGGGCAGCTGACGGCCCACGATGGCGCTGATGGTCATATCAGACACGCCGGACACCTGACCAGCAACGATAATCGGCACACCGATGGCACCGAAGGCCACAGGGGCCGTGTTGGCGATCAGACACACACCGGCGGCGTACAGGGGCTTGAAGCCGAGCCCCACCAGCATGGCTGCAGTGATGGCCACAGGCGTACCGAAACCGGCCGTACCTTCCAGGAACGCGCCGAAAGCGAAGGCAATGAAGATGGCCTGCAGGCGACGGTCATCCGTCAGGTTGGCCAGCGATTGCTTAAGGTATTCAAACTCGCCGGACTCCACCGTCATGTTGTAGACCCACACAGCCGTGACCACAATCCAGACGATGGGGAACAGGCCGAAAGCTGCCCCATACAGGAAGGAACTGGCAGCGGTCCCCATGGGCATCCCCCAAACGAATACGGACAGGATTGCCGACAGGACCACGGCTACGGCCGCTGCATAGTGACCTTTGGAGCGGCGCACGGCCAGCATGTAGAACAGGGCAAACAGCGGGATGGCCGCCAGCAACGCAGAGAATACGGCGTTACCTGTTGGGTTGTACACTTGGGTCCACATCATATGCCTCCTCATTGTGATAGTGTGGTACGACATCTCAAGGCAGTTTTCATTTAAACATAGGCTGTTATAAAAAGCAGAAAATATTTCATAAATTATTACATGAATAAAATTATGAAATATCGTCCTACCTAGATAAACATTTCATATGATTTTTCATGAAAACCAATGCAAGATTTGTCGTATTGTGACAAAATATTACTTATTTGTATTATAATGAAGTGTCAAGTACAGGCTCAGAGCGTGTTTGGAAACTTCAGCTTTTATAGTTACAAGAAGGCATGTGGACAAAA
>OGZO01001627.1_pt1 | contig 16419 bp, 4 predicted proteins | sample 1576721 | NCBI WGS metagenome assembly OGZO01 (sample SAMEA3541516, study PRJEB24748) | human gut metagenome | biome: human gut; feature: human-associated habitat; material: faeces | place: China | collected 2012 | reverse complement strand
GTTACTTAGATAACTTCTTAAGAGGTGGTTATCCATATGTACTTAACAAAGATGGAAACAAGTCTATTATACATTTATTTAGCCGTAAACACGGTGATCCTGAAAGAGATTACAACTTCTTCTCAATTGCCGCTGAATATTATTCACAGGGCAATGGTAACTTCCGTGATGTTTCACAGAATAGAAGAAATGATGTGTTCTTTAATAAGGACGTTGGAGAATTTAATGTAAAAACATTCTTTAGCTTAATTCAGGCTGACGGATACAACCCATTAGAGGTTCGTCCAAGTCTTTTCAATATAAAAGAAGGAAAAGAAGATGAAGTTAAGGCATATGTAGCTGATAGCATTTCAGGTGATGCTACAGCAATTCAGAACATTGTTGCAGGTAAATTTACACCGGGACAGATTTCTAATACTATTGCAAAACTTCAGTTAGAATTAAAAGTAGATGATGGTGACTTTATCGCAAACATTCTTAATGATTGTGACCAGAACATTGAAGCAGGTTTTGCGGAAGGCTACTGGAGTGACCACTGGGATTACAACATGGATTTAGTAGATAACTACTTATCTATTTTCCCAGACAAATTAGATGAATTAGTATTTAAGGATAATACATACAAGTTCTATGATAGCGTAGCTTATGTTGTTCCTAGATCAGAAAAATATGTAATCAACAAGAAGGGTGCTGTTCGTCAGTATGGTATGGAAGTTGAAGATGAAGCTAAACTTGCAAGACCAGGATTTAACAAGTGGGCAACTAACTGGTTAAAGACTCCTGATGAAAAGATTTATAACACAACTCTTGCAGTTAAAATGATTACATTGGCACTTAGCAAATTCGCACAGTTAGATGTGGATGGTATGGGTGTTGAAATGGAAGGTGGAAAGCCGGGATGGAATGATGCCATGAACGGACTTCCTGGATTATTTGGTTCAGGTACACCTGAAACATTTGAATTAAAGAGATTAATTAAGTTTATTACTGATAACTTTAATGGTAGCGAAACAGTTGTTATGCCTGCTGAAATTGCAAAATACTTAGATGATGTTAAGGCAGTTTTAGACAAGTACAACAACGGACAGGTTTCAGACTTTGAATACTGGGATGAAGTTGCTACTATCAGAGAAAACTACAGAGAAAGCGTTAAGTTATACTTAAGCGGTGAAGAAACAGAAGTTTCAAAAGACTATATCAATGAAGTATTTAGCGCTTTTGCAGCTAAGATTGATAAGGGTATCGAAAAGGCTGTTGAAATGGGAAATGGTCTTGTTCCAACATACTTTACACATGAAGCAGTTGATTTTGAACCTGTAGTTGATGAAAATGGAAATCCTGTAATGAGCCATTATGGATTACAGAAAGCAGTTGTAAAAGAATTTAAGACAGTTGCTCTTCCATATTTCCTTGAAGGACCTGCAAGAATGATGGGAAATGTAAATGAAGAAACAGCTAGAGAAATGTACAACAGTGTTAAGAAGACAGGTCTTTATGATGAAAAATTAGCAATGTATAAAACATCAGCTTCTATTGAAGAATGTTCAATGGAAAACGGACGTTGTAGAGCATTTACACCTGGATGGCAGGAAAGAGAAAACGTATTCCTTCATATGGAATATAAGTACATTCTCTCAATGATTAGAGCAGGAATTTGCCCTGAATTCTATGATACAATTACAAGAGCACTTATTCCATTCCTTGATCCAAATATGTATGGAAGAAGTACACTTGAAAATTCATCATTTATAGCTTCAAGCGTAAATCCTAACCCTGATATTCACGGTAGAGGATTTGTAGCAAGACTTTCAGGTTCAACAACAGAAATGCTTTCAATCTGGATTGAAATGTTTATGGGTGGAAAAGTATTTACATATGAGGATGGCAAACTTGTGCTTAACTTTACACCTAAGCTTTCAAACTGGTTATTTGATGAAGGAAAGGTAACATTCAGATTACTTTCATCTTGTGACATTACTTATGTAAATGAAACAGGCAAGAATACATTTGGCGACGACGCAGCAGTTGTAGACAGAGTTGAAATTAATGGAGAAACAGTTTCAACAGAAAACAAGATTGTTGGAGAAATGGCCGAAGCAGTTAGAGATGGTAAAATAAATAATATTACAGTTTATTTTAAATAAAAATTGCAACTTTAAAGGAAACTTTTAAAAACAGTTTCAAGAAAAGCCCCGGCTACTATGTAGTCAGGGCTTTTCTTCTGTAAATAAAAGAACTGAAACGTTTCAATTTATTGTTGTAACTGAATTTATTATCTGCTATTATTGTAAATAAAGTAATGATTTAACTTAAATTTACTAAATGGAAAGTTAGGAGAATTAAATGAGCGAATTAAAGTACTTAGATAAGAGGGGAACATTTACATTAGACAATCCGGATCTTACAAGTTATATGTATTTTCCATTGGCTAATGAAGCAGGAATGATGAGTGCTATTACACCTGACTTAGGTGGAGACATTAAGCTGGACCAGAATACATTTTTATTGGAACCGGTTAGCAGTGAAAACTTACATAATAACAAGTCAACAAGAAATTTTTGGGTTTATGTTGATGGAAAAGGTGCCTGGTCAGCCACAGGACGTTCTGCTAAGCAGCAGGCTAAGCTTTTTGATGATGACAAGGAACAGGTAAAGCTTACAGCAGGTATTATGTGGCATAAGGTTGAAAGACAGACCGATGAAATGGGATTAAAAGCAGAATTAACTACTTTTGTACCATATACACAGGACAAGGTTGAGCTAACAAAAGTAACAATCACAAATACTGCTGATACAACACAGAAGATTACATCAACAGTTGCAATTCCAATGTATGCCCGCTCTGCATCAAATATTAGAGATCACAGACATGTAACATCTTTACTTCACAGAACATTTACTATTAAAGACGGTATCATGATTTATCCAACATTAACATTTGATGAAAGAGGTCATAATAAGAACACTGTTTTTTATGGCGCACTTGCAAAAGAAATGGTTAATGGGAAAATGGAATCACCGGTTAGCTTCTGTCCGGTAACAGAGGAGTTTATTGGTGAGGGTGGAAATTTTGAAAACCCATATTATGTTGCAAAGAATAAGCCACTTCCATATACAGAGGGACAGGAAGTAGACGGTTACGAAACAGTTGCAGCTATCCGTTTTAATGATTGTGAATTAAAGCCGGGAGAATCAAGAAGTTATGTTATAGCTTTAGAATATGGTACTTCTAAGGAAGAGCTTGAAAGTATTGGAAATAAATATATTGACGTAGATGTTTTTGATAAATATTTAGAAGAAACAAAGAATTACTGGCAGGATAAGATTAACGTAAGTTATAATTCGGCAGACAAGAATTTTGATAACTGGATGCATTGGGTTAACTTCCAGCCAATGCTTAGAAGAATTTATGGTTGTTCATTCCTTCCACATCATGATTACGGAAAAGGCGGTCGTGGATGGAGAGACCTTTGGCAGGATTGTCTTGCACTTCTTATTATGGAACCAAAGCAGGTTAGACAGATGCTTATTGATAACTTTGGCGGAGTAAGATTTGATGGAACAAATGCCACAATTATCGGTTCTAAGCAGGGAGAATTTATTGCGGACAGAAACAATATTACAAGAGTTTGGATGGACCACGGTGCTTGGCCATATCTTACAACAGAATTGTATATGCAGCAGACAGGTGATGTTGAATTTTTAGTTGAAGAAAACTCGTATTTTAAAGATCCGCAGGTTTGCCGTGGCGAAGAAAAAGATATGATTTGGAACGACGAACAGGGCAACAAACAGCTTGCAGAAAATAATGAAGTATATGCAGGAACAGTTCTTGAACATATGTTAATTCAGCATTTGACAGCATTCTATGATGTTGGTGAACATAATCATATAAGACTTCGTGGTGCTGACTGGAATGACGGACTTGACATGGCAGCTAAGCGTGGCGAAAGTGTTGCATTTACAGCTTTGTATGGCGGAAACCTTAAGAATCTTGCAAAAGACATTAAGGCTTATGCAGAAAAGACAGGCAATGAAACAGTACTTCTTGCAAAAGAATTACTTATATTATTAAATGTAGACAAAACAGTATTTGACAGAATAGATGAAAAGAAACAGGTACTTGACGCATATTGCGAAACAGTAAAACATACAATCAGTGGTGAAAAAGTTAACGTAAGATGTGATGAACTTTGCAGTATTATTGACAGTATGGGTGACTGGATTGGAGAACATATCAGAACTACTGAATGGACAACTGACAAAGATGGAGATGGTTGGTTTAACGGTTACTATGATAATAGTGGGAATGCTGTTGAGGGAGATTTCCCTACAGGTATCAGAATGATGTTGACAGGTCAGGTATTTACAGTAATGGCTGACGTGGCAACAGACGAACAGGTTGTAGCAATTGCAAAATCAGCGGATAAGTATCTTTATGATGAAGCCATTGGCGGATACAGATTAAATACAGATTTTAAGGAAGTAAAAACAGACCTTGGAAGATTATTTGGTTTTGCTTTTGGCCACAAGGAGAACGGAGCAGTGTTCTCACATATGGCAACTATGTATGCTAACTCACTTTATCATAGAGGTTATGCAAAAGAAGGATATAAGGTTATAAACAGCTTATTTAAACATTGCGATAACTATTCAAAGAGTGGTATTTATCCGGGAATCCCTGAATATGTAAGTCAGAGAGGCCGTGGAATGTACCATTACCTTACAGGTGCGGCAAGCTGGATGCTTCTTACAGTTCTTAATGAAATGTACGGTGTAAAAGGTGAATATGGTGCCCTTAAATTAAAACCACAGCTTTTAAAAGAACAGTTTGAAAATGGTAAAGCTTCAGCAACATGTATGTTTAACGGTAAAAACATTACAGTTACATACAAAAATGACAAGGCGCTTGATGCAGGACAGTATAGCGTTAAGGAAATCTATATTGACGGTAATAAATATGGCGATTGTGATACTGTATTAAAAGAGGATGTAATGAAGTTAAACGATACTGTAAATATAGTAGCTATACTTGATTAACAAATGTCTGAGGGAGGTTTTCTCCCTTAGATTATAAAATAAAGTTTTGCAAACAAAAGAAAGAGGTAAAATATGTTTGAATGGGGAAGGGCAACATGTTACTCAGGATATAGGCAGGGACAAAGTCCAAAAAATGCTACATATCCAACTTATGAACAGATTAAAGAAGATTTGACATTGTTAAATGAATTAGGTTTCAAATATTTAAGAATGTATGATCCTATAAGTTATGCAGAGGAAACATGTAAAGTTATAAGAGACTGTGGATTTAACATGCAATTAATGTTAGGACCTGGATTAATATCAGAAGTTAACAATCCGGGATGTCCATGGAACAAGACTAATTATTCAGAAGAAGAATTGAAGCAGCGTGCAGAACGTAATGACAGAAATATTGATGAATTAATCAGAATAGCAAATGAGAACAGCGATGTAATTAATGCAGTTTCAGTTGGAAATGAAAACACACCTGATTGGGGTGAAAATAATGTACCTGTTGAAAGACTTATAAGTTTTGCAAAAAAACTCAGAAAAGAAACAGGTAAACAGGTAACCTTCAATGAAGGGGTTTATGAATGGGAACATCTAAAAGAGCTTGCAGATGAACTGGACATTATTAGCATTCATTCATATCCATTGTGGAATGGAAATACAGTGGAAGAAGCTTTGGAAGTAAATAAGACATGGTACAAAAAAGTTAAGGAATGGTATCCTGGCAAGCCTATAGTATTCTCAGAAGTAGGTTGGGCTACTGATTGTGCTGATTTTAAGCAGATGAAAGAGGGGCAGGCTAATGAGGAAAACCAGAAGAGATATTATGAAGAGTTCTGGGAATGGAGTGACAGGGAACAGATTATTTCTTATATGTTTGAAGCTTTTGACGAGCCTTGGAAAGGTGGAAATAGACCTAATGAAGCAGAAAAACATTGGGGAATATTCAACGAAGACAGAACTCCAAAGCTAGTATTGAAAAAGTAAAAAACAGAATTGAAATATTTTTATGAAGAAAAGTTACAAAAGCAACAAAGGCTAAAAAGGCTGCAAAGGTAAGAGTATCTTTTAAGAAAGTTAAGGTAAAATAATACTGAAAACTAAATAAAGATTAACAAAAGAGATTCTGGGAATTGTATTATTGCAATAACCGGAATCTCTTTTTAGCTTCTAATTTATAGAAAAATAATAAAAATGGTTTTTAAAATAAACAATGGTTAAATAGTGTCAAAAATGATAAATAAGTAAAAAACTAAAGAATATTGTGGGAAGTATATATTTTTTGAGATTGAAAATGTATCATATGTAAAAGGAATGGTATAAAAAAGGAAGAAGTCACATATATAGATTGTCAAAAATGCACAAATAAAAACACTTTTAAACGTTTCAGATTATTGAATCGCATAAGAGATTGTGATAAAATGCAATTATTCTTTTAAAGAAGAGAAATCTTTAAACAAAAGTAAGAAACTAAAAGGGGAAAGGAGACTTTAATATGAGTAAAAGTTTCAAGAAACTAGTGGCTATTGTAAGTGCTATTGCAATGGTTATCGCAGGTATTACAGTTCAGCCACAGACAGCAAATGCAGCAGAAGCCTTAGAGTGGTCAGAATTAACTGACGGATTAAAAAAAGCGACAATTAAAAATACTTCCACAGAAGAAGTACGCGGAGTAGAATACAAAGGCTTCGAGACAGACCGTTCATGGGGCGGAGATAGCAAATGGCAAGGACAAGCCATAGTTAATGATGTAACAGTTGAAGCAGGACAGGCATATAAGGTATCATTAGATGTAAGTTCTACACCAGCTAAAAAAATTTTAGTCCAGACACTTTCAGGTGGAGAATATGTTGAAAAGGAATACGATACAACAGTAGGACATATTGAGCAGACATTTGCAGCAAATAATGATAAGGTAAATATTGTTGTTGCTTTTGGTTCATTTAGTGATGATGAAGTTGGAACATATGATGTTTCAATTTCAAACCTTAAATTAGAGAAAACAGAAAAGTCAGAAGAACAGATTGAAAAGGAAAGAGTTGAAGCTTTATTAACTGGTGATGAAAACATTGCCAAAGGAAAGACAGCATTTTCAAATTCTGTGAAGGAAACAGGCTACCAGCCAGAAGAAGCTTTTGACGGAAATTTAGGTTCAAGATATGCAGCAGAATCATATGAGAGTGGCGTGACACTTGGAGTAGATTTGGGTAAGACATATAAAGTTTCAAGTGTTGCTTTCAAGTGGGAAGGTGCATATGCAACAGAATATAACATTCAGGTTTCAAAAGATGGTAAAGCATATGACACAGTAAAAACTATGACAGCAGATAAAGCAGAAACAATAGAAGTGCCATTAGATGAAGCAGTTGAAGCAAGATATGTAAGAATTGAATGCGTTAAGAATGCTATTAATTATGGATATTCTCTTTGGGAAATGGGTGTATATGGAACAGAAGTAGCTGAAGTTGAAACAACTACACCAGTTGTAGAACCTGGAACAGTTGAAACAACAACACCAGCTAAGCAGGACGAAACAACAACACCAGCTAAGCAGGACGAAACAACAACACCAGCTCCTGTAGTACCAACAGTACCTGTAGCAGCAGAAAAAGATTGGTCAGCAGAAGACTTTATTGGCTCAACAGATGCTACATACAATGATACATATAAGGCAATCAAAGATGGAGCAATTAATGAAATCGTTAATATTCAGAAAGCTGATGATACATTAGGATTATATGTATCATTCGCAGATGCTGATTTTGGAACAATAACAGTAAATGGAAAAGCAGCAGATATTAAGGTTGCTGGAGCCGGAATTTGGTTCAAGTTATCAAACTTTACAGATATGTACAGTGATGTTGTAATTACAAATGGAGCTGGAACAGTTAAGGCTACATTATATGTATACAACAAGAACGGTGTTGATAATTCTAAGAAAGATGATGAAACAACAACACCAGCTAAGCCTACAGTAGCACCTACAACAGTAGCACCTACAACAGTAGCACCTACAACAGTAGCACCTACAACAGTGGCACCTACAACAGTAGCACCTACAACAGTAGCACCAACAGCTAAGCCTACAGAGACACCAACAGCTAAGCCTACAGAGACACCAACAGCTAAGCCTACAGTAGCACCAACAGCTAAGCCTACAGTAGCACCAACAACTAAGGCTATTAGTACAACAGCAGTTCCAGCAACAGTTAAGAAGACAACAGTTAAGGCAACAGCTAAGAAGTTATCTTCTAACAAGGTTAAACTTTCAGTTAAGAAAGTAGCAGGAGCAAGCAAATACGCTGTACAGATTTCAACAACAAAGAACTTCAAGAAAGTTGTTGCTAAGAAGACATCTAAGAAGGCAGTATTTACAGTTAAATCTAAGAAACTTAAAGGTAAGAAGAAACTCTATGTAAGAGTTAAAGTTTACAAGAAAGTTAACGGAAAGACAGTTGCAAGCCAGTGGTCAAAGGCAACTAAGATTAGATTAAAAAAATAAGATTACAGAAGGTAATCATAATTAAGTAAACAGAGGCTATGGATTAGTACTAGTAAGAGGTACTATTCCGTAGCTTCTTTTTTTGTTAATAAAAAAATTGAAATTCAATATATTAAAAATCACAAAAAGACAAAACAATACAGAAAAATCGAATTTGTTACAATAGTGATTTTTGTATAAACAACAATAAAAATGAATATTTATATTAACTAATAAAAACAATTTTACTAATTTTATCTTATTAGGGCAAAGTTAACAAAACAACAGTACAAATATAACATTAAAATCGGATTTTAATGTTATATTTGTATAATGAATTAGGCATTTTGCTGAAAAGAAACTAAAACTTTTTTTAACATTGAGATAAAAAAAAGGCAATTTATAATATTAAGTATAATATTAGGGAATGGAGGAATATTATGCTAAAAAATATGAAAAAAGCATTGTCTTTAACTTTGGTTACGGCTATGGTAGTCACCATATGTCCTCAAGGACAACTTGTAAACATATCAGCGGCTGATAATACACCATATTGCATATCAGAAGGTAGACCTGTATATGTAAGTTCAGGTAAGAATGAAGACTATGCAGTAGATGGTGACACATCTACAAGATGGGAAAGTGATTACAAGAACAAAATAGAATGGATGTATGTGGACTTGGGAGCAAAAGCAGACCTTGACCATGTTTATCTGAAATGGGAAGCAGCTTATGCTAAGTCATATCAGATTCAGTTTTCTAACGATGAAGAGAATTGGACAACAGTTTACACAAAGGGTAACGGTTCAGGTTCAGAAGAAACTCCTGAAGAAACAGTTAAGCCGGGAGCTATGGCAATCAGTGTTGGAAGCAAGAAAAAAAATGACAATGGTACAGTAAGTTCCGGCTTTTCATGGAATGCGGTATCAGGAGCAGTTACTTACAAGATTTTCGTTGAAAACAACGGTCAGGAAGAAGTAGCAACAGCACCTGATGGATTTACTTTTGATAAGGATTCAAGACTTGATCTTAATAATGAAGTTAAATTATTAGAGGGTACTCACAAGTATATTGTAAGAGCATACAACTCAAAGGGTGAAGTTATTACAAGTGGTGAGGTTACAGTTTCAGGAGATTATACAGTTCAGGAAACGACAAAAGCCCCAACAGGAGAAACAACACCTGTAGTAGATGAAAAGGAACAGACAATAGATTTAACAAAAGTTATTACAAATAAAGAAGACAGACAGGCAAGATATGTAAGAATCCTTATGACAGAAAAAGCATTGCCTGCATATGGATATTCATTGTTTGAATTCCAGGTTTATGGTACAAACGGAGTGATTGAAAGACCTGTGGATTATGGAGTAAACCTTGCACTTAACAAGCCGGTTAAGTCAAGAAGCAACACTGTTAAGTCAGGAGATACAACTAAGGAAGTAAAAACCCGTGATGAATGGTGGATGTATGATAAAGACGGTAATTTAAGACCGGATGCATACAACAATGTAAAACCTGAAAACGCAGTAGATGGAAATACAAAATCATCATTTACATCATATCAGGGTGATGACCAGTGGATTTATGTAGACCTTCAGAAGGAATACACAATCGGCAGGGTTGTTGTTAACTTTAACAGCGATGCAGCAAAGATGTATGACATTCAGGTTTCAAATGATGCAAAGACATGGAAAACCGTTCACAGAAATCTTAGAGGATACGCTAATATGATTGATGATGTTACCATGTATCAAAAGAATGTCAGATATGTAAGAATCTTAGGCTATACTAAGGTTGAAAGCGGTAGTGGTGTAGGAATTAACGAATTAAGTGTTTATGAATACAGAGAAGGCGATAGTAAGGAAAACGAAACAATCGCTCCACTTCCAACAAGACAGGTTATTAACAATAAGAATGGTAAAGGTTCATATGTTTCAGGTGAAATGTATAAGGAAAAGAACAAGTTACCAACATTTGTTAATGAAGAAACTATAAAGACACCAATCGATTCTAACAGCTGGTGGTCATCAGCAATGGTTCAGACATTTAGTAACTTACTTTGTTCAACACCATTAAAGGCTAAGTTCTCAACTAAGGGACTTGGAGTTTTGCTTGCAACAGCAGGATGGGTTGGAACAAGAAAGGAAACTGACCTTGGAACAGACCAGTCTACTGAAACAGGAATTGACTTCTATGTATTACCTGAAAAATACAACTCTAAAAAGGGTTATGACAGAGTAGAAAGCTATGGTGATTACTCAGTACAGTTAGGTTTAATGGACAACAGTGGAATGCAGATGAAGTCAACTGTAGTTAAGGGTTCACCTTACATTTTCAGTGAGTTCTGTGATAACACAACATTTTTCATTAACTCATCATCAATTACAGAATTTTTTGATGGCAATGGAAATAGTATTTTAGCTAAAGAAGGGGACACAATTACAACAGACCACATTGGTTTTAAGTCAATGGATGATGAAAATACTAAGGCTAAAAACGATGGTTCTTATTATTGTATGAACGTACCTGAAGGAACAACATTTAAGGTAATGGTTGCAGGTTCAAGATATAACGTTAAGGTGACATTCCCTTCAAAGAATGAAAATTATATGTCACTTGCAGCTATGACAAAGAAAGGTGACATTGACCGGTATTATAAACATGGTTACGCATTTGTAACAAACACACACGTTGGCTACACATTTGATCAGGCTAACAATAAGGTTGTAACAACATATACAGCTACAACTAAGACTATGAGAAAGGGATTCTCAAATGAAACAATGCATTGTTTATTCCCACATCAGTGGAAATATTCATCAGATGCAGATAACCCGGATGCAACATATTACTCAATTCGTGGTGACATGAAATCTATCTGGGCTAATGAATACAAGACAACACAGCAGTTCTCAGGTTTACTTCCAACATTTACAAAGCCTGACAGCAGCATGTTTAATACAACTGAAATGGTTGAATATCTTAACCAGGTAGTAGCATCTAAGATTAACACAGCACCTGTTGCTGATGCTTACTGGGAAGGTAAGAATGTTCACCCACTTGCAATCAGCGCTCTTATGGCTGACCAGTTAGGTGAAACAGAAATTAGAGAAAAATTATTAAAGAAATTAAAGAGCATTATGGTTGACTGGTTCACATATGACGGTGAAGATGATGACTGTTACTTAATCTACAATAAGGATTGGGGAACACTTTATTATCCTGAAAGTTCATTTGGTGCCAACGCAGCAATCTGCGACCACCACTTTACATATGGATACTTTATGTTTGGTGCAGCGGTACTTGCTACATACGACAAGCAGTTCTACAACGATTACAAAGATATGATTGAACTTCTTGTAAGGGATTACGCAGATCCTAAGGAACCTGAAGATGATGGCAACATGTTCTGTAAGTTTAGAGCATTTGACCAGTATTCAGGACACTCATGGGCAGGCGGATATGCAGACAGCGATTCAGGTAACAACCAGGAATCAGCTTCAGAAGCATTGTTCAGCTGGGTAGGTATGTATCTCTGGGGTGAAGTATCACAGAATAGCACTTACATTGATGCCGGAGCTTACGGCTTCACAACAGAAATGGAAGCGATTGAGCAGTACTGGTTCGACTATGATGAAACTAACTGGTTAGGTGATCATCCTGACAGAGCAGCAGATCAGGCTTATGATTATCCGTTCCAGGGAACAGGTCAGATTTATGGCGCTTCAATGGGATATGGAACATATTTTGGTGGACAACCTGTTTATGTATATGGTATCCAGTGGTTACCTATTTCTGAATACCTTACAAACTATGGTATGAATCAGGAAAAATGTGCCAAGATATATCAGGGATTAGTAGATGATACTAATTATGCAATAAACATAGAAAAGAAATTATTTGATCAGGATTTGGCAAACGGAGTTAGTGCAGATGATTCATGGCACAATCCGGACAAGTATGTAACACCTGATAACGGATGGCAGCATATTACATGGCCATTCCTTTCACAGACTAATGCACAGAGTGCATATGACAAGTTTGAAGCTAACGTAGCAAATGTACAGGTTGAAGATAGAGCTAATACATTATGGTTTATTTCAGCAATGGATCAGTTAGGCTACAGAACAAATGACTACATGGTAACAGGCAACATTACAGGTTCTGTATATCGTAAGGATACAAACGGCAAGACAGTGTACACAGCAGAAGTTTGGAATGCTACAGACAAGACACAGACAGTAGCAATTAAAGATAAGTTTGGAAAACAGATTGGTAAAGCTAACATTGGTGCAAAGGCATTTGTAAGCTTTAACATTGACACAGAAAAACAGTTTGAATTAACTCAGACAGCAACACCTACAGTTAAGGCTAAAGCTTTAGCAACAGGAAAAGTTACAGAAGATGTAACAGGAAAAGTAACATTTGATGATACACAGTTAGTTGAATTATCATGCTCAGATGTAGATGCTAAGATTTACTACACAACAGATGGTACAATTCCAACAACAGAATCAAAAGAATATACAGGAAAGATTTTGATTTCAAGCAACACTACATTAAAGGCAGTTGCAGTTAAGGATGGATATCTTGATTCGGCATATTCAGCAACAGTATTTGAAATTGCCGGAGATACAGTAAGCAGTAGTGATAATTTAGGACTTAAGAAGAAAGCAACAGCATCTTCATCAAAGGGTGCAAATACAGCCGATATGGCTTTCGACGGTACAACAGACACAAGATGGCAGGCCGACAATGAAGCAGATGATGAATGGATTCAGGTAGATCTTGGTTCAGTACAGGCAGTTAACGCAGTTACAATTAACTGGGAAGCAGCTTATGCGGCAAAATACGAAATTCAGGTATCTACAGACGGAAAAGAATGGACAACAGTTGCTAAGGAAAATGGTATGGTTGGAGAAATCACATCAAGTTTTGTGGCAACAAAGGCAAGATACGTAAAGATGCAGGGTGTTTCAAGAGGAACTCAGTATGGTTACTCAATTTATGAAATACAGGTATTTGGTGCAGTACAGGCTAAGGCACCAACAATTACACCTGTAAGTGGAACTTATAAGGGAACACAGACAGTAACAATGTCAACAGCAGTAAAGGGTGCTGAAATTAAGTACACAATTGATGGAGCAACTCCAACAGAAGATTCAGCTACTTATGAAGGACCAATTACAGTAGACAAATCAGTAACAATTAAGGCTGTAACATATAGAAAGGGAATGTTATTATCAGATCCTGTTCAGTCAGATATTATTATTGAAGGAACAATTTCATTAAATAAGACAGAAGCAACAGTAGCAATTGGAAACAAGTTACAGCTTTCAGCAATAACAGACCAGTCAGTTACATTTAGCAGTGATAATGCAGGTGTTGCCAAGGTAGATGCTAACGGTTTAGTTGAAGGTGTTTCAAAGGGAACAGCTACAATTACAGCAAAAGCTGCAAACGGACAGAAAGCAACATGTAAGATTACAGTAACAGATCCTGTACATATTACATCAATTGAAATTGCTCCACAGAATCTTGAAATTAAGAATAAGAATTCAGAAACATTGAAGCTTACAATTAATCCAAGCAACACAACAGATGACACAACAGTTACATGGACATCAAAGGATGAAAAGATTGCAACAGTTAATGATGCAGGAACAGTAACAGCTAAGTCAGAGGGAACAACAACTATTACAGCTAAGATAGGTAAGTTTGAGGCAACATGTGAAGTGACAGTTTTACCTATAACTGTAGAAGAAATGGTTGCAGACGGACAATTTAACATTGGATTAGGTAAGAATGTTGTAGCACTTCCTAATAAGCAGGATGGTGAAGGCGGTAGCGAAAGCGATCTTACAGATGGTAACTTTGAAGGCAAACATATTGCTACAGCATTTGCCACAACAGGAACAAGTTATACAATTGATTTAGGAGATGCTTATGACAGCGCAACTATTGATAAGTTAGTTGTAAAATACAAAGAAAACAATGGAGGAGATACTCCTGTTAACGGTTACGAAATCCAGTACTCAACTAACGGAGTTGATTTTGAAACAGTTAAAAAAGTAACAGGAGATTCTGTAAAGGATGCCTGCGAAAACAAGAATTGTGTAGATACTCAGGATATGACAGGAGTAACAGGCGCAGTAAGATACATTAGATTCTATTATCCTGAAGCATACACATGGGGTGTTCAGGTAAGAGAAATTGCAGCATTAAGTACAGACAAGAATGCTAAGAAGGCAGAATTACAGTACTGTGATGATCCTGCAGAAGTAACAGTAAAATCTGATAAGTATTGCCATATTACATATACAATTAAAGCCGGTGAAAATCAGGATGATTACAAGTATATGGTATACTTAAACAACAACCTTGTAGGTGACAGAGTAACTGCAGGAACATATACAATTGATAACTTAGATGCAGGAACATATACAGTTAAGGTAGTTTCATATTACAACAAGTTAACATCTAAGGGCATCTCAAAGGAAGTTAAAGTAGATGACGGTTCATTAAAGGATTACATTAACACTGTAAGAAACCTTTCAAAGGGAACAACGGTAACAGTTGACAAGGTATATGAAAATGAAGGAAATCAGGATGTATCATCATTAGTGGATGGTGCTATATCAGATAACAATGGCATTTGTGTTCATACAGAACATGGTACAAAGACAGCAACAATTAACTTAGATCTTGGAGAAAACTATCCAATTTCTAACATTGAAGAATTCTTAATAGCATTTAAGGCAAATAACACATATGCTAAGACTTATACAGTTGAGTTCTCATCAGATGGACAGAACTTCCGGGAAATGATTAACGTTAAGAATGCTAAGTACAAAGATGTTATGGAAAATAAGATTGACCCTTCAACATATAATTACGATACAGTAAGATATGTAAGAGTTAAACTTAACGATGGTAGTTACAGTTGGGGATATCAGATTTCAGAAGTAGCAATTATGGGAACGGACATTTATATGCCTGTTGAACCTGAAGGATTAGTTGTAGAAAGCCCAACTTATAATACTGTTACAGTAACATGGACAGGTGCAGATAACGGACAGACATATTGGGTTTACATTGATGGCAAGGTTAAGGATATGAACTTAGCTTCAGCCGGAACATATACATACAACAATATTGATGCCGGAACACATATTGTTAAGGTAACATCAAGATTAAATGGAATTGAATCAAAGGGTGTAACAAAAGAAGTTGTAGTAGATAATCAGCCAACAACAACACCTGAACTTACAACAACAACTAAACCTAGTGAAACAACAACTCAGACACCTACTATAAACCCTAGTGGAACGACTGAGGTAACAACAAAACCTGGAGAAACAACACAGGCAACAACAAAGGCTGACGAAACAACTAAGTCAGATGCAACACAGGCACCAACAACTAAGTCAGGTGAAAATACATCAGACATTGGTAATGGTGGCAACACAACTGTAGCACCAAGTGCTTCAAGTGATATTAATGTAAAAGTTGGCAAGACTAAAGTAACAAAGGCAACAAAGAAGAAGAGAACAACTAAAGCAAAGATTTCATTAAAGAAGGTTGCAGGTGCTAAGGGCTATGAAGTGAGAGTTTCAACAACTAAGAAGTTTAAGGCGAAGAAGACTATTACAAAGGTATTCAAACGTAATAAGCTTACATTTAAGAAACTTAAGAAGAACAAGAAGTACTATGTACAGGCAAGAGCATTCACAGTAATCAATGGAAACAAGAAGTATGGTCCATGGAGTGCTAAAAAGAAAATGAAACTTACAAAGTAAAATGTAAAATTATTATAAAAGAAAAAGGCTATCCACTAATGTGAGGTGACCCCAAAAGTTAGACTTTTTACGAGACGACTTCGGTCGTCTCGTTTTTCTTTTATGCAG
>OGZO01001626.1_pt1 | contig 16422 bp, 9 predicted proteins | sample 1576721 | NCBI WGS metagenome assembly OGZO01 (sample SAMEA3541516, study PRJEB24748) | human gut metagenome | biome: human gut; feature: human-associated habitat; material: faeces | place: China | collected 2012 | reverse complement strand
AAACGGTAAAATTATAATCGGCGATGTTGCCTTTGAAACACGAAAGGACTTAGAACTGTGTAAATTGAGGGCAGGAAACACATGGGATAATGATGAAATCTACTTTGTCGTTGAGGAACTGAGAAAAGATTTTCCGGCTCTTTCATTTACGCAAATGTCCGATTGCGCGGGAGTCCTGATTTTGGACTGACAAATTCAAATTTACCGTACTCGTTCCCGGCAGGATTTGGGGCAGGCATGCCCCAACAAGAAGCTGCCCCACAGGGGCAGAAAATTTTAAAGAATTGAAAATTTGTGGCCACGGGACGAGTCTTGCACTTATGAACAACAGAAAACCCAGAACTGCGCAGCTGATTCAGCCAACAGTTCTGGGTTTTCTGTTATCAGGTCAAAAAACTGTTTTACGGAGCCCCTGCAATTTCGTGCGGCGGGACTTTTTGCTTTATGTAAGAGAAAATCAAATCAGAGCAGCAGTGATCAGAGCCATCTTGTAGACTTCCTCGGCATTGCAGCCACGGGACAGGTCATTGATGGGCGCGTTCAGGCCTTGCAGGATGGGGCCGTAAGCCTCAAAGCCGCCCAGACGCTGGGCAATCTTGTAGCCGATGTTGCCGGCATTGATGTTGGGGAAGATGAAGGTATTGGCGTAACCGGCAACCTTGGAGCCGGGAGCCTTCAGCTGGCCGACCTCGGGTGCAACGGCGGCGTCGAACTGCAGCTCGCCGTCGACCTTCAGCTCGGGATGTGCCTCCTGGACGCGGGCGGTAGCATTGCGCATCTTGTCGACGGTCTCGCCCTTGCCGGAACCCTTGGTGGAGTAGGACAGCAGTGCAACACGGGGGTCGATGCCGAAAATCTCTGCGGTGTGAGCGGTCTCGACGGTGGACTCGACGATTTCGTCCTCGGAGGGATCGATGTTGATGGCACAGTCGCCCATGGCGATGCTCTCCTCGCCGCGGGTCAGGATGAAGCAGGAGCTGACAGACTTGATGCCGGGCTTGCACTTGATCAGCTGCAGAGCCGGGCGGACGGTGTCAGCGGTGGAGTAGGTTGCGCCGCCCAGCAGGCAGTCAGCCTTGCCCTGCTTGACCAGCATGGTGCCGAAGTAATTGCCCTTGGACAGAGCGGCACGGCACTGCTCATCGGTCATCTTGCCCTTGCGCAGCTCGACCATCTTGGCGACCATCTCATCAAAGCCCTCGTAGTTGGCAGGGTCGATGATCTCGGCACCGGTGATGTCAAAGCTGCCGTCAGCAGCGGCCTTCTTGACGGCTTCGACCTCGCCCAGCAGGATGACCTTCAGGGTCTTGCCTGCCAGCAGACGGCTTGCAGCGGAAAGAATACGGGCGTCGGTACCCTCGGTAAAGACGATAGACTTCGGCTCAGCCTGCAGCTTCTTCTCAAAATTTTCGAAAATGGACATAGTCTGATACTCCTCCAGTATTTATGCAGCACATAGCTGCTTAGCACTTACACAGCTATTATAGCACCCATTTTGCGCTTTGCAAAGAAAACGTGCGAAATGGCAGAAATCTGTGCAATATATGTGCGAAAAGAGAAGGCAAGGCAATATATTTCATAAAGTTAATAAAATATCAAGAGTGGTTTGTGGATTATTTATCAAATTTGCCTGTGTACACAAAGCCGTAGCTTTTGTAAAATGTCTCAATATCCGCACGGCTGCGCACGACAACGGCATTCAGCAGATGACCGTCCGCTTTGCTGCGAAAGCCGATGACCGTCTCTCCGGTGCAGGTACTGCTTTCCAGCGCAATATCCGTCTCCCGCATGCCGTCAGGCGGCGTCAGCAGAGCGGCAGACTTTTTCTGCCCGGAGAACAGCGCGGTAAAAAATGACACGGCGGGACACCTCCCCTGCCTGGTTCAGCGCGTAAAATAAACAGCCAGCGCCAGCTGGACCGCAAGGATCAGCGGTATGCCCACTACAAAATACCAGTGGCGCGTCTTGTGATGGAACACGTACATACCGGCCCACGCACCGGCACTGCCGCCCAGCAGAGCCGCGCCAAACAGAATCTTCTCCGGCACGCGCCACTGCCGTGTGCGGGCGCGGTGCTTGTCCAGCCCCATCAGGCAGAAGCCGATGACATTCATAATAAGGATGTAAATCATTGCAGTATTCATATCTGTATTATACCGTGTGCGGGCGCAAAAGGCAAGCGCGGCGGGGCGTTTGAGACACTGACCACAGTGCTTTGCGGCGGGTTCGAAAAATAAAACGCCCCCGCCAAACGGCGAGGGCAGTCGGATTCAAATATCCTTGCGGGCGGCCACGCTGCTGCGCACCAAGGCACGCCTTAAACGGGCCTCGGCAAGCTGCATGTCGCGCTTGTCCAGATTCTTCTGTGCCAGCAACGCTTCGGCACGGGCTTTGCTGCGGGCGGCGCGCTCGGCATCAATGGCATCGGCCCATTCAAAGGTCGTTGCCAGCAGATGGCACTCGCCGCCAAACATGCTCAGCATACCGCCCATACAGGCTGCGCGGCGGACCGTGCCGTCCTCCAGCTTAATATGAGCCTCGCCCATGCCCAGAGCCGTGCAGATGTCGATATGCCGCGCCAGCAGCTGAAGCTGGCCGTTGATGGTGCGGCAGGATACCGACGTGACTGCGCCATCAAACGCAACGCCGTCCGGCGTCATGATCTTGAGCGGGAAAGTTGCCATACTCCCACCGCCTTACTGCTGCTTGGCCTTGGCCAGGACATCATCAATCGTACCGGCGAACAGGAAACAGCTCTCGGGGATGCTGTCGCACTCGCCGTTCAAAATCATCTTGAAGCCACGCAGGGTCTCCTTCAGCGGCACATACTGGCCGGGCATACCGGTGAACTGCTCCGCAACATGGAAGGACTGGGACAGGAAGCGCTGCACCTTGCGGGCACGGGCCACCGTGATCTTGTCCTCCTCGGACAGCTCGTCCATACCCATGATGGCAATAATGTCCTGCAGCTCCTTGTAGCGCTGCAGCACCTGCTGCACGGCGCGGGCAACCTCGTAGTGCTCCTGGCCGACAACTTCGGGCGAGAGGATACGGGAGGTGGAGTCCAGCGGGTCGACAGCCGGATAAATGCCCTGGGAGGCAATGTCACGGCTCAGAACCGTGGTGGCGTCCAGGTGCGTGAAGGTCGTGGCGGGCGCGGGGTCGGTCAGGTCGTCCGCGGGCACATAGACGGCCTGCACCGACGTGATCGAGCCCTTGCGGGTGGAGGTAATACGCTCCTGCAGGGCGCCCATCTCGGTGGCCAGCGTGGGCTGGTAGCCGACGGCAGAGGGCATACGGCCCAGCAGTGCGGACACCTCAGAGCCTGCCTGGGTGAAGCGGAAGATGTTATCGATGAAGAGCAGCACATCCTGATTCTTCACATCGCGGAAATACTCCGCCATGGTCAGGCCGGACAGTGCCACGCGCATACGGGCTCCGGGAGGCTCGTTCATCTGGCCGTAGACCAGCGCCGTTTTGTTGATGACGCCGCTCTCGGTCATTTCGCCGTAGAGGTCGTTGCCCTCACGGGTGCGCTCGCCGACGCCGGTGAAGACCGAGTAGCCGTTGTGCTCGTTAAGTAAATTACCCTTTAAATTACTGTGTATTGAAAAATTGTTTCTTGTAATGCTACTCATTATAATATCCTCCGATATTGATATTATATCAAACTATATAGTGTAAATGGCGAAATAAAATTCTACCGCAAACAAACTAAATATACAACTAATATATCACAATGAAAGATGAATTGCAAATGAAATTGGTTTGACTAATAAATACGTTCAAACGCATAGACGAAGAATTTGCTATTCTAATCTCAAAAATAACGAAATTAAACGGTAAATTATAAACAAGCCGAATTTATCAAATCAAATCGACAAATTCGGCTTATTTTATATGAATGTAGCTTATAAACTAATTACTCACTGATTACAGGTCTCATATTTTCGAACGAATACCAATATGTAATAAGCGAATTTTTACTGCGTTCTGCCTTTTGTGCCTCCGACACCTTTGCAGGTGTGGTTGTTAAATTGACAAGTGTGCCGTTATCGTCATATTCCGCTTCTATTTTAACGCAAGGTCTGTTTGTACTTTCTGTCAGCACTCTTACAAGCTCTGACACAATACCCGGTGCAGTTCCATAGCCGTTAAGTATTAAATCGCCCGCAAGCTGTGATCGTCCCCCGTTGCCGTAATGGTTATGGTCGCCGAAGCAATCCATAATTGCCTTTGCCGCCGCATCCTCGTTTTCATAACCGTTCTTTGCATAATCCGCTACATATTCGTTAAATGCATTGTCAGCGTTAAGTCCTATATCAATAAATCCTAAAATATCAGGATCATCCTTTCTTTCCTCGTAGATAACTCTTATGCCTAAAGAATCATACGCATCCTCTCGACAGCCGTGGAATGTATGTGTTGTTTTATCATATACATATTCGTAGCCTTCAACGCAGCCGTGCGGGGTATAGCTTGTAAGTATTACTTTTGCACCCATTGCAAGACACGCATCAACATAATAGTCAAGCGGAGCCTTAAACTGCGTACCGGACATTCCGCCCGGATTTGTCCCCATATTTCCAATGGTGACAATATCGCCCGGTCTTATGTTTATCAGAATATTATCAAGCCAGCCCTGTGTATAATATGTTTTAAGATTTCTTGAACCCTTACCGTTATTATGATAATCGGCAAGTGCGGTAAGCTCGGGATAATTGGCTTGATCACGTGCTAAATTATATGCGTATGAGCCGCTGTTGCCGATAGTTGAATCGCCGACAGACCAAATGTTAGGTTTTTCGGCGGCAGTCTTTTCAACCTTTTCTATTGATATATACGCAACCCTTGCACCTGAGAATTTTAAATCCATTACATCATCCACAACCGGAATATCATATACTTGTTCGGTTATTTCTTCTGTTTTTACAGTATATCCCGTATGTGTTGTCCCCTCTGCGGCAAGAGTTCTTTCATGACCTGACAGTGCTTCACTTACATATTCGGACACCAAATCACCACTAAAAGCAATCTTTACTCTGTAATGTTTTCCTTTTGTAACCTTAGCTTTAAAAGTGAAATCACCCGACAAATAGTCAGATTTTGCATTATCAATACTTGGTGTGCCTTCTGCTTTTGCACTTCCCTCTATTCCATAACCGCGTGATACAGTATAAGTTGTTGAAGGATTAATGTCCGTATAACCATCCGCAACACTTTCATCCGCACCACTTCCGAAGTCAAATGATAAACCGTGAACTGTGACCTTAACACTTCTTGATAATATTTTGCCGTCACTGCTTTCTCCTGTGGCTCTTACGGTAAACACACAAGGAACAGCTGCCGATGTAACGCTTATTGTACCCGCTGATGCGTCAAACGATATACCGTCGGGAAGATTATATTTATTGACATTATTTTTGTCATATATTCCAAGCGATACATTTCTGTTCAAATCCATACCATCACCGTTGATTACCGCCGCACTGTATTTAGCAGTATTTACTGATTTTTCATCAAGCGGTATTGCAAGGCTTCCTTGTGATGATGTAAACTTTATACTTTCAGCCGAGTCGGTAATATTGAGCTTTATGGTTTTGGTATAGCCGCCGATATTCACCTGAACAGTTGCCTCACCGGCTGATGCACCCTCTCCCAGAGTTATTGTTGCTTTGTGAGAATCTACTACATCGGGAGTTATTATAATGTCTTGCATATCATCTTCTAAGATTGACCATTCTGCCGCACCTGTTATATTATATCCTTCTTTGCTTTTTACCGATGCAGATAATGTTGCAGTATCTTTGTTTGGAATTGACAAAGTTTCCTGTGAAATATTGAGTGTATAGGTTGAAATATCCGCAGCCGGATAATATGCTCTATATGCATCAAAATCAACCGTTCCTGTCTGCTTATTTGCAAAACCGATTGAGTAATATGTCGGCTCCGAGTTTTCAGTCCACGCTATGCTATCGGTTTCACCTACAAACTGACCGTTTAAGTCATACACCTTTACAAAACAACTTTCGGTAGTCTTGTCAGCCGACAGTACAATTTTATACCATTTGCCCTTGTTGACTGTAACATCAATATCATTATTTTTTATAGCTATGCCATTTAGCTTTATTGTTGTTCCGTCAAATTCAAGCGTTACAGGCGTTGTATAGCCTTCCTTATCCGTCCAATACGGCTGTTTTGATGTAAGTGTAATACATCCATTGCCATTAAAGCGTATATTCTGCTCAAATATAATTTGTTTTTGCGGTGTATCTATTGAATTTGTGAACATATGTGATTTACTCGATGTTGGGCAATTAATTCTAAGGAATTTGTTATTCTCCTCTTTCATAATAACCGCATCACCGCTATCTGAACCGGACATACCCCAGCCGCCGACCATAATATCGTTACCGCCGTAAGTGTCCTTTAATGTAGTATATCCAACAAGACTGTCGGGATATTCGTCAAAGTCGGATGGGTAGCCTGCTTCAGGCAAGATTTGGTTATCTGCCATGCTCTTATCACCTGTTGCGGCAACATACATTGACGCTTCGATTGTTTCGCCGTTATATGTCACTGTGGCATTTAGCTTACCATAAAAATTAAAATCGCATTGTCTGAGCATAAACAAAACCTCTGTCGCAGTGTTCGTATGCTCGGCAAACTCGCCATAGCTATCGCAATATTTATCAGTATCGTTTACAGTTTTAAAACCGTCTATATCCCACTCAATGTTAAAATCGTCTATTCGGCTGTCTATCGTATCGGCTGTAATAATCGTTCCGTTCTGACCTGTAAGCGTAAGTGTATATTTGTTTTCCGCCGCAATGTCGGGACTATCGCCAAAGGTCATTATTTGATTACCTTTTATTTCAGCAGAAATTATTGGCTCAATATATTCCGTATCTTTTTCATAAATTGCCGTAAATTTTGTATCGGCTGTAATTTTATATTCCTTTAAATCATCAATCAGATTTTCAGTGTCATCATTTACTTGCCACCCCTTAAATATATATCCATAGTTTGTTAAGTCCGGAATATTTAACGGACTTGTATTTTCCTTTACAGTTTCCTCAGATTTTTCTCCCTTTACATCATACGTTACTTTATAGTATGTGTTTCCGGCATCAAGCGAGCTGTCATATGAGCGGACTAAAATATTATCAATACCGAATGTCACAGTATTCTTTCTCGCCTCACAAATCAGTAATTTTCCGATTTTTAAGTCTGTCGTACCCATAGGGACCTTGTTATCAAAATATACCGTTTCACCGTCATGACTTGACAATGTGATTGTCACATTATGCTCTGTAAAATCCATAATCGCCTTTGCGTGTGTCCAGCCTGATTTATTCGTCCAATCTGTTGTTGTATATGTTTCCTTAGAACCATCTAAATTATTTATGATGAGTTTATCGCTATTCTTAGGTTGTGTAAATGAAAAGATATAATTATTTCCGCTGTAATTTGCATTGCCTTTAGGGTTGCCTGCTGCAGAATCAAGTAATACAAGCTGATTTATATTTTCATTTCCTGTATTCGTCATATAGAAGTCAAATTCGATAACTGCTTTACCATTTTCCGTTGTCTGAGCGTCAGAATCGAAGGTATAGTATGCATTTCGTGTTCCACTTCCGTTTGTATTTGCAAATTTGAAATACTTATTGATACTGTTGTCTTCATCTGTTGCTATTGACATATCGCCCGGAGCATTTGCAGACGTCCAGCCCATTGTATCCGTTGCACTTTCAAAATCAAGCGAAAAATATTCCGTCGCATTTGAGGTTATAACAAACGATATTTGCAGTAGAAGCGATATTGCTGTTATCACTCCTAAAATTCTTTTAAGTTTATTTTTCATCACTTTGCCTCCTTAATTGTTATTGAATTATATAACGGCTTCATTCCGTCCTCCCACAAGAACAGCTTGATATATGAGTCAGTATCTGCACTTAAGCTGTCCGTCTTTATCGTGGAAGTGCTGTATGCAGCGATTGTTTCTTTTCTTTGCTTTACAGATTTTAATTTTCCATAGTTATCATACAAAGCCATATACAATGTTAATTCCTTTCTGTCTGCATTGTCGTTTGTATATACTGCCTCGGCATATACCTCTGCGCCGTTAAGCTTATTTACTGCGTTGCCCTGCATATCTTTCAGTGTAATTGAATCTTCAATATGCTCATCCGGAACATTAGTATTTAACCTACCCTCGATAACCGTACCGTCATAATTTCTTGTTAAATACATATCGTCTATCCTTACATAACAGTTTGCCGGTGAGTCTGAGTACAAGCCAATCTCACATTCTCCGTTTTCAATAATAATATCCTTTACAACGACATCTGTCCAATTACTCATTTTTGATTTTAGAGAAGCTGTGTAGTTCTTATTGTTTGTATTTGCATACAATACACATTCATTTTGTCCGCCGCTTGACATAACGCTTGCTCGAAGTGTATATATACCGTTTGGCAAATCTTTAATTGTTTGTTTAATTCTTGCGGTATAATCTGTGTCTGCACTTTGCTTTGCGGCATAGTTGCCGTAAAAACGTCTTGCTTTTACATTCCCGTTTACCGAACCGTCTGTACTGTCACTGCATTCCCAACCTGTCAATGATTTAACATCAACTCTGTCAGCATCAAATTCATTGTTTGCAATATAATTATTTCCGTCGCCGATTGTCCACTCGCCTGTTTCTGAGTTTAATTTCCATTGACTTAAATCGTTGAAATGAGGAGTATATCCGTCCATTGTCAGTGGAACCCACTGATTATATCCTATACCATGTGTTCCGAAATCACACCAACGGTCACCACAATAAATAACCGTGTCCTGCTTGCTTCCGTGAAGCGTATAGTAAAATCCGGTTTGTGAATTGTGTGCATAGCTATACTTTGCACCCGGCATAATGTACGGAAGATTTGAACTTGATTTTGAAGTATCAATATAATCCGGCTTTAATTTGTAATCGCCGAGTATATCTTTTGATTCAAACACATACACTCTTGAACCACGCCAGCCGTATAAATCTGAACCGGTAAAATAATAATGGTCTTTGTATTTAAACATACAGTCACCCTCTATACCGCCTTTATCTTTTTGTTTTATTGTACCATCTTCATCAAAATATGAACCGGTAGAACCGTTCAGCTCTTTTATATTATCAAAATCAAAATCACAGAAATTCTTAGTTTCATCCATAGGTGCAATATATAAATGTCCTCTGCCGTTCGCGCTTGAACATATCATATAACCTTTGCTGTCTTCATCATAAAACATTGTTAAATCACCTGTATCACCGTTTGCGATAACAGGAAGGGACGTTCCACCCCAAAAATATCCCTTTTCTGTTTTAAACGGACCTTTCGGATTATCTGCGCTTGCAATAATCGTTCCGTTAAACTGCGACACGAGAACATATTTGTTTGCTCTTTCATTGTAGACAACACCGCACCTTCCTGCCCAGCCACACCATGATTGACCGAGAGTTTCAAGCGTTGCGACATCTCCCTCGTATTTCCAATTCACCAAATCGTCAGAGGTATATAGTGTATACGCTTCAAACGCGGGGTGTTCTACGGTCTTGCCTGATGACGGGTCAGCCGCGTATGATACCGCCTCTTTGTAGCGAACGCCGTACCAGTAATATTTATCGTCGTCGGGGTACTTAAAAATACCGCCGCCCTGCGAATACAGAGTATTGCCGTCAGTATCGGTATAGAAACGGTCATTTGTTATAAGCTGTTTATCCTCCGTTACGGTTACGGCGCACTTAGCCATCTTGCCGTTTGATGTTTCCGCTGTTATTTCCGCCGTGCCGACCTCACCCGCGACAATAACGCCGTCGTAGACCTTTGCGATTTTTTCATTGCTTGAAGTCCAAGTAATTTTGTCGTCAGCGTTTGACGGCTGAACATTTGCGTTTACTACGGCTGTCGCGCCGAGCTTTGGGAGTGATACTGTTTCTTTGTTAAGCGAAATGCTTTCGGGCTGTGCCATTTCTGCTACCGTTACGGTACAGGAAGCCGTAAGCGTTTCGTTGTCTGTCACTGACGCGGTAATTACCGTTTCGCCGACAGTCAGCGGAGTTACAATACCATTTGACGAAACAGCCGCGACAGCCTCATTCGAGGACGTCCATTTAATTTGTCTTTTTACTGCTGTTTCGGGCAGTAATTTGGCAGTAAGTTCGCCGTTTCTACCGCCCGAAAGCAGTGAGAGAGAAGTTTTGTCAATGGTTATATCCTCAGCCGCCTGCAATACCGTAACGGTACAGTCCGCTTTGAAACTGTTATCAGCCGTTTTAACAGACACCACTGTTTTTCCCGCCTTTTTCGGTGTGACAAGACCTGTGTCGTCAACGGTGGCTATATCCTCATTTTCGCTTATCCATACAAGGTCACCATCATTTATTCCCTCTCCGAAAATAGAGTAGGTAAGTCTTTGAGGCTCGCCGGAGGTAGATAGAATAAGCTCGTTTTTATCAAGTGCAACGCCGCCGTCATACATTGTAAGTGCGAGCGTCGCGGTTTTCGGGTCTATGTCAAGCGTCTGTGACGAGTTTGAAAACGCGAATTGTACTTTGCTTTCCACATCTGCTTTTACCTTGCCTTTTACATATTCACGAATTGTTTCGGTTGATATTTGGTCCGTGCGCGTTTCGCCCTGTTTAACCCCCTCCGCCTGATACATACTTTTGTCAAGTGAAATCGCCTTTATTTCGGAAGCCGTTGTATCGGCGTTTATTGTGATGTCGGCTGGATATATATCATATGTTCTGCCACCGCTTCTTGACGAGCCGTTATGTACGCTTACGGTAAGTGTGGCGGATTTTATGCGTTTCGCTTCTGCCGCAGGAACGGTAAATTCAAGAACGCCCACTCCGCCCCAAGAATTTGATTTGGTATTCCAGTTAATATTTGAAATATCCTCCTTGCCCGCATAGTTCACTATCGTCTGCGTAACATTTCCGTCACCGTCCGTCAAGTATGACGCGCTTTGCGTACAGGCAATCGGTGTCATTTCCTCGTCAGCGCTGACAACTGCTGTGGTAAATGACGATACGATAATAGCAAATACGCTCATTACACTTATCAATTTTTTCAATATCATTTTCCTACCTCCGTTAAAATATTATTTTTATTATAGTATTTTATCATATAATAATATATAGGTAAAAATATATATTTGCCGTAAACTAATCAATTTTTGCTCTTTAATCTTGACCGAGAGTATATGAAATGATATACTTTTAACAGGTGATTTTTATGATGTACGAAAAAGAATGGGAAAACCCGAATTACAAATTTCTTTCATATGATGTGGATAATCTGAATTGGAATATACATTACCACGAGTCTTTTGAGATTTGCTTTATTATTGACGGCGAAATAAATATTACAATAGATACCGTATTATATAATTTAAAACAGAATGACAGCGTAATAATATTTCCACGTCAGCTCCATAGCTATGAAACGGAAAAAAGCTCAAAAATGCGTGTAATCACTTTTATGCCTGATTTAATCCCCGAATTTACAAACCGCTATCAAAATATGCTTCCCGAAAAAAATGATATTAAGGAGATTTCGAATTTCAAAAAATATTTTGACGCGAAAAATATTTTTGAACAAAAGGGCTTGTTATATTCTATATTCGGAATTTTAGTGGAGAGTACGAATTTTAAAGAAGCCGCAAATAATGAGGAGTCACAGTTGCTCATTAAAATTTTACGATATATTGAAAAGAACTTTAAAACTCCCTGCCTTTTGCAGACAGCCGCCGAAGAATTGTCTTATGGATATTCGTATCTATCGAGAACCTTTAAAAAACGTATGGGAATAAGTTATACGGAGTATTTGAATAAATACAGAATAAACCGAGCATTGTATATGCTCAGCAATCAAAATCATGTGCAGATACAGCAGATTGCGGAGGAGTGCGGCTATGACAGCCTATGCAGCTTCAACCGCAATTTTAAGCATTTTACGGGTCGTACACCGCGTGAGATGATAAAGTGTAATGACAACCAAAAATAGCATTCAGACATCATAACAGAAATATATCGGAACGGTTGTATTTGCCACAAAAATATTAATCTCCTATGGTTATCATGAACCAAAGCTTTAACAACAGCAGTTATAGTTTTTCAGAATATGTTAAAGTGTTGGAATATAGGTGAGTTTGTTAATACACTATATGCCAAAGGAACATCTGATAACATACTTCAATCTAAAATTTATATTGATTTGAAAATATGAAACAAATATGATATAATATTTGTAAATAGCTTATAGAAAGGCAGGTATGCTAAATGGAATACAAACCACCATTTTCAATTAATGACGATATAATCAATTTACTTGCCAAAACCAGTGAACTTGTCGGACAAGTAAGTATATTGCATAAAAGCAGCAGTCTAAAGCTAAGACGTGAAAACAGAATAAAAACAATTCACTCATCTCTGGCTATTGAACACAATTCATTATCATTAGAACAAGTTACAGCGGTTATAAATGGTAAGCGAATTTTGGGTGCACCTCAAGAAATCAAAGAAGTACAAAACGCATATGAAGCGTATGATATAATGCTTACACTCAATCCTCTTAGTATTGAAGATTTGTTAAAAGCACATAAGCTAATGATGAATGATTTAGTTAAAGAAAATGGTCGTTTTAGGAATGGCGGTGTCGGTATTTTTGACGGAAATAAATTAATTCATACTGCTCCTCCTGCAAATTATGTACCTCAATTAATCAGTGACCTATTTGAATGGTACAAACAATCTCCATTGCATATTTTAATTAAAAGTTGCATTTTTCACTATGAGTTTGAATTTATTCATCCGTTTGCAGATGGCAACGGACGAATCGGTAGAATGTGGCACACACTATTACTTAGTCAATGGAATAAATTATTCTCTTGGTTACCTATTGAAGAACTTATAAAAGAGCGACAACAAGAATATTATGATGCTCTCGCTATCTCAGATAACAAAGCTGACTGTACTGTATTTGTAGAAATGATGATGCAAATAATATTCGATGCCCTAACTGATTTAGACACCACCGATCAAGTCAGCGATCAAGTTGGCGACCAAGTTAGCGACCAAGTTGAAATGCTGTTAAATTGTATGGGAAATGAAGTTCTATCCGCTACTCAGCTTATGCAACGATTAGGACTTTCACATAGACCTACTTTCAGAAAAAATTATCTCAATCCGGCACTTAAAAACGGACTCATAGAAATGACTATTCCCGATAAACCAAACAGTAAAAATCAAAAATATCGTAAAAAAATATAGACTGTTATGTAAAAAATAAAGCAGAGAATAACAAAACGTATTCTCTGCTCTATAATTTTTATGTATCCGTATCCTCACCGCAAACTTCTTTAATAACCGTGCGGGCAAGGCTTTTTGCTATTGCGGTTGCAAGAACGTCCCTTATATGTTCTTTTATCCGCTCGTCTACTTCATCTATTGTTATAACTTTTTGTGACTTGTCCAATGTACCTCCCCCTTTCCGTGATATGTTATCATATGCAATGCAGATTAAAATAATAACAAAATTATCATATATACTGTGCCACATGTGACATGATGCCACACTGTAATATGCCTATAAACCGCATAAATACTATATTTGACACACCTGTCACACTTGGCACACTTAAAATTTATTTATTATTTTCAAACTTTTCGCGGTCGAATCTCATTAATCCAGTTCTTGAACCGTTAATAGTTTTTTTAACTTTATGACGCCCGTCTTTAGCAGGTATTAAATACCCTTTTTTAATTAATTTTGTTTCAAGTTCTCTTTTGGGCAAAGAAAATCCATCATCTGCTTTCCGCAAAAATTCATTTGCTTTTGCATATGCCTCTTCCCAGATAAGATAAATATAAATTCCATCATAATAACCAATACAATTATTAGAACAAGATGCTATATTCTTCTTACCCTCTTGTATTTCTGAAAGTGAAACCTTATTTGAGGCTCTCATTACATTAATAGTGTCAACAAAAAGTTTTGCTTCGTCTTTTGAATGAAGTTCTTCTTTTTGAAGTTTAATCGATTTTTCAGTGGCAGAATTAAAAATTTTTTTGTATTTTTTAAGACGCTTAAGGGATACCTTATACTTATCGCAAATAAATTCTAAAAACATTTCAAACCCCGCCTGCATCCATGCAACATTTTCAGGTATTCGATTATGAATCTGACCAAGTTTAATATTTTGTTTTCGGAAATTTTTAAATTTCCATTCGAGTGATTTCATATAAGACCATTTTTCAGAACATATCCAACCTAAATAGTCTGTAACAAACCTCACAAGGCAATGTTTTTGTTTCTGAACTTTGGACAAGTTTTTTTTATCAATCTCACCAGATTCCAGTTTATACAGAAATGCACGCGCTATATCCGAACTATCGGTTAATGGCTGAAATTCAGCAGTAATTGCTGACAAACAACACGGTTTACTATTTTTAACCGAATCACCCTGCATAACGTTTCTACCTGTATCATCGCCGACAGCTCGTGTAATGCTTTCGCATTTTTTCACAACTTCATCATTTCCGTATTTAGATGGTGCACCGTCATCAAGCAAACATACACAATCACGAAATTGAGTGCATGCATAGTGAATCGCCGGCAATGTTGCTACTTTAATATTTATTGGAGCCTTAGTATAATACTCTTTAAAAATGCCCCAAATATGTTTTGCAATCGTTGATTTAAATGTACCTGTGCTGCCATATAACAAGAAGGCAAAACGAGGTTTATCATTTTGATATTTTGAAAAAGTAAAACTTAGAATCAAGAATGCAAGCATTTCAGATGCGACCGGCGTTAAGTTTATCAAGTTGTCAATCGCATCTAATACTTGTTTTTGAGAGCATTTGTACTTTTTCAAAGATTTGTTTTCTTTGATGGTGCTATGAGATTTCGTATCTTTATGTTCGGATATAACGCCGCCGGAATGTATATAATTAAAGCTGTTCGGCATAAATCCTATATAATTGTACTCATTTATAAGCGGTACGTTTTTGGAAACAACCTTTATGTATTCTTGTAAATATTTAGGTGAATCCACAATGACTTCATGTGGAATATTCGCATCCAAATATTTTTTGTTTCCAATTTCGTCCATGTTGCTTATTAGGGTTCTGTCGTCCGTATCCTTAAAGTTCCAGCTCAAAGCCGAAATCCTTCGACCGTCAAGATTATATTTGTAAATTCTGTAATTTACAATAGGAATATGAGAGGAAATGATTTTTTCATCGACTTCACCGCACAAAATGAGGTGATTTTTTCTACTCCGAAAAATATCATTTCCGTATTTAACCATTTCATTCTTCCTAAGCTCCGATACTCTCTCGGTTTTGCTTTGAAATTTATGAAACTTTGTTTCCACTCTGTCTAAATCTGATATAAATTCAACAGAAAGTGGAATCAAACCATTTTCTTTTTCTTTCATAATTTAAAATTAGCTGTATACAGTTTTTCCTCCTTATTTTCGGTACCTACTGCAAATCTTTTTTGCAGTATTATACTAACACAACCATGCCCTAATGAATACCCGTTTGATAAACTTTACCGACAAGCAATCTCAAAATTAAATTTCGTTTTTAGAAATTCTCGTCCTTTTTTTCGAACATAAAAAATAGAAACCGCATAGTTATGCGATTTCTATCATTCTATATTTATGTATTTAATAAATAACTCTTTTTGTCTTAAGATCCACTTCGGGATTAAAATCATCTAACAATTCGGATATAATATACGAATCATATTCACAATCTATGTTTTCATCAAATGTCAATCCAACTGCCGATATATTATAAATATATCCGTCATGTTGAAAATCATAATCGTCAGAATATAATTTAAACTCACTTTCTACAAAAGTCGCCTGTGTAGAATAAATACCACATTCATCATAATCCGCCATACTATTGAATTCTAAACTTTTTATATAAGAATATTCTTTACTATCATATCCTTGCATCATCTTAAACAAATCAGTGAGTTGCTGGTCTTTTAAATTTTTATTTGTTATGTTATACTTTACGCTCGGATTCAAGAATTCTGTATTTTTTAATTCACTTAAACATTTACTTCTGTAAAATTTAATCTTTTCCAAATAATCTTTTCTTAAGCTACCTTCATTATCAAAAATACTTTTAAAGCAATTAGAAATACAAATTCCGATACATTCTTTACAAATAGGCAGAATATAATCATGTATGCATTCATATATTTCACTTGCGTCGATTTTATCAATAATTAATCTATGCAATCTCGAATATCCTAATTTTTTCAGCTCGTGCATTGTATCCAAATTTTCTCTGCATTGATCCGCTGTATAATCTTTTTCAAGCATATAAGATATATTGCACATTCCAAATAGTTTTTC
>OGZO01001615.1_pt1 | contig 16504 bp, 5 predicted proteins | sample 1576721 | NCBI WGS metagenome assembly OGZO01 (sample SAMEA3541516, study PRJEB24748) | human gut metagenome | biome: human gut; feature: human-associated habitat; material: faeces | place: China | collected 2012 | reverse complement strand
GCGCTTTCGCCTGCTGCCGGGTTCCAGGCCCGTTGCGCTATGAGCATCCCCGCGGATATCGAAGGCAAGCGGGTCCTTGATGTCTGTTGCCGTAAAGGCAAGGGGGCCTTCGCTTTGGCGGATGCCGTCGGGCCCTCAGGGTTCGTCGTTGGCGTGGACCCTGATACGGATAATGTTGCTGCCGCCTGTGCTGCGGTGCCGAAGAATCATCGGGCTGGTTCGTCCTGGGAGCATCACCTTCGTTTTTCGCCTGCAATCCCCGAAAACCTTTCCCAGGCCTGCATAGAAGATGCATCGTTCGACCTGGTGTATATCAACAGCGTTTTGAACCTTGCGTGGTCGTTGCCCGTCACGTTGGCCGAATTCGCCCGGGTGTTGGCGCCCGAGGGAAGGCTCTGGGTCGCGCAGGGCGTGTTCGCCGCGGATGACTTGGACGCGCAAGGGAAGCGTGCGGTTATCGGGGACGGCGCGGATGCGGCACTCGGAAATGATGTGGGGTTGCCTGGAACAGGTGCGCCTCTTGCGCATCGCGGCGCAAAAGGTTCTTAAGATGGACCGGCCTTTGGCCGGAGGGTTCAGAGGGTTCAGAGGGTTCAAAAGGTTCAGAGGGTTCAGAGGGTTCAAAAGGTTCAGAGGGTTCAGAGGGTGGTGGTATCGCCCTACGGGCGATGAGTTTTATAGCCGCTCCGCGGCTGCCGCCAACAGGCGGCATATATAATGTCCCTCTGAACCAGCCCGCTCTGTGGGCGGAACCGGAGACGCCCAGGGCCGACAGGCCCGGCGGCGGCTTGAACCCGGGCGCCGAAAGGCGCCTGAACCCTTTTCCCTTTCGGGAATACCAATGCCCGCCGTTATTGAATCTTACTTATCCTCGTCCTGATTGATGACCCGGTTCTTTGTCTTTATGAAATTCGGCGCCACCAGCACCACCAGCACCAGGGCCATGAGGCCGTAGATACCGACGGTACCCAGGAAACGGTAGGCCATAGAGAGAACCATGCCTACTACGTTGAAGTCGAAGTCGCCGAAGGTGGTGTTCTTGAATCCCAGTCCTTCAAACACAGGAATCAAAAGGGCCGCAGCGAAGGTGATGAGGAGGCCGTTGGTGAAGGCCCCCAGGGCCGCGCCCCTCCGCCCGCCGGTGGCATTTCCGAAGATGCCTGCTGCAGCGCCGCAGAAGAAGTGGGCCACAAGACCCGGAACGATGAGGACGCCGCCGGCAAAGCCGAGAATCAGCATGCCCAGTACGCCGCCAATGAAGGAGGATACGAAGCCCAGCACCACCGCCGTGGGAGCATAGTTGAAGAAAGCCACGCAGTCCACCGCCGGCACGGCATTGGGGATAACCTTTTCTGAAACGCCCTTGAAGGCAGGAATGAGGTCGCCCAGCATCATGTTAATGCCGGCGCTCACCACCGCCACGCCCACCGCAAATTCAAGGCCCGCCATGATGGCGAAGATAACCGGAGACATGCCGTGGGAAATAGTGGATACATAGTCGGAGCCCGCCGCAAAGGCAGCCAGCAGGAAGAACACAATCATGGTGAGAGCGGTGGATACGGTGGTATCCTTCAGGAAAGCCCATTTCTCCGGGATTTCCATGGTTTCGATATTATCCTCCGCCTTACCGGCCTTGGCCCCTACCCAGGCGGAAATATAGTAAGCCAGACTGCCGAAGTGGCCCAGGGCAATGTGGTCGCCATGGGTGACGCGGTTCGTATATTTCTGGCCGATGGCAGGGGAAATGGAACTCCATGCGCCCAGAAGGAAGCCTCCCGCCAGCACCAGCTCCACGCCGGACAGACCGATGGTACCCAGCACGGCAGAAAGGAGGCAGGCCATGAAGAAGCTGTGGTGCACCGTGAGAAATACATATTTGAACTTCGTCAGCCGGGCAATGACCAGGTTCATCATGAGCCCCGCCACCAGGATAAACATGGTTTCCGTGCCCAGAAGGCGGGATGCCGACGCCACGATGGCTTCGTTGCTCGGCACCACGCCGGTGATATGGAAGCCCTCATGAATCATCTCTCCCAGGGGTTCCAGATTCGCCACGATGATATTGGCTCCTGCCATCATCATGATATACCCCAGCACCGGCCGGAGCGTCCCTGTCAGCACCTTGTGAAAAGGCTTTCGGAGCGCCATGAGGCCGATAAAAGAAAAGAGCCCCACAATCAGCGCCGGCTGCTTCACCACATCCAACAAAACATCCAGAATACCCATGACTTACCTCTCTGCTTTCCTTCCTTTACATATGTATAGTAAATAAAACAAATTAGATTTTACGCTTTTATGCCATGGCAGTCAAGGAAAAAAAGGCGCGGCTTCGCCGCAGGTTGTGCAGAAAGGTTGTGTTCGCTTCGCTCAGGGGGCCGATGGGCCGCTGAGCGGCCTGGGTTCAAAGGGTTCAGAAGGTTCAGAGGGTTCAAAGGGTTGTGGTATCGCCTTCGGCGATGAGTATAAAGACAGCGTTACGGATTTTCCCGCCGGACACAGTCATTCTGAGCCTCCGGCGAAGGATCTTAGTGCCTGCCGCATTTGAGTCAATCGGTGATAAATACCGGTCGACGGGAGGTACCCCGCTTTGCTTTGTGCATCATCATGATTCTTCCCATTCTGCTGAATCGGCCGCTGACGCGGCCACCCCCTATCCGGCTCCGCCGGACTTCCCCCTATTCAGGGGGCAGAATATACCTCTCTACGTTCAGCGTTTGTCCTCATAAGCATCACAATGTATAGCGCCGCTAAAATCTCCCCCTCCGGGGGAGACGTCGCCGCAGGCGACAGAAGGGGTGCATTTCCCACGGGCCGAAGGCCCGGTTGTATGGTTTTCCCGTCGTTACTGTCATAATCTCCATTGCCGCTGTTGCCCAGCGCCCATAGTCCCACCGCTTTAGCGGGGTGGCAAGGGAACTGGATTCGTAGGGAGCCCTTGGGCGACTGAGAATCCAGTGACACGCTTCCCACCGGGGCAAAGGTGGTGGCGCCAGCCACCAAAGGGGGGAGCCGCCGGAATGGTGCTTGCCGATAGTGACATAAGCGTTGCATGCCAATCCCCCGAATCGGCCGCTGACCACGGTCAGCCGACTGAAAGGACTTTCCAATAAATCGCCCGACCGATGCCGAAGACCGGTTGTATGGTTTTCCCGTCGTTACTGCCGTAATCTCCATTGCCGCAGCTGCCCGGCACCCATAGTGCCCCCGGCTTCTGCCGGCAAAGGTGGCAGCGCATCTGCCCGGCGCGCCGGTTGCTTCCCTGGCCTCAGGATATTTTAATTATATATTTATTCAACGCATATAAATTCGCAATTTTGCAAATTTTATGATTTTTCTATGTTCCTATTTCTCCTGCCCCCCCTTTCCTTCAGGAAGGGCTAATGTCAATTTTGTGTAAAAATAATTTACTTTGCCCTGTAGCCTTTATACACTAGACCATATATAATAGGTTTATATTCCATAGGTCATAGAACTTATGTGTATATTTAAAATAGATGTGACTTGGTTCCATAAGAATCTCTTTTCTTCCGGGAATTTTAATTTATGAATTTTTATTCATTAAGGAGTTTGTATGACGCAGAAGTCATTGACCTATACATCCATTCTGGAGCACGCCATGGACGGTATGCCCGGCGGTGTCCTTGTTTACCGAGCTGATGAGACAGAGGAAATTCTTTATGCCAATTCCTGGCTGATCCATACGCTGGGCTGTCTTGATATGGACGATTTCATGGCTGTCACCGGCGGCACTTTCAAGAGCTTTGTCCATCCCTGCGATGCGGAAAAGGTGGAGAAGGATATTGAGCGCCAGATTTCCTCCGGCGCCGATGTGTTCGACTACGTGAATTACCGTATCGTCACGAAGGACGGGACAGTGAAGACGGTGGAAGAGTTCGGCCATCGTCTTCAGGTGCCCGGCATTGGGCCTGTGTTTTATGTGTTCTTCCTGGACAGCAGCGCCAGGTATGTGCTTCACGACATTGACGGCATTACGGGCCTTCCGGGGCAGACCCGCTTCCTCAGGGAGGCGTCCCTCCTCCTTTCCCTTTCCGGGGAAACCGAAAGGAAGGTCATGCTGTACATGAATATCCGCAATTTCCGCATGTACAACCTTCTCTACTCCAGCCAGCGGGGCAATGAGTTCCTGCAGGAAACGGCCCGCATCCTGAAGACCGCTTTCCCGGATGCCCTGATTTCCCGCTTTTCCGACGACCATTTTGCCATCCTCACAGGCAGGGCCGGCGTGGAGGAAAAGATTGGCAGGGCCTATGATAAAATCATGGCCCTTCGGGAGGATGTGGACCTGGCGGTGAAATTCGGTCTTTACGTCATAGTTGACGGCTCCATGAAACCGGAAATCGCCTGCGACCTGGCCAAGGCAGCGGCGGACAGCATCAAGGACAATTACCAGCTCCATATGCAGGTCTACACCGATAAAATCGGCAAGAAAGCATTCATCAAAAGCTATGTCATGGACCATTTGCAGGAAGCCATGGACAAAAAGTACATCCAAATCTATCTGCAGCCGGTGATCCGCACCATTTCCGGCACCCTTTGCAGCGCCGAAGCCCTGTCCCGGTGGATTGACCCGGTGTACGGACTCCTTTCGCCTGCCGATTTCATTCCCGCCCTGGAAGAATCAAGGCAGATCCAGAATCTGGATCTCTACGTGCTGGAAGAAATCTGCAGGACCTATCGCTCCCGCGTGGATAAAGGACTTCCGGTGATTCCCATTTCCTTCAACCTTTCCCGCATTGATTTCTACAGCGGCTCCATTTTCGAAGAAGTGGACGCCATTGTAAGGAAATACCAGGTGCCCCACCACATGATCCATGTGGAAATCACGGAAAGCGTCTTCGTCAAAGACGGCGTCAGCATCAGCACCCAGATTGACAAATTCCGGGACGCCGGCTTTGAAATGTGGATGGACGATTTCGGCAGCGGCTACTCTTCCCTGAACGTGCTGAAGGACTACCATTTCGATGAAATCAAAATCGACATGGCCTTTCTCTCCAGTTTCACCCAGAAGGCCAAGGATATTATCAAGTCCACCGTTCGCATGGCCAAGGACATCGGCATCCATACCCTGGTGGAAGGGGTGGAAACAGAGGAGCAGATGCGCTTCATCCGTTCCATTGGCTGCGAAAAAATCCAGGGCTGGTACTACGGCAGACCCATGCCCCTTTCCGAACTGGAAAGCTGCATCCGGGAAAAGGGATGGATTTTAGAGGACCGGGCATTGAAGAATTACTATAATCCTCTGGGCTCCGTGGATTTTCTCACCGATGAGTCCATGGCCCTGGTGGAAATGAATGAAGGAAAGCTCTCCTACCTTTTTGCAAACCATAAATTCCGCCAGGCCCTGGCCACCGGCGGCAGCAGCACGCCCCTCCATTCAGCCAGGGAACTGAACAGCTCTTCCTCCTCCCTGGGCAGGAACATTCGCGCCTTCTTCATGAATATTCTACGCACCGGCCAGGACCAGACCCTGACCTATCCGAAAAACAACCGGTACATGCACCTCACGGGGCACCATATTTCCACCCTGGCCGGAAAAGACCGCCACCTCTTCCGGGTCAACCTGTCCCATATCACCATCAGTCCGGAAACAGGAGAAGCGGATACCATGGATGACATCCTGCGGAACCTGTACTACCTGTACCAGAGCATTACCGTGGTAAACCTTAAGGACGATACGGCCACCCCCATCATTGCCAACACCCCCTTCCGCCAGTACCTTTCGGAAAAGACAAAGGGCCTCGAATCCCTCCGCCAAGCTGCGGAAAGCCAGATCCACCCGGACGACCGTCCCCGCTACCGCCGTTTCACCGAAAGACAGCACCTTTACCAGCTGCTGAAGGAAGACCCCGGCGGCACCGCCGTCAGTCTCTTCCGCACCCTGGGGGAAGACGAGAAATACCACTGGTCCGTGCACACCATCATGGCCGTGCCCAATACCGGCTTTATGACCTTCCTCTACGCCATCAAACGCTCCTTCATGAACTACAAAGATTTCCGGGAACCCATGCTGGAAATCTGTCGGGAGTGGATGGAGTAAGTTCAAAGGGTTCATGGACACGCCCTTTGGGCGTGAAGGTTCAAAAGGTTCAGAAGGTTCAAAGGGTTCAGAGGGTGTGGTATCGCCTTCGGCGATGAGTATGAAGTCAGCGTTACGGGATTTTCCTTCCCGTCCCGCACGGTCATTCTGAGCCTCCGGCGGCCACCCCCTATCCGGCTTCGCCGGACTTCCCCCTAAAGGGAAGCATGTCACTGGATTTTCGGGTCGCTGCGCTTCCCTACAAATCCAGTTCCTTTGCCACCCTATGCAGGGGGCAGAATAAACCTCTCTACGTTTAACTTCAGAGTCATGTGACATCAATGCCCAGCACCCATAGTGCCCCCGCTTTAGCGGGGGAAAGGTGGTGGCGAAGCCACCAAAGGGGGGCCGCCGGAAAGGTATAGCGCCCCATTGACACGCTGCAGCATCTATCATCTGTCGTCTATCTTCTCCCACTCAAAAACCCCTGTGATTTCACAGGGGTTCTTTCATTTGTCGGTTGGCAGGTGGCTCAGGAGAGACAGGAGGGGTTTCCGGAATTCCTTTTCGTCCAGCGGGGAGTTCCGGATGGTGTAGAGGAGGTATACCTTTCCCTTTCTTCTCACCGGAAGGATGGAGTGGATATCCCAATGGTACTTATGGTCATTGCCCAGGGTGCGGAAGCAGCCGATGATGGTGCCGAAGGGATCCCTCTTCACCCTTTCCAGGATACTGGAGAGGTCATTGAATTCCATGAATCGTTTCCTGTCGTCGGGGTGGATGATGGTATCAGCATACTGCAGCACCATCTCCCGGATGCCCGCGCGGCGCTGGAAGAAATATTCACGGTAGGGCGTATTGTTCACCAGGGGAATGGCCGTATTGTTCTCCGGATCCACCAGGGATACGGTCTGGTAGAGGTAGAAGAGATTCCTCGTCACCCAGTCCAGGGCACCCATGGTTTCCTCTGCTTTATGGATGGTGATATTGCTTAGGTAAAGCACCGCCAGGTGGCGTCCGCCGTCGGCGGCCATGTATCTGGCATCCAGCTTCATGTACTGCCCGTTTTCCGTATAGGTGAGGGATTTATCGGTGTGGGAAAGGGCGATGTCCTTCATAAAGCCGGCCAGATTCTTACTGATAGGGTCCGCCATGGCATTGATGAAATCTTCTGAATGTTTCAGGCTTTCCAGTCCTGCCGATTTCAGGGTATTCCTGAATTCCTTATTAGCAAAGAGATAGTGAAACCGGTTCTTTGTGAATTCTGCCACCGCCATGGATTTATCGGTGAGAAAATCCACGCCACCGATGGAACCGTAGTACCGGCGCAGCTGGGGCGTTTCCACCTGCCAGCCCTTCTCCCGCCGCACGTGCTTGAATTCCGCAAAGGGCATGGGCTTTCCGTAGTAGTAGCCCTGGATGAGTTCGCAGCCGATGGAGCAGATGAAATCACGCTGCTCCTCCGTCTCCACCCCTTCCACCAGGGTATGGATGCCGATTCCCTTGGCCATGCGGACGATGGCCTTCAGGATATCCTTGGACTTATCCGTAAACTTTGACAGGAAGGCCATGTCGATTTTGATTTCATCGAAGCTGTAGTCCTTCAGCGTATTCAGGGACGAATAGCCGCTGCCGAAGTCATCCATCCACACCTCATAGCCCGCCGCCCGGAAGCGGTCGATTTCGTTCCGTATCACGTCCCCTTCGTGGACGAAGGCGCTTTCCGTCACTTCCACGTACAGCATATTCCGGGGCACCTGGTATCGCTCCCGGATTTCCTCCACGTCCTCAAAGATGGAGCCCTGGAAGAAATCGATGCGGGACAGGTTGAAGGACGCCGGAATCACCGTCTTTCCGTGGTCCACCTGGAAACGGTACAGACGGCAGATTTCCTCCAGCACATAGAGGTCCAGTTTCTTAATCTGCCTTGACTCCTCCAGAAGAGGGATGAAGGTGCCGGGAGAAATCATGCCCAAAGTGGGGTCGTTCCACCGGGACAGGACCTCCACACTGGCCAGGGTGCCGGAAATGGTGCGGATAACAGGCTGGAAATAGACCTCGATCCACCGTTTCTCCATGGCTTCCCGCAAATGGTCGATGACGTAGCTCCGGAGGGATTTCCGCCGGCTCATATCGCTGGTATAGAAGCAGATATGCTGGTCCGGCAGCTCCTTGATGCTGTCGCAGGCCATCTGCGCCATGCCGCAGGCGCTTTCCACAGGAATATGGAGATTTTCCACCTGATAAATGCCGAACTTCACATCCAGCCGGCTGGCGTCGTAGAGGGCATGAATCTGGTCGGTAATGACGGGAATCAGCTTCTCCAGGGACGGCAGGGAAGAAAGCACCACAAAATGGTCGTCGGTAAAGCGGGAAATCAGATTGTTCGGGAAATTCTTCCGCAGCACCTCCGCCATTTTGATGAGGAACTGGTTTCCCTTCTCACTGCCGTTCCGAAGATTATAGAAACTGAAATTGTGAACATTCACATAAATAAAAGCCAGCTGCGGCGCCTGGGGATCCAGGGACGCCATGGCCACGGTCATGGCTGCGTGCTGCAGGAAACGGGTCTTCCCCGGAAGACCGGTGAGTGCATCAATATCGTAAATCCGGTACTTCGTGTCATTATCCAGGAAGAACACGTAAAATACAGGCCCCAAGGAAGGAATGAATACACGGCGGCCGAACTCCTCCACCCGTTTGATGGTGCCATCCTTCCGGCGGATACGGTAATTCACGAAATCCATCTTGTCCCGGCTGCCGGTGACCTGGTTCCGGATATCCTTCTCCGCCCGCTCCACATCGTCGGGATGGACAAGCATGTGAAAAGAACCGCCTGTCACTTCCAAAAAATCATCAAAGGAAGAACAGCCGAACATATCTATCAGCCAGCCATTGGCATATAGGATTTCCTCTTTCTCACTATCCCGATAAATCATCACCCCGCCAGGCAGGTGCTCCGGCATTTGAGAGAGAAGCGTCGAAAGCATGCCGCTTTCTGTCATACCCATCACCGCTCCTTTGGAACCGGATACTCACTTTCCGGGAGAACCCTGAAATACTCGATGGCCCCCAGCGTCTTCTCACCGCTGAAAAGAGGCTCCGTGTGCACCAGCACCGGCACACGCTTCCCTGCCTTATTCTTCAGGAACACCGGCTGTTCCCTGGAATGACCGTCAAAAATGGTAGCCATCATGGGGCAGAAATCATGGCACAGATGAAGCCCGGTGCTGTCAATGTGGTCAAGACCCCCATTAAAACAGTGCTTCCCCATCATCTCCTCTGCGCCGTAACCCGTAATCCGTTCCGCCCCGTCGCTCCAGAAAACAATCTTCCGCTCCGTATCCAGCACGTACATGCCAAAGGGCGCTTCATCCACCATTTTATGAAGAAGATCCACCATCTCAATGTCCATACCGTTTTACCCCCCCGTAAATTTATAAATGTCTATTTACTCATGGTAGTAAGGTTTATACTAATATTATAATTCTATCCAGTAAAAAAAGCCATATGAGAGCATAGCGCAGCATCCTGCTTTTATAACATCATAAGAAGGAAACAGCGGGACTGAGGGCTCTTATGGGGCCGCTTCGCGGCCCGGGTTCAAAGGGTTCAGAAGGTTCAAAGGGTTCAAAGGGTTGTGGTATCGCCAGGGGGCCACTGCGTGGCCCGGGTTCAAAAGGTTCAGAAGGTTCTGCCTGCCCCTGGCAGGCAGGTTCAAAGGGTGGTGGTATCGCCTGCGGCGATGAGTATAAAGACAGCGCTACGGGATTTCCCGCCGGACACGGTCATTCTGAGCCTCCGGCGAAGAATCTCGGTACATGCCGCATTTGAGACAATCGGTGATAAATACCGGTCGGCGGCACACACCGTTATAACCGTTACTGTCATAATCTCCATTGCCGCAGCTGCCCAGCACCCATAGTGCCCCAGCGGACAGCCGCCTGCTGTTCCTCTTATTTCACCACCGTTTTCCGTTCCGCTCCGGATGCAGCGGCGGGGACTTGCCTTCAAAAAAATCTCGTGTCAGAGCCTCAGGGAAAGGCCCTTCACGAGATTTTTTATTACAAAGGATTTGCCTGATTATTTTGTATAGACGTAGACTGCACCGATATCCTCCAGCGAAGCGCCCAGCTCTCGTACGGCTGAGGTCAGGCTGCTCTGCAGCAGAAGCTGTTCGTCTTTGCCTTTAGCCTGTACCAGGCGATAGGCTGTTTCATTCTGCGGATAAACCTGCACGATGCCGTCGGCATAGGCCACATGGTACTCACCTTCGCCGCCTTGATAGGGAACACGCATTACCCTGCGGATTTCCTGACTCACAGGCCTTTCCTTCAACCGGGGAACCGAGACGTCATCCGAAGCAGGGTAAATCACCACATGATTATTTTCATAGGCAAGATGATAACGGCCGCGGACATCCTGTTTCCGGCCATCCGTATAGATGACAGGAACAGCCTGCGTGACTTCTTCCTTCAGGAATTCCTGATCAGGGCGAGCGGGTAAACCGGGCTTCTTCATGATATCCGGTGCCGCCTGAATGCTGTTTGTCACATCCTTATTGAGGATGATTTCTCCAGCGTATGGCGGTTTCTCTGTACCGGCCCAGCGGTTGATGCCCTCGCTGCCATTGACTTTGAAATACATGACGTCAAGAATCGGACGGCGCTCCGGCTGCACGGCATAGTAGATACCGGGCTTCATCATGCGGTCCGGCAGGATATGATAAATCGTATGGCGGTGGATAATGTAGTTCCGGTAAATGTCTCCCGCAAAGCGCAGGTCCAGATAGCCGGAGCCGTCAAAGCCCGGATAGTCCCTGGCCGCAGTGACCTGCGGTGCCGTATCGATAATCTGCATATCCGCGAGGAAACGGCCCTGATGCGCCTCAGGCACATTGCGCATTGTCATGGGCTCATCCATGCGCACCGAACTCGGCGAACCCGACATACGGCGGCTCTCCATGTAGACGTCCACCGGACGCTTGTCGATGGTAAAGACCGTGTCGTACGTGAGCTCGTAATTGCCGAGCTTGAAGCCACCGCCATGCAGGGTGCTGTCCTCGAAGCCAAGGATGCCCTTGCCATCGCTCGAATGATACTCGCCTGCATTGCTGAAGCGGTCCCCCGTCTCCGCACTGTGCAGGACAGTGGCATCGTTGAAGTCAATCGTCTCGTTGTTCCGGAGACCAGACGCAGAAACCGTATAGTCCCTGCCTCTGAAGCTCGTCGGGTCGCCATAGGTCTTCTCGCCTGTAATCTTAATTTTCAGGTCGCGAGGCTTGACCGTATGCGTGCCCCGATGCAGCGTGACAGCGTAGTTGCTGCTCTTGAACCCGGTATGGCCCGCATCCTTGAGGCTGTCTGCCGCAACCGCCGTGATTCCATTGTAGGTACTGTTCTGAGGATTGTTAGAGGCATCCGTGTAGCTCGTACCAGCTGCTGTATGCGTATACGTACCGGCATCGGACGCCTCTGTGATATCATCCGACACTTTGATGTCCGTCGGATTGAACGTCTGATTATCAACAAGGCCTTCTTCTGCATTGCCAGTCGGGCTCAACGCTGTGGCCGTATAGGTATAGCCTGTATCGCCATATACTGAAGTGCTCGTGATATCGAGCTGGAGCGGACGCGGTGTAACAGAATACGTCGACTTGAAATCTATATCATAGTTGTTGAAGCTAAAGCCAGGAGTCTCCTCCACGTCCACATCAGTAACGCCGAAAGCCTTGTCTTTGTCAACTGTATGGCTGTTTCCATCCGCATCCTCATAGGTATAGCTTTCCGCAGGCACATTGCCGCCCGCATACATCGACCAGTTATGATGATAGGTACCGACATCGGTGAGCGGTCCCATATTATCAGAAATGGTCATACCAGCAAGGCTGTCACCATCAGCCAGTTTTCCAGACGTGATACGCACATTGTTATCCATAGTCAGGCTGTCAGTCGGCTGACTGCCGTAGACCTTGGTACCATCAATGGTAATGGTAATCTTTTCAGGATTGATGACCTGCGTCGTGCGGTAGGTGATATTGTAGTTGTTTGCGCTGAAGGTGGAATTTTCGCCTGCTTTAAGCTGTACCTGATAGATACCCTTATCGGTATCCGTACCATCAGCAATCTTCTTGCCAGTGCGAAGCTCCGCGGTGTTCAGATACTTGCCGGATGCAGCAGTCGCTTTCGAGGTGGCTGCACCGGTCGTATCGGTCCACTCATTGGCCGTATAGCTGCCGGCAGGCGAGTTCGCCACGAGATTCGACAGCGTTCCGCTGTCTACAGTCATGGTCTCACCATTCTTGGCACCAGTGCTTGTGACCGTATACTTGGTATCTGTTTTGCCATAGGTACTCTCACCCTTGACATTGACGGTCAGGTCGAAGGGGTTGATAGTAAGCGTGTGCTTGCCATCACGGATGACATAGTCGTAGTTATTGTTGTTCAGCACATTGAAGCCATGAGAGGAATCTGCCTTATCCGCGTGTTCGATAGAAGTAACCTTATCTCCGGATTTAGTGACCTTGGATGCCAGCGTAATGGTGCTGCTGGTGTCCTTGCTGTCGACGTTGAGATTATAGCTGTCGATTTTCGACTTGTCATCCGCATTGCGCTTGACATCAGTGTACTTGCTGATTCTGCCATTCTCGCCGTTGCTGTTCTCGCGCGCAGCGTCAGTATCATTTTCAAGGGACTCCAGCATCTTCTCCACATTGTCCTTATTGAGGACGCTGTATGCTGTCTCTCCGTTGGCAAAGTCACCGGTTACGGAAATATTGTACTGGTCCTTCCCTGCCGTTCCATTTGTCGTATAGCTCTGCGCATTCATGGAGTCGCCATAGTCGCGCTTACCGGTGACGGTGACGGTCAGGGCCAATGGGTTGATTTTGAAGGAACTGTTGTTGACCGTAATCTTGCTGGAAGTATCGGTCGTTGCCTGCAGTGCACCGCTGTTGGCATCAATCGTGCTGGCGGTATTGGCTGCGGTATAAACTTTGTCCAACTGATGCGAATCGCCGCCTTGTTTCCAGACGAGGTTGTAGTTCTTGGCCAGCGTTCCCTTTGAACCAGCAAGCTCCGTACCGAAGGAGTCGAGTGTATACGAGAGGATTTTGCCATCCTTATCGACAATGACATGGGAGTAGTCGCTGTTCTTGCCGATGGATTGCGATGTCTCAGGTGCAGTGACATTTACGGCGTTGTCTGCCGACTTGGTATCTGCCCCCTGAATGGCACGACCGGTCATAGTATAGGCTCCATTGCCCACATTCGTCACCGTCAGCAAATCCTTGTTCAAGACGCTGCCGTCCGCAAGGACGCCGCTGTCCCAGGACTTCAGATAGCCGCGGACGCTTTCCTTCGACGAGTTGCCATCCTGACCGACAATTGTATACGTATGCGTCGCCGCAGAGTTATTCTGGCCGTAGTTGCGCTCACCGTCGTAGGTGTAGTAGAGGTCTGCCTTGTCTACCTGATAGGTAGTCGTATAGTGGATGTTGTAGTTCTTGGCATCGAATTTCGAGCCGTTGCCCGCCTTCAAGGTAATATCGGTGATACCCGCCGTGCCATTGGTATAGCCTTTGCTTGTATCATCGTTGTACCAGTCATGCTTATATTCTCCCACGTCAGCTTTGTAGAAGTCCTGCGACAGTTCGACATCCGAATTCGTGAAGTCGATTGTCTCGCCATTCTGTAAGCCGTTTTCATCGCTTGTGATGCCGGTCTTATACGATAGCTCAGCACCTTCCGCACCAGATTTCTTGGCTGTGCTCAAATAGTCGCTGACAACTTTCTGGTTGGAGATATCGCCATATTTACGCTCGGCTGTGATATTGAGGTTCAGGTCATGGCGGTCGATGGTCAGGGTGTGCGTGCCATCCTGGAGCGTGTAGTCGTAGTTGTTCTTGGCAAGCAGGTCGTAATGGTTTGCGCCAGAAGTCTCTGCCGTGCCCGTCTTGCCTGTCACGGTAATCTGGCTCCCCGTATAGTCACTGTTCCCCGACTTCTTCGTCAGGTCATAGGCGTAGACCTTCTCTCCCTGATAGTCGATATCCGTCGCAAGACTGCCCGACTGCTTGACCGAAGTGTAACGGCTGATCTTATCAACAGCAGTCGAATCGCCTGCATTAATACCGCTCAGGAGCTTTCTCACCGCGTCATCATCAAGAATAGTTTTATCGTCGTCATTCTTGAGACCATCCAGATTGATGTTGTAGGTCTCATTTGTCAGGCCAGAGGCTTTGACCGTGCCCTTTCCATCGGCAGTGATTGTTGTACGATCCGCATCTTTCGAGACCGCATAGTCGGTTCCCATCGTATGACCATATTCACGCTTGCCCGTGACTTCGACGGTCAGGGCAACCGGATTGATGGTCAACGTGCTGGCACCGACATTGACGGTTTTTGCAGTATTCGTGCTGACCGTACCTGCGGTATCTTTAACCGATGCGGTCGTCGTCTGCGAAGACAGGATGGTTTCCTTGCCGTCTGTTCCTGCCTGAGCCTGCGGCTTCCAGACAAGCTTATAGTCAGTCTTAAACGCAGTGTTCTTAGTTGTGTCCGCCAAGCTGAGCTTATCATTCGACGACAGGCCGAGGGAGCTCAAGTTGTAGCCAATTACATTGCCGTTACTGTCGACAATAACATGCGAGTATGCATCTGCACTATTGCCGCCTGTAATACTGCGGATGGTATCGTCTTGCTTGTTGGCTGCATCATTGGCCATGCCGCTCATGGTGTAGAGTGCATTCTTGTCGTCGCCGACTGTTGTCAGGGAAATCACCTTATCAGAACCGACACCATACGTTGACGCATCCCAGGACTTCAGGAAGCCGCGGACGCGCTCATCAGCCCCGGAATCTGTGCCGTCTACACCAACCAGTTTGAAGGTACTCTTCGTCGTGGTATTGTCCGCACCGTAATCGCGTGAACCTTCATAGGTGTACCAGAGCTCAGCCTGCCCAATGGTATAGGTCGTATCGAATGAGATATTGTAGTTGGCTGCGTTATAGTCGTTCGCGTCCGTGTTTGCCGTATCATCAGTCAAAGAGATTGTAAAGGACTTATCAGCATCCTTTGGATTGGACGAATCATAGGTATACGTTCCCGCATTGCTTTTCTCGTCGAGCTTGTTAGCAATGACGACATCCGCCACCTCGCCGGTCTTCAGTTTGACCTGTCCGGTCTGCTTCCCATCATATGTCTTGCCGCCCGATACACTGGACGTATACGATACACTGGCCGTATAGTCGGTGGCCGCCTGCGAAGTGAAGTCGCCATACGTCTTGCCGCCACTGACCTTGACATGGATATCCACCGGCGTGATTTTGAGCTGATGGGTGCCGTCCTGCAGGATGTAGTCGTAGTTGTTGGACTTGAGGATAGAACTGGAATTGTCGTATGTCGTGGTCGATGTAGTACCATCCGTGGTCGTAGTCGACGTAACGTTCATTTTATCGGTAGATGCATCACCATTGACGACAGAAATCTTGCTCTTCTCGAAATCATTGATATTCTGGGCTTCGGCCGTCCCAGCAGCATCACGCTTGACATTCGTATATTTATTGATTTGCGTTCCTGCATCTGCGGCGGATCCATCTTTTTGATCGATTTTCTTCAATAACGCCGTCGTCTTATCCTTATCCAGGATAGTCTTATCCTTATCCAGGATATCCGTCGTGTCACTATTCGTCAGGCCATCGATGTTGATATTGTACTTTTCAGCCTCATTACTCAAGCCGGCAGTGATGCTGCCGACAGTGGTCGAATACGGAGTATCCGATGAAGTAGCTGGTGTAGTGCTCATCGTGTCGCCATACTGGCGATTGCCTGTAATCGTGACGGTGGCTGTCTTGGGCAGGATGGTGAAGGTGCTGTCATTGACTTTCAGCTTGCCTGCTTCCGTCTTGATGCCGGCATCGCCGGAAGGCGTCGGTTTTTCCGGATCTCCTATGGTATATACTTTGTCGTATGTGCCGCCTTCTTTCCAGACCAGCTTGTAGTTCTTGTTGAACTTGTCCACAGCGGCCTGCATGTTTTTGTCGGCGGTATTTGTGGTGTCCGATGATGCCTTGAAATAGAGCTGGATGGTGCCATCTGCGTCCTTGTTACTGGAAGCAAAGGAGGTCACCTTGTAGCCGATGGGCTTGCCGTCTTTATCGACCAGGACGTGCGTGTACATACCGTCATTTACCGCACCATCACCATAGCTGCCGATGACCTTTTCTGTGTCTGTGCTGGGCAGATTGATGCTGTCTTTATTGATGGTGCCCGTCATGTTCGTATAGATATCATCAAGGGATGCCGACTTTGTGTCATCCTTTGATTTCACTGTCGTGCTCTTTCCTGTGGTGACGTCGGTGGTTGTGGTCGTCTTTTCTGCCGTGTAGCCGGTTACGCCGATATTGTCCTGATTGATTTCGTAGGTATCCCCGTTTTTCTTGAAGAAATCCGTGTACGGATTCGTTAT
>OGZO01001596.1_pt1 | contig 16603 bp, 18 predicted proteins | sample 1576721 | NCBI WGS metagenome assembly OGZO01 (sample SAMEA3541516, study PRJEB24748) | human gut metagenome | biome: human gut; feature: human-associated habitat; material: faeces | place: China | collected 2012 | reverse complement strand
GCTGCTTGAACAATTTTTACTTCAAAATATTGTCTAACTTTTCGGGGTCACTTCAAAATGTGCGGGGATTTTGTTATTGCATCTTAGTACTTCAGCAGGTCCAGAGAATCCTGATACGGCGTCTCGGTAGCCACCTTCATGGCGGCCTCGTTCTTGTACTTGTTCAGCATCATGGCACTCTTGGCGGGGTCAGCCAGCGTACCGGCACCGGCAATGCAGCCGCCGGGGCAGGCCATGCCTTCCAGCAGGTAGCCGTTGTACTTGCCAGCCTTAGCCATCATCATCATCTTCTTGCAGTCGGCCAAGCCTTGGGCGCTCATTACCTTGACCTCGCGGTCCGGGTCCATCTTCTTGATAGCATTGACAACAGCCTGGGCAACACCGCCGGAAGCAGCAAAGCCGCGGGCATCAGCACTGGCGTTGTTGAAGGCATCCTCGGGGTTGTTAGGCAGGGAAGCGAAGTCCACTTCCTTAGCCTCGAACAGGCCCATCAGTTCCTCGAAGGTCAGCACGAAGTCGACCTCACTGCGGACAGAGCGGCGGCTGGCCTCCAGCTTCTTGGCGGCGCAGGGGCCGACGAAGCAGATACGGGCCTCGGGCTTCTCCTTCTTCAGCAGACGGGCGGTCAGGACCATCGGGGTCATAGCCATGCTGATGCACTCGGCCTGCTGGGGGAACAGCTTCTTGGCCATTACGCTCCAGGCCGGGCAGCAGGAGGTGCCCATGAAGGGGATCTTGGCGGGAACTTCTTCCATGAAGTCCTTAGCCTCATCGATGGTGCACAGGTCAGCACCGATGGCGACCTCTGCCACATCAGCAAAGCCCAGCTGGCGCATGGCTTCCTTCAGCTTGGAAGGGGTCATGCCGGGGAACTGGTTGATGAAAGCGGGGGCCACGATAGCGATAACTTCGTCGCCGCGCTTGATGGACTGGATCAGCTGGAAGATCTGGCCCTTATCGACGATGGCGCCGAAGGGGCAGTTGACCAGGCACATGCCGCAGGATACGCACTTATCGTAATCGATCTCGGCACGACCGTGTTCATCCGAGTGGATGGCACCCATACCGCAGGCAGCAGCACAGGGACGCTCGGTCTTGACGATGGCGCTGTAGGGGCAGCTGTTGACGCAGCGGCCGCACTTCACACACAGGCTCTGGTCGATGTGGCTTTTGCCGTTGCGGAAGCTGATGGCGTGTTTGGGGCAGACTTCCTGGCAGGGGTGGGCAAGGCAGCCCTGGCACATCTCGGTGACCTTGATGACCTTCTCGGGGCAGCCATTGCAGGCGAACTTGATGACGTTGATCAGCGGCGGCTCATAGTACTTGTCCGCGATGATGCCGTGCTCCAGGCCTTCGGTGGCGGGCACGCTCTCATCCAGCGGGCGCAGGGAGAAGCCCATGGCCAGACGGATACGCTCGGACACGATGGCTCTCTCCAGGAAGATGCTGCTACGCAGCGATTTTTCCTCGCCGGGGATGATCTTAAAGGGCAGCTCACGCATCAGCTGCGCATAGTCAGACAGCTCGTTGGCGTTGTAAGCCATACGGGCCACTTCGGTGAACACCTTGCGACGGATATCCGTTACGGGGGTGTAAATGCCTCTCATAGTTTGATTGCTCCTTTTTTGCTCCGTTCAATGCTCCATAGCGAAAGGGGACTTCCACCTGTTTTCTGCTCACGGTTACAGGGGAAACACCCTTCTTGAGCGGGCGCAGCCGCTCCTGTTAAAATTTTACCAAAAACCAGCCGATTTGGCAAGAGGTCAGGCAACAAAAAAGCGGGAAATTCCAAATTTCCCGCAAAATTCATAAATTCAATCCCATTACGCTGCAAAATCCGTGCGCCGTGTTTATTTTCCAACAATTTCAGCCCTGCAGCGGCGGCCGTCCCAGGCTCCCAGCACTACGTTTACAATGTCCCCGGTCTTGTGGCCCGGTACGCTGACCAGCACCGGCAGATACTGTTTGGTGTAGCCGGTAAACAGGGTAGCGGACAGCGGCGTTTCCAGCAGCACACTGGCGGTGCGACCCTGCATGGCGGCCACCTCGGCGGCACGCACTTTCTCCACAGCGGCGGTCATGCGGCGGCTGCGGTCCTCTTTTTCGTGTTCCGGCAGCTGGCCGGGGAAGTCGTAAGCCGGAGTACCCTCACGGCGGGAGTAGGGGAAAACATGCACCTTTAAAAAGCGCTGGCCGGTCACAAAGGCCATGCTGGCTTCAAAGTCCTCCTCAGTCTCGCCGGGGAAGCCCACGATCACATCAGTGGTAAAGCTGACGTTTTCCACGCCGAACGCCACCCGCAGCTTGGCAGCAATATCGGAAAACTGGGCGGTGGTATAGGGGCGGCGCATAGCACGCAGGGTCTTGTCGCAGCCGCTCTGCAGGCTCAAATGGAACTGCGGACAAAGTTTCTTCACCGCCGCCATTCGGGTGATGACCTCATCGTGCAGCATATCAGGGTCAAGGCTGCCCAGGCGGATGCGCTCGATGCCTTCGACCTCGGCGGCTTTCTCGATCAGCTCCACCAGGCTGGTGCCGCTGTCGGTGCCGTAGCTGGGCAGGCTGATGGCCGTCAGCACCACCTCTTTATACCCGGCAGCAGCCAGGCGGCGCAGTTCCTCCAGGATGCTTTCTTCGTCGCGGCTGCGCACCGGGCCGCGGGCACGTGGGATGACGCAGTAGGCGCACTGGCGGTTGCAGCCATCCTCGACCTTGACAAAGGCGCGGGTGTGTTCGGCGAACTTATCCATGGGCAGTTCTTCAAACTTTTCGCCCTTCCGGTGGGGGCGGATGTCCACCACCCGCTCGTCCTCGCCGTTCAGCACGCGGGTCACATCGGCCAAAATGGCATGGCGGTTGCCGGATCCGGTCACCACGTCGGCTTCCTTGATCTCGGCGGCTTCCTCGGGGAAGGCCTGCGGGTAGCAGCCCGTCAGCACCGTAACGGCACCGGGATTCTCGCGCTTGGCACGGCGCAGCCATTTGCGGCTTTTCTGGTCGCCGAAATTGGTCACGGTGCAGCTGTTGACAACGTACACGTCGGCCGGCTCCTCGTTGGAGACGACCGTATAGCCGTTTTCCTCAAACAACTGTGCCAGGGCACCGGTCTCATTCTGGTTCACCTTGCAGCCCAAAGTATAAAAAGTAACCCGCATAGTTTCTGTGTTCCTCGTTTTCCTGTGATAATTCTTTTATTATAAAGGAAAAGCCGCTAAAGCGCAATACTAAAACCGCCCGCCGCCGCATAAGCATCTGGTAAACGAACTGCCGCGGGGGTGTTGCTGCCATGAAAAAACCTGCCTTTACTCTGGTCCTGTGCCTGCTGCTGGCGCTGCTTACCATGCTGCGCAGCTATGCGGCCGCCGCCGATGCGCTCCCGCACATCACCCCGGCCGGCACCGACACGCTGGATGTGCCCTGCGCTGCGGCAATCCTCATTGACGAGGATTCCGGCACTGTGCTGTACGAGAAAAACGCCGACCAGCAGCGGCCCATCGCCTCTATTACAAAAGTAATGACGCTGCTGCTCACCTTTGAAGCGCTGTCCGCCGGGCGCATCAGTTTAAGCGGCACTGTGCCTGTCAGTGAGCATGCTTATCACATGGGCGGCAGCCAGATCTGGCTGGAGCCGGGCGAGCAGATGACGCTGGACGACATGCTGAAAGCCATCTGCATTTCCAGTGCCAACGATGCCGCTGTGGCGGTGGCCGAATTTGTGGGCGGCAGCGAACCCGCCTTTGTGCAGCAGATGAACGCCCGCGCCGCTGAGCTGGGCCTGAGCAACACCCACTTTGAGAACGCCTGCGGCCTGGACGCCGAGGGACACCTTTCCACCGCCCGCGATGTAGCTATGATGAGCCGGGAAATTTTGCTGCACCATGCCGAGGTCCGCAACTACTGCTCCATCTGGATGGACTCTCTGCGGGACGGCGCGACCCAGTTAATCAACACCAACAAGCTGCTCAAGACCTACAATGGCATCACGGGGCTGAAGACCGGCACCACCAGCCGGGCGGGCGTCTGCATCTCCGCCAGTGCCGAGCGAAACGGCCTGCGGCTGATTGCCGTGGTGCTGGGGGCGGATTCCGGCAAAGAGCGTTTTGCCGCCGCCACAGCCTTGCTGGACTACGGCTTTGCCAATTATGAGAACGTCACCCCGCAGATGTCTGTCGATGCGCCGGAAGCCATCTCTGTCAGCCACGGCACCGCAGACAAAGTCGAGCTTATCTACAGCACGCCGACGCGCTTTTTGATGCCAAAAAATGCCGCTGAGCCCCTGACTTCCACCATCGAGCTGCCCCAAAAGCTGGCCGCGCCCGTAGCCCAGGGCACACACTTAGGCACCGTGCAGCTGAGCAGCGGCGGGGAAGTGCTGGCCAGTTTCCCCATCAGCGCCGCACAGGGCGTGGACGCATTGAGCTTCCGCTATTGTTTCGGACGACTAGTCGACAGTTTACTGCTTTACCAGGGAGATTTTGTGCAAAATAAATGAAAAAGTCATAAAAAAGCACCAGTTTTTGCTTGACAATACCGACTTGAAACGGTATCATGGGTGTATAAAAATAAACAAAGGAGGAGTAAAAGATGGCTGTTGCATTTAATGGCAAGCATCTTGCAAAATTCATCCGTCCTGAAGAATATGAGGCGATCTACCCGCAGGTCGAGTTAGCCCATAAGCAGCTGGAGACCAAGACTGGTTTCGGCAATGACTTCTTGGGTTGGCTTGACCTGCCTGTTACTTATGATAAGGAAGAGTTTGCTCGCATCAAAGAGGCCGCACAGAAGATCCGTTCGGATTCCGATGTGCTGCTCGTCGCTGGTATCGGCGGTTCTTATCTGGGTGCCCGTGCTGTAGTGGAGGCCGTCAAGGGCCTGTACCACAACGAGACTTCCGACGGCCCGAAGATCTACTTCTGCGGCAACACGATCTCGCCCACCGCCCTGAACGACATCATCAAGCTCACCAAGGGCAAGCGTTTCTCCATCAATGTCATCTCCAAGTCCGGTACGACTACCGAGACCGCGCTGGCTTTCCGCGTCCTGCGCAAGCTGCTGGAGGATTCCGTTGGTGTTGAGGAAGCCAACAAGCGCATCTACGCCACGACCGACCGTGCCAAAGGCACCCTCAAGCAGCTGGCTACTGAGCAGGGCTGGCCCACCTTCGTCGTTCCCGATGACGTCGGCGGCCGCTACTCTGTCCTGACCGCTGTTGGCCTGCTGCCCATCGCCTGCGCCGGCATTGATATTGACGAGCTGATGCAGGGCGCTGCTGACGGCCTGAAGAAGTTCGGCCAGTGCAGCATCGACAACGACGCTTACCGTTACGCCATGACCCGCAACATCCTGTACCGCAAGGGCAAGAGTGTGGAGACCCTGGCCTGCTTTGAGCCGGACTTCACCATGATGAACGAGTGGTACAAGCAGCTGTTCGGCGAGAGCGAGGGCAAGGACCAGAAGGGCCTGATGCCCACTTCCTGCATCTTCTCCACCGACCTGCACTCCATGGGTCAGTTCCTGCAGGACGGCAGCCGTATCATGTTCGAGACCTACGTCGACGTCAAGCACACCCGTGAGGACTTCTTTATTGAAGAGCTGGAGGGCAACTTCGACGGCCTGAACTTCCTGGCCAACCAGAACATGAGCGTTGTCAACCGCAAGGCTATGGAGGGTACCATCCTCGCCCATACCGACGGCGGCGTGCCCCTGGGCCTGATCGAAGTGGACAGCCTGTCTGCCCATGACGTCGGTGAGCTGATCTACTTCTTCTGGCGTGCCTGCGCTGTCTCCGGCTATCTGCTGAGCGTCAACCCCTTTGACCAGCCCGGCGTTGAGAGCTACAAGAAGAACATGTTCGCCCTGCTGGGCAAGCCCGGTTACGAGGACCGCAAGGCCGAACTGGAAGCCAGCCTGAAAGACTAATGGAATACACGCCTGGGATATGGCGTCTCACGAATACAAGGAGGTAACCCCTATGCTGAAACTGATCGTTGGAACCAAGGGCTCCGGCAAGACCAAAACCATGATCGACATGATCGACAAGGCTACCAAAACCACTTCCGGCAATATCGTTGTCATCGAGAAGTGCATGAAGCTCACCACCGAGATCAACCACGCAGCCCGCTTGGTTGACGTGGATGAGTACGGCGTTGTCGGCGCTGACATGCTGTACGGCTTCGTGGCTGGCGTCCTGGCTGGTAACTACGACATCACCGAGCTGTTCATCGACGGCATCCTGCGCATCATCGACCACGACATGGCCGCCGCCGCCAAGGTGCTGGAAGCCATCGACAAGATCACCCCCAACATCGAGGTCGTCGTCACCGTTTCTGCTGACGCTGCCGATCTGCCGGAAGACCTGAAGAAGTACGTGATCTGATAGGCGCAACTTACTAAAGAACTTTTCAGGGCGGGGAAGTCTTCCCGCCCTGATTTTTTGGTAAAAACACAAAAAATCACATTTTTTTGTGTTTTAGCTGTTGACAAGCCCCTTGTACTTGTGTATACTATTTAAGCAACCTTTTGAGGTGTACTATGCAATTTGATCTTCGAGCTTTTCTAGAGGGTGCCCGAAAACCTTACGAGGCACATTTTCAGGCAGACCTCATGCAGTCCGATTTTGGCGGCTATACGCTGGTTGCCCCGGCTGAATGTGACTTTACCGCAACGCCCACCGATGATGGCGCGGCGTTGCTATTGTGTGTAAAGGCACAGATTCATGCCGAGTGCGCCCGCTGTCTTGAACCACTCACTCAAGATTACTGCTTTGAGCGCGACTACCTGATCCTGCCAAGGGATTTAGAAGACCCGGATTTTGAACTGCCCTGCAACGAACAAGGCTGCATTGACCTCGATGAGCTGGTCTATCAAGAGCTGATCTTCGAGGTTCCGGCAGTGCTGCTGTGCAGTGCTGATTGTCAAGGTCTATGCCCCATTTGCGGCAAAAAGAAGGCCGCAGGTTGTACCTGCAAGCCCGCAGCCGACGCTGCGCCCGTAGATGCCCGGCTTAGCATACTAAAACAACTACTCAGTTGAATTTCACCAAGGAGGTGTCCGATTATGGCTATCGTACCTAAGAGAAAGCATTCTCAAGCTCGCCGCGACAAACGTCGTTCTAATGTCTGGAAACTGGAGGCGCCGACGCTGGTGAAGTGCCCGCAGTGTGGCGAACTGAAGGTTCCCCATAAGGTTTGCGGCAAGTGTGGCTACTACAAAGGCCAGGAAGTCATCAAGAAAGAGGCGTAAGTCTCTTGCGTGGGGAGGGCGATGCCTTCCCCATTTTTTATTGTTGTGTTATTTTTAACGAAAGGGGGCCTGCCGCATGCCTTTGTATGTAACCAAGATCGACGAGGGATCACCCGCGCAAAAGTTGGGGCTATCCTTAGGCTGTGCATTGCTGGCCGTTGACGGCCACCCCCTGAACGATGCACTGGACTATCAGTTCTACACCACCCCGGCCGCATTCTCGCTGGATGTATGCGAGAACGAGCAGCACCGTACCATCCAGGTGCAAAAAGGGGAGTATGAACCCTTAGGCTGCAACTTCAAGACCTATCTGGGCGATGAAAAGCACAGCTGCTCCAACCATTGCATGTTCTGCTTCATCGACCAGCTGCCGCCCGGCATGCGTGCCCCGCTGTATTTTAAGGATGACGACGAGCGCCTGTCCTTCCTGTTTGGCAACTATATTACGCTGACCAACCTGACGGACCACGAGATCGACCGCATCATCCAGATGCACATCAGCCCGATCTTCGTCTCGGTACACACCACCAACCCGGAGCTGCGGGTGCGGATGCTGGCCAACAAACGCGGCGGCGAGGTATTAAAATACCTGCCCAAGCTGGCTACCGGCGGCATCGAGCTGAATTGTCAGCTGGTTCTCTGCCGCGGCATCAACGATGGCGACGAGCTGCGCCGCACATTGACCGACCTGCTGGCGCTGCGCCCCCAGGTGGGCAGTATCGCCGCTGTGCCCGCCGGCGTCACTGACTACCGCGACAAACTGTACAAGCTTACGCCTTATGATAGGGAAAGTGCCGCTGCCACGCTGGACATTCTGGAAGAGTTCAGCATGAAGTGCCGCGCCGAGTACGGCCGCAGCGTCATCTACCCCAGCGACGAATGGTACCTGACCGCCGAGCGGGAGATCCCCGCAGCGGAATTCTACGACGAATTTGCCCAGTTGGAGGACGGCGTGGGCATGTGGCGGCAATACCACGATACTTTTTTAGAGGAACTGGAAAACTACCGCGGCCTGGTGCTGCCCCACAGCCTGGACATTGTTACCGGCACGCTGGCCGCCCCGCTGATCGAAGATTGCGCCAACACACTGATGCAGCGTTACCCACAGGTGAAGATTGCTGTGCATGCCATCCGCAACGATTACTTCGGCGGCAATGTCAGCGTGGCGGGCCTTGTTACCGGCACCGACATCATCAAGCAGTGCAAAGACAACCTGCAAAGCGATACGATTGCCGTGCCGGAAGTAATGCTGCGGGATGAAAAAGATCGTTTTCTCGATGATATTACACTGTCGCAGCTGGGCGAAGCCCTGGGTTGCCGCGCCATATGCATCCCCACCGACGGTGCCGGGTGCTGCCGCGCGTATTTAAGCTCACACAAGCGCAAGATGAAACTTATGAAGAAAGAGAAGAGGGAGGAAAGCTGATATGGCAAAACCGATCGTAGCCATTGTGGGCCGCCCCAACGTGGGCAAATCCACAATTTTCAATAAACTGACCGGCCAGCGTCTCGCTATTGTCGAAGACACCCCCGGCGTTACCCGCGACCGTATTTTCTGTGACTGCGAATGGAGCGGTCACAAGTTCCTGCTGGTGGATACCGGCGGTATCGAGCCCCGCATCGACGATGGCCTGCTGGCCCACATGCGTGAGCAGGCCCAGCTGGCCATCGACTCCGCAGATTGCATCGTCATGGTCACCGAGCTTTCTGCCGGTGTGACCCCGCAGGACCAGGACGTCGCCAGCATGCTGATGCGCAGCGGCAAGCCCGTAGTACTGGCTGTCAACAAGTGCGACAAGGTCGGTGAGCCGCCTATGGAGCTGTACGATTTCTACAGCCTCGGCCTGGGCGAGCTGATTCCCGTTTCCGGCGTGCATGGCCACGGCACCGGCGACCTGCTGGACGCCGTCTGCGCTCACCTCAACTTTGAGGAAGAACCTGAGGATGCCGACGACCGCATCACCGTTGCTGTCATCGGCCGCCCCAATGTGGGCAAATCCAGCCTCATCAACCACATCCTGGGCGAGAACCGCCTGATCGTGGCCAACGAGGCCGGCACCACCCGCGACGCCATCGACACGATGGTGGAGAACAAGTACGGCAAGTTCGTCTTTACCGATACCGCCGGCCTGCGCAAAAAGGGCAAGGTGGAAAGCGGCGTTGAGCGCTACAGCGTCCTGCGCAGCCTGGCCGCCGTTGAGCGCAGCCGCGTCTGCGTCATCATGATCGACGCCACTGTCGGCTTTACCGAGCAGGACTCCAAGGTCGCCGGTTACGCCCACGAGCAGGGCAAGGCCTGCATCATTGCCGTCAACAAGTGGGATGCTGTCGAGAAGGACAGCTACACCATGGATACCATGCGCAAAAAGCTGGAAGAGGATTTCAGCTTCATGTCCTATGCGCCCATCGTGTTCATCAGCGCCAAGACCGGTCAGCGCGTGGACAAGCTGTTTGAGACCATCCATTTTGTGGACATCCAGAACGGCACCCGCGTGCCCACCGGCGCCTTGAACGAGATGCTGGCCCGTGCCACCGCCAAGGTCCAGCCGCCGTCTGACAAGGGCAAGCGACTGAAGGTGTTCTATATCACCCAGATCTCCACCCGCCCGCCGACGTTCGTCTGCTTCGTCAACCAGAAAGCGCTGTTCCATTTCTCGTACCAGCGTTATTTGGAAAATCAGATTCGTGAGACCTTTGGCCTGACCGGCACGCCCATCCGCATGATTACCCGTGAGCACGGCGACGGTTCTGCCAAGGCCGGAAAGGTGTAAATTGTGCTGCTAAATATTATTCTGGCCTGCGTACTGACCGCACTGGGCGGGTATCTCTTGGGCAGCATCCTGTTCGGCGTGCTGATCTCCAAGGTCATGTACAATGACGACGTGCGCGACCATGGCAGCGGTAACGCTGGCATGACCAACGTGCTGCGAACCTACGGCAAACTGCCCGCCGTGTTTACCACCATTGGCGACGTTGGCAAAAGCGTGGCCGCCGTCAACCTGGGCCGCTTCATTTTCGATGCCCTGCTTTCCGGCACGGGCGCTGCCTGGCAGAACCCGCTGGACCCTGTCTGTGGTGCGTATCTGGCCGCCATCTTCTGCATGATCGGCCACAGCCGCCCGATCTTCTTCGGCTTCAAGGGCGGCAAGGGCGTGCTGGTTGGTGCCGGTGCAGCTTTAGCTACTGAGCCGCTGGTTTGTGCCGCGCTGCTGGTCATCTTCCTGATCGAGGTTGCCATCACCCGCATCGTATCCCTGGGCAGCATCATCATTGCCGCTTTGTATCCCGTAGGCACCCTCATTAACCTGATTGCCTGCGGTGCAAACCTGCCTACCGTCGTGTTCAGCACCGTATGCTGCGCCATCATGGCCGCCATGGTCATCTGGCTGCACCGCTCCAACATCGAACGCCTGAAAAACGGTACCGAGTACCGCTTCGGCGAAAAGAAATGACCTTATAGCAACCGTCCTTTATCTTTGCGGATAAGGGGCGGTTTTCTTGTCTGTTTCTGTTGCATCGTGTCGAAGGCTGTGCTATCCTTCTATAAAAGGGGATGATACCATGCCAACGCCGCAGGAAGTCTGGGCCATGCTGCAAGCCCACGAAGGAGAGACCTTTTACACCGCCAAAGGTCTGCCGTTCCACTACCTGATCCACGGCAGGGAGCTGTTTGTGAACCGCAAAAACAAGTCCATCACCATTTCCACCGTTGCCAATGCCCTGGCCCGCATCAAGGCGCGGGAGGCTGCCGGGGAGGCAATCACCGGCCCCAAGAAGATCGGCTGCTACGGGGCCAGCTACCTTTACCCTGTGTTTTTACAACTGGGCATCATCCATCTGCCGCAGATAAACGACGAACCACTGCAATAAATTGCAGGCGCATAACAGGTTGCATAACTTGTTATGCGCTTTTTGCATGTTTTGTACAAAAATCGGCCAAAATGAGTAAAGCGTACAATTCTGCATCATACAAGTGAAAAATAACTGTTGAAAAATAAACTTTTTGGGTGTATACTAAGGGCATTATAAGGCATACGACGGGGGGGTGCTATGAAAAACCTGTACCAGATCACCCGGCACCTCGTCTGGCTGACGCAGTTCGGGCTTTCTGTGGCGCTGCCGCCCGTGTTGTTTTTGCTGGGGGCCGTCTGGCTCAAGAACGAATTTGCACTGGGCGGCTGGGTCGTGCTGGTCGGTCTGCTGTTGGGACTGGCCGGCTCGGTAGGCAGCCTGCGCAGCAACTTAAAAAGCATCGAACGTGAGGGAAAAGAGGATACGCCCCGCACCCCACCGCCGATTTCCTTTAATAACCATTAAATTTACTATTGCGAGGTGATCCCTACCATGCAGAAAAATCGCGATGTACTGCGGCAGGTGGGCGGATTGGCCGTCGCCTTGCTGGTCTGCATTGCTGTTATGCTGGCAGTGTACGCGCTGCTGGGTCGGTTGGACCGCCTGGTCCTGCTGGGGGCCGTTTTCGGCTGGATCTTAGCCGTAGGCAACTTTTTATCCTTGAGCATTACCGTTTCCAATGCGTTGGACCGTGCCGCCAACGGCGGCAGCCCGCAGAAAGCGCAGCTGGAGATCCAGACATCCAGCGTGGTGCGCCCGCTGGTGCTGGCGCTGATTTATATCGTACTTTTCCGTGCTAAAGTTTGTGACCCTGTCGCCGCCTTGCTGCCGCTTTTGTTCGCGCAGGTGGCGATCAAAGTACTGGAATTTTTCCGGAATGATAAAAAAGGCGGTGATACTGCACCATGAATGGCCCTAAGATCTACTTTACAGCTCCGATCCTGGGCGGCATCCCCATCACGCAGACCGCGGCATCCTCGTTTGTGGTTATGCTGATCCTTTGCATCGCAGGCATTGTACTGGGACGCAACCTGCAAAAGCGGCCCGGCCGCCGCCAGGTGTTAGTGGAGAAAGGTGTTTCCATGCTCTACGGCATGGTCGAGGACACCATGGGCAAGCACAACGCTTACTGGACGCCCTATATCGGCGCACTGTTCCTGTCGTCGCTGTTTGGTACACTCATCGGCATGACCGGCATCCTGCGCTCGGCCACGGCGGATCTTTCCACCACTGTCACTTGGGCGCTGATGACCAGCGTGATCTGCTGGGGGTGCTCCATCAAGCAGAACGGCTTCCTTGGCTGGCTGAAAGGCTTTACCGAGCCCGTCGCTGTCATGACCCCGATGAACATTATCTCCGAGATCGCACAGCCCGTCTCGATGGCGTTCCGTCACTTTGGCAACATTGCCGGCGGCGGCGTGCTGACAAGTCTGCTCTACTCCGCGCTGGCGGCCTGCTCGGCCATGGTGCTGGGGCTGGTGGGCAAAAGCTTTATCGCCGGTGCTGTGGTGCTGGTGTTGGGCATCATTTTGCTGGTGCTGGGCATCAAAACCCAAAAGATGGGCAAAAAGATTTTTGGCATCGTGTTTACCGTGACCGGCCTGCTTGGCATTTTAAGCTTGACCGGCGTGCCGTATCTGGAAGTCGGTATTCCCGGCATCCTCAGCCTTTATTTTGATGTATTCTCTGGTGGTGTTCAGGCCTTGGTTTTCAGCCTGCTGACGATGGTTTACATCGGCAATGCCTGTCCGCCGCCGGAGGAAGTATAAACCAAAAAAACAAATTTTTATAACAGGAGGAAACTTCTATGGAAACAGCAATCATCAAAGCCGCCTGCGCGATCGGTGCAGGTCTCTGCATGGGTATCGGCGCTATCGGCCCCGCACTTGGTGAGGGCAACGCCGTTGGCAAAGCGCTGGAAGGCATGGCCCGCCAGCCCGAAATGGCCAACACCCTGCGTACCAACATGATCCTGGGCTGCGCCATCACCGAGTCGACCGGTATCTACTCTCTGGTCGTTGCACTGGTTCTGCTGTTCATTTTCTAAGAAGGTCTGACACGAAAGGAGGGGACGACCCATGACAGGCTTTGAAAGTTTTGTCGGCGTCAACCCATGGACTGCGCTGTTCACCTTCTGCAATATGCTCATCACTTTTTCCGTGCTGAAGCATTTCCTGTTCAAGCCGGTCAAAAAGATGATCGACGACCGCCAGCAGGAAATTGATACGATGTACGCCGAAGCGGACGCTGCCAAGCAAAAGGCGGCTGCCCTGGAGCAGGAGTATCAGGCTCATCTGCAAAGCATCAAGGCCGAGCGCGATTCGCTGCTGCGGGATGCCACCGTGCGTGCCCAAAAGCGGGAAGAGGACATCCTCAACGAAGCCCGCAGCGAGGCCGCGTCCATCCGTGCGGCAGCCGAGGCCGATATTGCGCAGGAGCGCAAGAAGGCTGTGAACGACCTGAAGAACGAGATTGGCGGCATGGCCGTGGAGATCGCCGGTAAGGTGGTCGAACGCGAGATCAACGAAGCCGATCATCAGGCCCTGATCGATGAATTTATTCGGAATGTGGGGGATGCCTCGTGACCGAACTTGCCAAACGCTACGGCGGCAGCCTGTACGATCTGGCGGCGGAAGAGCAGCTGACTGATCAGCTGTTGGCGGAGCTGGATGTGGCCTTGGATTGCTTTAACCAGGAGCCTGCCTACCTGCGCCTTCTTTCCACCCCCGGCGTACCGAAGAAAGAACGCTGCGCGCTTCTTGACAAGGCTTTTGCCGAAGCACACCCGTACCTGGTAAATTTTTTAAAGCTGCTGTGCGAGGAAAACCTGCTGGCAGAACTGCCCGGCTGTGTCCGCGCCTACCGCGACCGCTACAATGCCGACCATGGCATTATCGAAGTAACCGTTGTGTCCGCCGTACCGCTGAACGACACCTCCCGCGAGAAGCTGCTTGCCAAACTGCAGGAGATGACCGGCAAAACGGTACGCCTGACCGCCAAGGTCGATCCTTCGATTTTGGGCGGCCTGCGCCTGGACCTGAACGGCACCCGTCTGGACGGCACAGTACAGCGCCGCCTGGAACGTCTGCGCGACAGCATCGGCAGCGTCGTACTTTAATTAAGATGTAAAAGCACCTCATTTTACAGATTGTGTGGTGAACCTAACAGTGCAACTAAAACCCGAACAAATCTCCCGCATCATCCGCTCCCAGATCAAATACTACCAGAATGCGATCGAGCAGAGCGAGACCGGCACTGTCACAATGGTCGGCGACGGTATTGCCCGTGCCGCCGGCCTGGACAACTGCATGGCCGGTGAGCTGGTCCAGTTTGAGAGCGGCGCCTACGGCATGGCCCAAAACCTGGAAGAAAACAGCGTCTCCATCGTTCTTCTGGGCGATGACAGCGGGATCAAGGAAGGCAGCAGCATCCACCGCACCGGCAAGGTCGTTTCTGTCCCTGTCGGTGAAGGGATGATTGGGCGTGTTGTCAACGCCCTGGGTCAGCCCATCGACGGCAAAGGCCCCATCGAAGCTGCCGATTATCGTGCTATCGAATCCCCGGCTCCCGGCATCCTGGACCGCCAGCCTGTCAAGCAGCCGCTGCAGACCGGTATCAAGGCCATCGACTCGATGATCCCCATCGGCCGCGGCCAGCGTGAGCTGATCATCGGCGACCGCCAGACCGGCAAGACCTCCATTGCCACCGATGCCATCCTGAACCAGAAGGACACCGGCGTGCTCTGCATCTATGTTGCCATCGGCCAGAAGGCTTCCTCCATCGCCCGCGTGGCCGAGGACCTCAAGAAGCACGGTGCCATGAGCTACACCACCATCGTGGCTGCCACGGCCTCCGATTCCGCTCCCCTGCAGTACATCGCACCCTATGCGGGCACTGCACTGGCCGAGTATTTCATGTCCAAGGGCAAGAGCGTCCTGATCGTCTACGACGACCTTTCCAAGCATGCGGTGGCCTACCGTGCCATCTCCCTGCTGCTCCGCCGCTCTCCCGGCCGTGAGGCTTACCCCGGCGACGTGTTCTATCTGCATTCCCGTCTGCTGGAGCGCTCCTGCCGGATGCGCGACGATCTGGGCGGCGGTTCCATCACTGCCCTGCCCATCGTCGAGACCCAGGCGGGCGATGTCTCTGCTTACATCCCCACCAACGTCATCTCCATCACCGATGGTCAGATCTTCCTGGAAAGTGCCCTGTTCAACGCAGGCAACCGCCCCGCCGTCAATGTCGGCCTGTCGGTCTCCCGTGTGGGCGGCGCTGCCCAGACCAAGGCCATGAAGAAGGCCAATTCCAACCTGCGTATCGAGCTGGCCCAGTACAAGGATATGGAGTCCTTTGCCCAGTTCAGCTCTGATCTGGACGCTGAGACCCGCCGCCAGCTGGAACACGGCAAAGCCCTGACCGAGATGCTCAAGCAGCCGCTGTACCAGCCCAAGTCCGATGCCGAGCAGGTGGTCGTGCTGACCCTGGCTTCCCACGGGATGCTGGACGACCTGCCGCTGGCTGACCAGCGCGCAAAGACCAATGCCTTTGTGCGCCAGTTCCACGCCGATGTTTCCGGCACCATGGACGCGATCACGTCCACGGGCAAGATCACCCCGGAACAGGTGGACACCATCCTGACCGCGTGGAAGGCATTCGCGGGAGGGGAGAGCAATGGCATCCAGTAAGCTGCTCAAGGAGCGGATCGAGAGCATTCAGGATACCATGAAGATCACGAATGCCATGTACCTGATCTCCTCCTCCAAGCTCCGCAAGGCCCGGCAGAACTACCAGAATGTTCTGCCCTACTTCACCCGGATGCGGGATACCATCTCCCGCGTGGTGCCCCACCTGCCCGACGAGCCGGAGCACCCCTTCTTCCACGAGCGGGATCTGGAGAACCCCAAGCGGGCCTATATCGTGCTGACCGCCGACAAGGGCATGGCCGGTGCTTACAACCAGAACCTGCTCAAGTTCCTGCGGGAGCACGCCGACCAGAACGACCGGTTCTATGTCATCGGTCAGGTAGGCTACCGTGCCCTGTTCCGCAAGGATCCCCGTCTGGTGGAGGATTTCCATTACGGTGCCACGGCTCCCACCCTGCAGCGCGCCCGTGATATCACGGTGGATGCCATCGATGATTTCAAGTCCGGCAAACTGGACGAGATCTACATCGTCTACACCAAGATCCAGAACGCGCTGACCAGCGAGCCGGTCATGGAACGCCTGCTGCCGCTGGACCGTGCCCACCTCACGCCTGCTCCCAAGGGTCTGGGCGACCCCCGCGGCGAGGTGGAGATGTTCCCGGATGCCTGGACGGTGTTCGAGCAGACGGCCCCCATCTATATGCACGGCATGATCTTTGGTGCCATGACCGAGAGCTTCTGCGCCGAGCAGAGCGCCCGCATGACCGCCATGGATTCTGCTACCAAGAGCGCCAATGACATGATCCGGGACCTGCAGCTGGAATACAACCGCACCCGTCAGGGCTCCATTACACAGGAGATCACCG
>OGZO01001592.1_pt1 | contig 16618 bp, 20 predicted proteins | sample 1576721 | NCBI WGS metagenome assembly OGZO01 (sample SAMEA3541516, study PRJEB24748) | human gut metagenome | biome: human gut; feature: human-associated habitat; material: faeces | place: China | collected 2012 | reverse complement strand
AGTCCACACCGATACGGGCCTCTCCAATTCGCACCGATACACCCCTCACCTATCCACACCGATACACCCCACACCAATCCAACACGATACGCACCACACCCATACACCCGTATCCGCTACGACACAGAGAGCAGGAAAGCAAGCATTAGAAAATCACTTCGTAAAATTTTCTCGAAAAACTTTTGAAAAAACAGTTGACAATCATTTAATTCTGTGGTACAATTAGACCATAGAAAAGGTGATACACAGTCGCTTGAAAGGAGAAAACATTATGACCAAGTCAACCATGATAAACACTATTCAGGAAAGAGAACTAGAATTATATGAGAGTTTGAGACTGGCAAAGATAGTGTTCGGGGAAGATTCCAACGAGGCAAAGCGTAGACGTGCCGCTTGGAATAGCGTATGGATGCTAATGAATGACATGGGAATAGAGCCACTAGAAAGGAGTGTAAAAGATGACTAAGCAATCTATGATTAAGCTTATCACCAACAGGGAGAAAGAGCTGGAAGAAAAGGTTGACGCTATCTTGGGAACAAAAGGTTTGAATGAACTTGTTACTGACATTCACAAACTAGTCGCAGTCAGAGAGCTTATAGAAATTTTAGAAATTGAGCATAGAGATTCTCCATTGTCAAAGGCTAAAATGGAAAGCAGGTTTCTTCAACTGCGATTAGAAAAGCGAAACAATGCTAAACGTGCGGCAGAGATGTACGGGTATTCTAGTGATTTTTATATAATGTACAAAACCGAGTTTGGCGAATTATTAAACATTCTTCAAGATTGTAGATAATTTGAAAGGTGGTCATCATGGAAAAAGAAGTAACTCTGCGCCGTGCTGTCATTGAAAAGCTAATAACAGGGAATGCGGAAATGCTTGCCCAAGTACACCCAGCAGACAAAGAGCTGGTCATGTACTACAAGGGAAAATTGGACCTACTACGTGCACTATTGACATTATTTGAGGAGGATAATGTATGTCACCTGAACAAATAAAGGAGATTCAGGACCGGGAGAGGGAGCTATATATGCTAGGCATTCGCAGGGGCGACCGCTACTTTAGAAATCGCTGGACGGAGATAGTGTATATTATGAAGCTATTGGGCATAGAAAGGAGGGATAAATAATGCCCTTTAGACGGTGGCTGAAAGAATCTATAAAGGAGGCGGAGCTTTTATACCTGTACAATGAAGCAGTACGGGGGACATCAGATATAGAGACAATAAAGGCCGGTGTGAAGACGGCGGTATTGAAAAGTGTAAAGGTGGAGTTTGACCGTGAAATGGATGATAGAGAAGCTAATAGACAGGGTGAGGGAGGAAAGGCAAGCGGCTTTGGATTCCTATGATTCTATCCTAGACGAGTTGTCGGATATATTAAGCGAGGTGGGAGACGATGTATAATATGAGCGAGCGGTACTACCGTGTCACCTGTACTGATATGAACGGGAAGTTCAGGCAGTACAAAATAAAGGCTCGCAGTAAGCAACAGGCAAGCCGTAAGGCATACGATATCATGCAGGAGCAGAAGCTATATAACATGATTGTTATTGGCATTGTTCAGTGGAATGAGATGTTTAACGGGGTGGGTGTAGATGTGGATTAGTGTGTTGATAGTCGGCTTCTTTCTTGCCCTTATTTTCTACGGTTGTATGATGTATTGTTCAGAGCCACCATGGTGGGTTCTAAAGTACATATTCAGAGGAGTAGGGATGTGCTTTATGTCCTTTGGATTTATAGGTCTGATTTATTCCGTGTTTATAGGGGGTATCCTAAGTTGGTAGCTATTCTTTGCAGTATCGGGCTTTTAGTAGTCGGCCTGACGTTGGTTTATATCAACGAAAATGAGCCGGGTATGTTTTCCCTGACTATGACAGTTATAGGGTACTTGCTCTGTGCACTGTTCGCAATCTCATTCGTGTTGAATCTGGGTCAGTTTCTTTTAGCAAAAAGTTTGTAAAATTTTTCGGAAAAAGTATTGACAAAAAATAAATTTTGTGGTAGAATTAGATATCCTCGAAAGAGGGAATAACAGAAAGGACGGAACAATCATGAAAAACATCACTAGAACCATCACCAGCTACAAGCACACCTTTGTAAAGATGAACGATGACCTGACTATCTCTGATATGAAAGAGGTTATCTGTGCTGAGAAGATGGGGCCGAGAACGTCAGCCGCCTACATGGAATCCAACGGCATGGAGGGGTACGTTATGGCAAAGGTGACCACGGTAGAGGAGACTTACACCATGCCTTTGGAGACCTTTATCGCTAACGCTACTATTGTTGAGAAGGAGGATAACTAACAATGAAGAAGCAGGAACAGAATTTCGCCGAGATTATGAGCGCAGAGGAAGCTATTGCAATCCGCAAGGATACAGAGCAGTCTATCGTAAACGGTCTGACCGAGGAAGGGGCCGGGGTGTATTGCTCCTTCCTTCCTGAGACATTGGAAGATAAGGCTAAGATGTTCAACGCTATGAACGGCGGGGACAACACGGTAAAGGAAGCTATCAACAAGGAGCTCCATGTCCTAGACGTTATTGTCCAGCCTGTACAGGTACAGAATGAAGATGGCACTCAGAACACCTGTCCCCGTGTGTCTCTTATCTGCGAAGATGGGGTTTACTCCGCTACCTCCTGGGGAGTGTACAACTGCATTAAGAAGCTCAACGCATTGTTTGGGGGTCTGCATTTTGAAACACCTGTGAAACTAATTCCATACGAAGTAAAGACGAAGAACGGCTTTACAATCAATCTGAAAATGGTATAACGAACCGGCCCCCGTTAAGGGGGCCGTACTTATAAGGTGGTGAAAACAATGACAAGATACGGGGTAGAGCATGACCTTAAAAAGTCTCCTTTTACCTACACTGTGCAATATGATAATCTTAATGAAATAGAGTATTGCTTTTCCAGCGACAGCATAAAGACCCGCTTTATTGCCCTGCGAAATGGATTCTATGAAGAAACAGAGGATAGCCTGTCCAACAGATTTAAGATGGACTTTCGTGTCAGTAAGGACCTGACTGACGTTAACCTGTATAGGAAGGTTGAAAGCAGGGGGTTTCTCATTTTCTTTAATGGGGAGGAAATCACATGGCAAAGGGCACTAAAATACGATGGACAAAAGCTCGAAAAAATGAGCTGAGAAAAGAGATACTTAACTTTAATAGGAGGATACGCTCCGCAGAATCCAGACTGGGTGACCTATCTTATATCCTTCCACAGAAGCAGACGGCAAGTGAAGCTATGGAGAAGATTCAGACCTTACAGGAGTACCGGGATTACTTAGCGGCGATTAAACGGGCAACTGCTAAGACGCTCATTCCAGAGACATATGGGAACGACTTGACAACGGAATGGAGACGTAAGGAAATAGAGATACGGGAAAAGCGGATAAACGAAAGGAACAGGCAGAGACGTAAAAAGGTCGATGAGCTTAGACCCGGCGTAAAAACACAAGAACAGGTGGGAAGGTTAAATCCCTATGGCAGATTTCCCTCTGACAATGACTTCTTCCTTAGAGACCTTGGGTTAAAGACAGGTGACACGGTTAAATATGAAGAACTGTTAAAGAAGATAGAGGAAGGCTATTACAGGGAGAAAGCTGAACTGTGGAGAACGAATTATATCAATGCTCTTATAAATGAGATGCTGGGACCTGCTACCTTTGCCGGGGATGTTGTGAGTATGGGATTGGCTAACCAGATATACGACTTGGTTACTGGTATGGACATATCCACTTTTCTCTTAGGTCAACTATCATCGTATAGCGATGTGTTGCAGATTAACTTTCTGTACGACCAAAAAGGAAGGGAAGCGGCTCTTGAACGCATACTCGATGTGTGGAATGAGCTTATAAGGCATACATGATGTGCAAAAACCTGTTTATAGTGTTGATTTTGAGACAGTGGTTGACCCCAACGAAACCCGTGTATGGTTATGGGGAAAATGTGACATAGATTGTACTACGTTTGTATACGGGACGGATATCGACAGTTTCATGGAGGAGATATCTACTGTTGACTGTAAGGCGTATTTCCACAATATTAAATTCGATGTTCAATTTATGTTTTACTGGCTGTTTCATAACGGATACAGGCATACCAGTGAGAGGAAGCCGAAAGAGGGGTATTTCTCAACGCTGATATCAGACATGGGAATGTTTTATACTTGCACTGTTCACTTTTTCAACGGTAGCGTAGTTGAGTTCATAGACAGTTACAAGCTCATAACTCTCCCCGTAAGGGACATTCCAAAAGCTTTCGGACTGGACGTTCATAAACTGGACTTGGACTATGCCGAAAACAGGGATTTCAACCATGTACCAACAGAGGAAGAAATATCATACGTTAAGGCAGACGTGGAGATTGTGGCAAAGGGCATAAAAGCCATGCACGAAAACGGCCTGATTAAGATGACAGCGGCAAGCAACGCACTGTACAACTATAAGAAAGTCCTGTCAAACAAGGAGTTTAAACGCAGATTCCCGCCGATTGAATATGCTGTGGACAAGGATTGCAGGAAATCGTATAAAGGTGGCTGGACATATCTCAACGAAGCCTATCAAGGGATGATGGTCGGTGAAGGTCAGGTATATGATGTAAACTCCATGTACCCTTGGGCCATGAAATACTGTATGCTACCGTTTGGTAATCCGTACTACTATGACGGGGAGTATAAACCGGATGAGTTTTACCCTCTTTATATTCAATGCCTTCAATGCTGTTTCAGTTTGAAAAAAGGACACTACCCCAGCATACAGTTAAAGAACAGTTTCAGGTTTTCCAGTACAGAGTATATTAAGGAAAGTGGGGATGACCCTGTAATACTCCACTTGACAAGTGTTGACTTAAAGCTCTTGTTCGACAACTATGACGTGTGGGATATAACTTACATAGGTGGGTACAAGTTCAGGGGAGAGACAGGGCTGTTTTCTGAATATATCGACTACTGGTATGACGTGAAGCAGAAGGCAAAGGTGGAAGGAAATAAAGCCATGTACCATATCGCTAAACTGATGCTTAATTCACTGTATGGGAAGTTTGGTTCAAATCCTGAGAAGGCTTCTAAATATCCATATCTGGATGAGACAGACGACATAGTAAAGTACAGACGGCTAATGCCTGAAATTGGAAGCGGAGGGTATATCCCGGTAGCGGCGTTCATTACCTCTTATGCCAGAGACAAGATAATTAGGGCCGCTAATGCTTGTGGTGACAGGTTCATATATGCGGACACCGACAGCGTTCATGTAGTGGGAAGGGAAAAGGTAGACTTGGACATAGACAATTACAGACTGGGTGCTTTCAAGCTGGAAGGTGAGTTCACAAGAGCCAAATATCACAGAGCCAAATGTTATATTGAAGAATTTGACGGAGAGCTTGATAAGAAGTGCGCTGGGTTACCTGTTTCAGCACGGCACCTGTTCAATTTTGACACGATGGAGCCGGGACAGATATTTGACGGAAAACTGGTCCCGAAAAACATAAAGGGAGGCGTGGTTCTGGTGGAACGGCCTTTCCAAATTAAGGCTTGACAAAAGGTGATTTTTATGATACAATACTACAAAGGGATATATGAGACAGGTTATAAATCACTAGCTGGGTGTGACGGCGGAGAGCCGGCCAGAAGTGTTATAAGGTTTTCACAGACTATTTATAATCACTCATACTATCCCTTTTTTGATAGGTGAAGTTATGTGGTATGATGTAAATAAGACCCTTTCCTACAACTGCCTATTCAACTTTGTTGTTGGACCCCGTGGAGTGGGAAAGACGTATTCCTGTAAACGAAGGGTCATAAAAGACTTTATAACTAAGGGACAGCAGTTTATCTATCTGCGCCGATATGAAACGGAAATCAAGTCGTCACAGATTGACCTGTTTTTCGATGATATCCAGCATGAGTTTCAAGACCACGCTCTGGCGGTGAAAAAGAAGTGCTTTTACATTGACGGTAAACTTGCTGGATGGGCACTGCCTTTGTCGAGAGCTTCTCAATTCAAGTCGGTGCCGTTCCCATATGTGACCAAGATTCTGTTTGACGAGTTCATTATAGACCAAGGGCTGATAAGGTATCTGCCCGATGAAGTACAGACCTTTAATGAGATGTACTCAACGATTGCGAGACTAAGGGACGTTACGGTCCTGTTCTTGTCCAACGCAATAACATTCACTAACCCATATTTCCTGTATTACGATTTGTCTTTGCAGAAAGGGCAGAAGATACTACGCAAGAATGATATTCTTCTTGAGCTGGTAGACAGTCCATCTTACACGGAGAAAGCAAAGTCAACCAGATTCGGAAAAATTATAGCCGAAACAGAGTACGGGAAATACGCTATGGAAAACGAGTTCTTGAGGGACACTGCCAGTTTCATCGAAAAGATGCCTTGCCCCGGAACGTGTATAATGACCATCAGAGTATCGGGAAATGAGCTTGGGGTATATACTATATTAGGCTCTGATTTGTGGTACATTACGGAAAGCTATGACCCTACCTGTAATAAGCATATCTCTCTAAGTGTAGATGAGCATGACGAGACAACAGAGCTACGAAACAGTAAAGACGCTCTTATATGGCTCGGAGCTTTGCAACAAAAATACTACCGGGGAGAAGTCAGGTTTACGACTATGAAAGCCAAAAATTTGATATCCAATTCCCTGATGATTTTAAGGAGGTAAATCAGTATGCCATATACAATCGAACAATGGAACGACCATATGCAGAAGGTCATCGGTGCCATGAATGACCAAGCCACCCTAACCTCTTTAGTTACACAAGCCAGTGACGAATACACGGGCTTGTTTGCAACTAATACAACCCTATCGACTGAGAACGAACAACTGAAACAGGAAAATACCAGACTGAAAGAAGCTAACTTAGAGCTATTTCTACGAGTTGGTCAGCAGAATCTCGATAAGACAGGTGGAAGTGGTCAATCCACCGAACAAAAAACGAAAGCCGAGACGATTACTGTCGAGGATTTATTCAAGGAGGTAAAGTAAATGTCTAACACTAAGATTCCAAATGCTGTCGATACAGTAAACGCTATTAGAAATGAAGCCAGTCAAGGCTATCGGGACGCTGTGCCCGTGGCTACTCCCCGAAACATTCAGGACGTTGGCAATCCTATTCTGGAATATCAGTCTGTACAGAATGAGTTTCTGACTGCTCTGGTAAACAAGATTGCCGTTACCATTGTAGACCAGAAGATGTTTGAGAATCCTCTGGCATTTCTGAGGAAGGGTTCTATCCCCCTGGGGTTGGATGTTGAGGATATCTATATCAACCCCGCCAAGAGTGCAAACTATGAGCCTGCTAATTTCCAAGGAATTCTGACCCCTGTTGACCCCGACGTAAAGGCAGCCTACTACCGGCGTAATAGACGTGACAAATACAAGGTCACTATCCGCAACGAGCAGTTGACCGCCGCCTTTGTAAGCTGGGGTGCTCTGGAAAACCTGATTGCAGGTATCGTAAACAGCCTGTATACTGGCAACACGATTGACGAGTTCAATCTGACAAAGGCTCTGCTGGGTGGAGCTACCGCCGAAGCTAAGATGGTTCAGGAAGTGCTTGCCCTGCCAACTGTCAGCGCAGAGAACGCTACCGCTTTCCTGACCCGTTTGCGTGGTATCGCTTCCGCTATGTCTTTCCCAAGCTCTGATTACAACGCTTATCAGCTTGTTGGCGGATCCAGCCCCGCCACTTCTTGGACTTCCATCGATGACTTGGTTATCCTCGTTCGTGCTGACGTTGCCGCAAACGTGGATGTACAGAAGCTAAGTGCGGCCTTTAATCTGAGCTATGCTGATTATGTCGCCCGTCAGGTCATTGTTGACAAGTTTGACGGGGCCGATAATATGTATGCTTGGATTGGCGACCGGGGTGCCTTCCAGATTCGGGACAGTCTCCGTAAGATGACCGAGTTCTATAACTCCGAAGTTATGGCTTGGACTTACTGGTGGCACTGCTGGGACACCTTTGCTCTACGTCCTTGGGCTAATGGCGTGTCCTTTGTAACTGAGAAGTATACGGCCTGATTTAACTGGCCCGGATGGGCTTCCCGTCCGGGCCTTATTTAAGGTGGTGAAAATATGCCTGACTTTCAGCCCAACACTACGATACGTCTATACCAGAGCACAGGAGTAGACCCACAGAATCAGCCTTACTTTGAGAGTGAAGGGGCCAAACTGTCATGGTATGAAGGACGCTCCCCACTGTCCTTTACGGCTCAGAGCTATCAGAGGGAGAACAGGCATTATGCCAGAGTGAACGCAAAGTATAACTCTATCCGTAACTGTGATATGATGAGCTTTGTGAACGACAACGGAAAGACTATCTTCTGCAATATCCTTTCCATTGAGTTTGTCAATCCAAACTGTACAGAAATAGAGTTTCAGACAGATTCCATGCAGACATTTATTGAATCCATTATATGGCGTGAGTGCTGGGTAGAGCGGGAGATGCAGGAAGATGACTGGAATGGTGCAGTACCTTCCTTTAATAACCTGTTACCGGAAGGGCTTGAAACTGGTGTCCTGAAAAGACGTGTCATGCTTGACGGGACGGAACATAATTGGTCGGTAGTTGTGCTGTCCGCTTATGATGAAAATGCGGAAGAAAACTACAATATCCAGATAAACGCTGGCGTACCCATTGGTGTAAACAAGTTTGTATACGCCGCTGACAGCGGTGGGATGAGTTCACTTGGTGCTACTATCAGGAATTATGCTGAGAAGGGACGTTTAGACGGTATCCTTGGTATGTGGGTGTGTCCTACCAGAATAGCGGTATCCAATAACTTTGTTGAAATGTGGACACACTCCGCTACTGTGGGATACGACAATATTGACGGATACGCCGTAAAGAACGCCAAGTGCTTTAGCAGTGAGTTCTTTAAGGTGGAGCTTACCAACAGGCAGGGAGATTCTGTGGAATTACGCCCTGAGTATTTCCCGAATCCAACTACCATGCAGTTTCAGGCTGGCGGAGCTTTTCTAGCCGGGGCTGGTGGTGTGCTTGTCTATCCCAACAATTACATGGAGGGAGACGAAGCAGTTAACAAGACGCTGGGTGTGGTCATTCCTATCAATGTACAGGGTGCTTGGGTAGGAAACGCCTTTGCTAACTGGGTAAGTCAGAACAGGACCCAGCTTGCTTCCTCTATTATAGGCGGCATTGGAACAGCCGCTGTGGTCGCTGGAAGTATGCTGTTGGCGGCTCCTACTGGTGGAACGTCTCTAGCTGTCGGCGGTAGTGTACTCGCTGGGGGAGGAGCGGCAGTAGCTGGTACCACTATGGGAGTAACTAATGCCCTACACTCCGCACTTGGGACTATCGGTAAGGTAATGGATAAATCTGTTGACCCTGCCCAAGCTATGGGCGGCGTTACCACTGGTGCCCTTGCGATTGCCGCTGATTCCTGGGGGTATCTGGTCAACCTGCTGTTCCCGGATGCCGCCGTGATAGAGAGCATTGATAACTTCTTTTCCGTATTCGGCTATAAAACCTGTCGGATGAAAAAGCCGAACGTGAATACCCGTCCGTATTGGAATTATGTGAAGTGCTCACCCTCTGTTGTAAGCGGCCCATTCAACAGCACAGATAGAGCCAACATACAGGCGGCACTGGATAACGGCGTTACATTCTGGCACGTTGGAAATGGTGTTGAGATAGGCGACTACTCTAAAGACAATAGATAAGAAAGGAGGGGTTATATGCCGTTAGGTCTGTTCGGTATGGAGCTTCTAACGTCAACATACTGCCCAAACAACCCGTTGGGAGATATGTATGTTAAAACCGAAGCGCAGATGGAGAATAGCAAGCTGTTTATGGAGATGTACAACCGCTATTCTAACATTGCTGTCACACGGTATGACTGGAAGAATTTACCCATAGGAGTTAATGAGAGGTTGCTCAACATGAGCCTGTATCTAGTTGGAAAGGCTTGCTTCTTTGAGCATGAAGATTATGGACTTATAGCATTACCCTGTTCTAATGGTTCTGAATACAATCTATTTTATGAGCCTACCAGAATCAACGCTTTTTCCTTTGGATTCACAAGGACCCTTTCCTTTGGCGAGTTTGAGCTTGTAAGGAACAATCCTACGGGCACTCCAACAGCACTTACAGTATACACCTATATAAAGCGCATGATGGACGTACTCCGTTCTATTGACGTAGTATGTGCCAGAATGAAGCGGCCATATCTGATTCTCTGTGAAGAAAAGCAGAAGCTCACTTTTATAAACCTCTTGAAGCGAATAAAGGACAATGAAGATATTGTACTTGCTTTCAAAAACTACGGCATTGATAAATCTAACTTTGAAGTTGCTCCGCTCCCGTCCATTGGGAACATAGACCAACTGTGGAAAACATACAGGACGTATGAAGATATCCTGTATTCCGCTATTGGGCTTGACAGCAAGGGAGACGACAAGAAAGAGCGTCTTCTAGTGGATGAAGTAAACGCCAATAACATGGTAACGGAAATGGCTAATGAAGTCAACCTGAAACAGCTACGGCTTGACATAGAGAAAGTCAACCGTAGATACGGCACCAATATAGAGGTTGATATCAAAGAGCTATCCACCTATGATTATGACAGCGGCTTTGGAGGTGGGGCAAGTGAGTAGATACACAATGGAGCTTGGAAAGCTGGTCGGCTCTGGCTATGAAATATTCGATGATAGCTGGACCACATTTGTGGAAATGCACAAGAAGGAATTGTGTGATAAAATCATCAGACACTATTTCTTCTATGAGATTGGTCAGGAAACTCCTGACAGATTCAAGCACTATCTCAATGAGCATCTAGCAAGAATAATGCCATACTACAATCAGCTTTACAAGTCTGAACTGCTGGAAATAATCCCCTTGTATAACCACTTCTTGGAGACAAACTCCAAGGATTTAAGAGAACTTGGTTTTACTGGTGTATCCGCAAGCCGGAACGATGTTGATTCCATTCGGAATATGTATAACTCGCTGGCCCAGTTAAATGACCGCAGAATCAGTGACGGAAATAAGCGTGATTTTACCGGGCACACGGAGGGAACGTCCAACAAGGAGAGCACGGAAAAGCTGAACGAGACAATCAATATCACCAAGACCACTGACCAGAGTGAGAATGGAACAAAGACCTCTAACATCGACACCACTGGTCACGTCACGGAAACAACCGATACCACTTCAAAGGTGAATAAAACTGGAAACGTGACGGAAGAAATGTCGGATACTCTGAGCGGCACTAAAGACACAACGTCTAATGCTACGTCCAACGGGACAAAAGAACAGCGGTACTCCGATACTCCCCAAGGTACGGTATCTAGCTCTGGTGTAGAGATAATGAATAATTATCTGACCAACTACACCAAAGATACAACTAATGAAACGACCAATTCGACTAGCAAGGAAGAACTGCAAAACACGGAAGAAAAGAACACTAAAACAGACAGTACAGAAACAGAGAATGGAGAAAGCAACACTAGCAAAACTACTGAAAGCACAGGTAACACGTCAGAGGACACAAACACTACTGGAAAGTTAGACAAGAGCGAAACAGAGGACCACACAAGAGAGCAGACAACTACTTTCAATGAAAACCAAAACACTACCGGAGATTCTACTGAAAAGGAGAATAACGAAGGCTACGAAAACACCAAAGAGGATAATAAGCAATTCTCTAATGGTGCTGACAAGCACAAGGAAACCACTTTAGGTACTTCTTCAAATCAGGAGGATACAAAGGAAACCAAGAACAGCAACGCTACTGTAAAGGGATTTATCAATGTAAGTCAGTCTGAGTTGTTGCTTAAGTTCAGGAGCACGTTCCTGAATATTGACGAGGACATTATAAAAGAGCTTGCCGTTGACTTTATGGGGGTGTTCTAATGAAAGAACATGTATGCGTTGTAGCCGGAATTATAGGAGGAACAGCCGTGAAACTATTGGGAGGTTTTGACTACTCTCTAATGGCGATGTTTACACTGATGCTTATAGATATCATTCTTGGATTTATAAGCGCAGCAGTATTCAAGCTAAGTAAATATGGCAACGGTGTTTCTTCCGAAGCTCTGGCTAAAGGGGCACTGAGAAAGTGTTCTATGCTGTGCATTATCATCATAGGAACAATCATTGATAATCTGTTCGGTATGGACTACGTTAGAAACGCTATTGTATTCTACTTTATAGCCACAGAGGGTATCAGCATCTTAGAGCACCTGATTGACATGGATGTTAGGGTCCCGTACTTTATTGTTAAAATACTGGACAGCATGGAGAAGAAATACGATGATGCAGAGGATGGTAACAATGAGACTGATTAAGCAGATACTAGAAAAGAACGATTGTTATATAGTTGGTGCAGAGATGAAAGTGGCAGGAATAATGTTACACTCTACCGGCGCAAACAATCCAAAAGTATCCAGGTATGTCCCCGGCTCTGATATCATTGGATACAACAAGTATAATAACCACTGGAATCAGGCAAGGCCGGGAGGTCGCTCTGTATGCGTACACGGTTTTATTGGCCGAGCCGCAGACGAAAATATCTGTACTGTACAGACTTTACCTTGGAACATGGAAGCATGGCATTGTGGAGGGTACGCTAACCATACTCATATCGGGGTTGAAATGTGTGAGGACAGTATGCTTAATAAACACCACCTCACCTTGTGCCTTAACGAAGCCGCCGACCTGTTCGCCTGTCTTTGTATTACGTTTAACCTTGACCCCACCAAAAAAGGGGTTATCATCTCCCACAAGGAAGGTCATGATATGGGATGGGCAAGCGGACACGGTGACCCGGACCACTGGATGCAAAAATTTAATCTTACAATGAATGACTTCCGTTCGATGGTAATTGACAGGTGCAATAAACTAAAGGAGGAATTAACAGATATGGACCAAAACAAGTTCAACGAAATGATGGAGGTATATCTCTCCCAGCGTGCCAATTTCGCTGGAAGTGATTACGCCAAAAATGCCATGGAGAGAATGGCCGCAAGAAAGATAATCACGAACGAGAATCCACAGGGATTCGTAACCCGTGAGATGCTCATGTTCATTCTCGACAAGGTAAATGTATAAGGAGGTCGCATTATGGAATACTATCCTGCCAGACCCAATAACCCCTATCAGGACGATTGTAGGCCCAAACCTGACTGTGGATGTACTCCACCGCCTACTGTCTGTCCCCCGCAAAAGCCCCCTGTATGCCAGCCGCCCCAGCCTGTAATGGGACAGATTCCCCCTGTACCAACTATGATTGAAGGCTCTAGCCTTTATGAAGCTATGGGCAAGGTTATTGAGCGGACCAATATGTGTATCAATCAGTGGAATTGTATTAGCAAGAACTGTTATGAAGCTATGAACGCTTGCGTGGCAGCGGCCCGTTCCAATGATGTATACTATGATGATTGCGAGGTAAACTACCAAGAGGGCTACGATACCACAGAGGGATGCGCCTACGCAATCGTAGAGAAGAAGGCTGTTGACCGAAAGGGAAAGCCTATCTTTGTAAGTTTGGCCCCTGCCTATGATAACACCACTAACAGCGGCGTGGAACAGGGAATCTTTGACATGTCTTTTATCAAGTCCGCTAACGTCATTATGACCGCTGTTCAGGCTGGCTCTGATAAATGGTTCGGTCCTGCAATGTACCGTGGAGCCGCTATCCCCGGCGAGAGTAACCGTGATGGCTACGTCTATGGATTCAATCGCCATGGTGCCCTGCGCTACTTTAAGGGAGACGTTACCGAAACCACTCTGTGCCAGAATCAGATGGTTGACGTTATCGGGGGTTGCGTGCCTATCCTCTATGACGGCAAGGTTATCGAGGGTGTGGAAGCCATGACCCAGAAGCAGGCCATCTGCGCTATCGGCTTCAACTGTGGGACCGGCTCCGTGTTCTTCTTCTCCTGCTCCGCACAGAATCAGCCGGGAATGGGTATCGCTTCCGTTGCAAGAATCTTACAGGGCTATGGCTGTACAACCGCTGTTGTAACGTCCGCTACTACCAACACTCCCGCCGCCACTGGCGAGGGTATGCTGTACATGGGCCAGATGACCACTGACCCCGTAAACGCCAAAGAGCCTAAGAATCTGGCTTACTGGGTCATCTCTAAATGCCCAAATTTTAATAATGCGTTCCAGAAAGAGGTTGCTGACCTTGTTCAGACCACTGGACGGAACGCATGGGAGACGTACCTGCTGGGAGTGCAGATTCAGTCCTTTGACGACCGCATTACTCAAAACGCAAAGGATATCGCCGCTGAAATCGAACGTGCTACAGCCGCTGAGGAAGCACTTGACCAAAAAATTGAAGCGGAAACAAACCGGGCAGAAGCGGCAGAGGATGCTCTTGACAAGAAAATCGATGCCGAGACTGAACGTGCCACCGCCGCTGAAACTGCTCTGGACAACAAGATTGTTGCGGAGACTAACCGTGCAACCGCCGCCGAGAACAAGATTGCCAGCGACTTACAGGCAGAGGTTACCCGTGCCACTACCAGAGAGAACCAGATTCAGGCCGCTTTGGATGCTGAAATTGCCGCTAGAATCGCCGCTGACAATGACCTTATCAACGCTATTGAGCAGGAAGTTCTTGCGAGAAAAGCCGCTGACGTTGCGCTGGAAAACCAGATTGACGCAGTAGACAAGAAAATCCAGACGCAAATCACTAACATTGAGGGAAATATCACTAATCTGGAAACGCAGATTAACGGTATGACCACTGGACAGACCAATCTACCCTACCTGAAACTAACTGGTGGACAACTTACTGGTAATCTGACTTTTACCTCTGGCTCTACTGTTGTAGCAGGTCGTGCGCCTACCGCAGACAATGAGGTAGCGACCAAGAAATATGTGGATGACGCTGTGCAGACTGGCGGTGGAGGTACTGGCACTGACGTATCTAAGGAGTACGTTGACCAACAGATAGCAAACGTACAGGGACAGGTCAACACGAAAGTGAGCAAAAGCGGCGATACCATGACTGGCTCTCTGAACTTCAATGGGAATACGGCTGTAAATCCTGTGCTTGAATCCAACAGCGGAATCAAGGTTCAGTCCAGCTCTTCCGGTGCCGCCGGTAAGGTTACTAACCTTGCCGCCCCCAGTGCTGACAGTGATGCGGCTAATAAGAAGTATGTCGATGACGGGATTAAGCAGGTAAAACAGGAAATCAGTGGAGAGCTTGGTGGGGAATATCTAGCTCTTACTGGCGGCGACATGACAGGCGATATCAACATGACCGGAAATTCCGTAGTCAAGTTCTATGACCCAATTGCCGCCCGTGCCAGAGCTAAGAATCTGACTGACCAGATGGTTAAGGGTTCTGTATACAATGACGCTGACGCTATGGTGGTCAAGTCTGAGACTGGTCCGGTTGCTTTAAAGGGTACTGACGTATCTCTCTCCAATGGAGAAGGAGGAGAAATTGCTATTTCTGGTGTAACCGAGATTCGCCGCAAGAAGAACGACCCCAACTCTGGTGCGGTCAAACTCAATGACGACCTGATTAACTTGGCCGCTGATACTGTACTGGTGGGACAGAATGGCTCCATGCAGGGTGAAATCAGTGCTGGAACCATTAACCTCTATGATGACAGCGGGGCGGCTGTACTGAAACGGCACAACAGTCACTTGGATATCAATGTTCCTGATGCTCTTGGCTCCGTTTACATTAACCGGAATCAGACAGAGGGCGGTACAGGTGAGATTCACGTTACCGAAGTTCACGCCCCTAATGAGTTACGGCTAAATCCGGGGACCACCATTAACATGATGAGCAAGCGTGTTGTCGGAATGGCTAATGGTGTTAACGCTAATGACGCTGTCAATGTAGCACAGTTGGGTGCTGTCAGGACTATTGCACAGAACGCACAGAGTGCCGCTGAATCCGCTGACACTAAGGCTGACCAAGCATTAGAGAAAGCGGAGAGTGTGGGGTATAATTCGTATCCTTGTACCGCAACTGAATCTGATGATGCTCTTACAATAAAGGGTAAAGTTATTTCTTACAGCACAGGCGAAGAAGTAGAGGTTACTGTTGATATCAATAATTACCTTAAGTCGCAAAGTAATTTTATTAAGGCTTGGGTATCGAATGGAATTATTTACATCTTAGGTACACTACAACTATCTGGTAATATTAATGTTCACTTGTCGAATCTCAGGGGTAAAAACTTTGTTTATCCAGAGATAACGCTATATGGACTTAGTGGTACATCTGTAAGTCACCATGTTGCAACTGTTAAGTCTAGCTTAATTGAATGGGAATTTAAGAACGGAAATGTTTTACAATATGTAACGGTAATTAGTGGACAAGATATGACTCCTTTGCTTGTTTAATAATATAAGCCCTCTCCAATAGGAGAGGGCTTAATATTAGAGGTGCGTAAAGGCTCGAGTTAGCGAGGCCCGTATCGGTGCAAATTGGTGAGGGCCGTATGGGTGCGGATAGGTGAGGGGTGTATCGGTGCGAATTGGAGAGGCCCGTATCGGTGTGGACTGGTGTGGGGTGTATGGGTGTGCGTAGGATGGGCGTCTTGAAAAGTACGCAGATGTTAAGTCTGACAAGCCTGAAATCAATGTTTAATTA
>OGZO01001576.1_pt1 | contig 16714 bp, 23 predicted proteins | sample 1576721 | NCBI WGS metagenome assembly OGZO01 (sample SAMEA3541516, study PRJEB24748) | human gut metagenome | biome: human gut; feature: human-associated habitat; material: faeces | place: China | collected 2012 | reverse complement strand
GACAATCCTCCGTGATAAAACGTCCGCTGGTCCGCCTGGAATAGACCATCGCTCGCTGTCGCTCGCTCGGTTCTGCGAAGCTAAGCATGCTTGGTTATGCGTTGTTGTGTATCTGTTACTGACTACTGATGTACTATCTGTATGATGCCATTTGTCGCTCACTGGTACGACATTTGTAAGAACGCTTGTTCGCTTTCAAATTCGTTCTAATTGAGAATGGTTATCATTTGAGAATGATTCTCATTTAAGAGTTGTCCAATAAAATGCCACCCACGTTACGAACATTCGTTCTGTAACTAGAGTGGCAATATATCATTTACAAGTGGTACATTAAAGCGGTCTGCAATTTACCAACATACTAGTTAGCGTATTTTTCAACGTTGCTTTCTAACTGTATACATTAATGTTAGCACTTGGTGATACCTTAATATGAAAGTGAAGCAAGTACTGCTTCTTTGCATAACATGTCTTTAAATCTTAGACAACCTTTTTCAAAATAAAATCTTAGGTTAGTAAGAATTAAGTCATTCTTTTTTAGCATAACATAGTTGATATTGTGATCGTCAGTAGTAACTGTTATTTTTAACGGACAGGAGTTATCTGGTTTGTCATCACAGAATATAATACCAGAGTCAGCATATTCTTTAATTCCGTACATACGTTCTTTGTATTTAAGAGTGAACACATATCTCCCTTTGCCAGATGGTTTATCTATAAAAGCCTTGCTATCATTAAGGTACACACCTTGGCTAGAATATGCAACGTACTTGTCACTAGCAAAAGCTTTATTAAACCCGCTTTGTTTTTGAGCAATAGACGCAGTATCAATAAAACCTTGTTCTAGTACAAAACCATCACCTCTTAAAAAGTTGGTATTATCTTTTAGCCTTGCTGATATACCCATTGCTGTATAATAGGGGTTGATTATTGATACAGTATTTCCGCACATGAAAACTGGAACATAGCGAATTTGTTTTCCCTGTCCTCTTGCAACGCTTGTGTGTACACTTAAAAACTTCTTTATTTCATCCGTGCAGTAGTGATTAGTTTCACTCTGAAATTCATCAAACATCATTTGTTGAACATCGGAAAAAAGGTGACTGTATCGCTTTAATGCATCAGCATTATTAAGTGAGAACGCATATCCACATGGTTCTTCATTTAAGAACAGTTCATGGAAAATACCGGACGCACGTCTTTTGCTTGTCATTTCATATCCTCTAAAGAAAAGTGAGCCAATGTCCTTAAAGAATTTGTCTGCTATTTCGTCAAGTTCATAATTATATCTGTATACAAGTGCGAACTTTTCGCCTCTTTTTAGAAATCTGTTAACTAACAGCCTGCTAAAATATGTTGTCTTTCCACCTGTTCTATTAGTTGTAACCATATAAATTTCTGGTTTGTTACCGTTGATGTCAAGCATGCTCAAAAGTTTTGTGCCGTCATAGTATTTATTTATTGTGTATGTCACCTACTTTCTCTATATATTGTATCATACTTCTTGACAAAAAGCAATATATAGTGTATAATATTTCAGATGAAAAGGCGGTGAAAAGAATGGATGTAAATGCTATTTTACAAGCTGTTGGCACTCTTGGTTTTCCTATTGTATGTGCCGTAGTTATGGCTTGGTATGTCAAGTATATGACAGACCGAAACAGAGAAGATATTGACAAACTCAATGTGCAACATCAGCAGGAAATGAAAGAAGTAACAACAGCATTAAACAACAACACATTGGCACTTCAGAAATTGTCAGACGTTATTGGAAATGGAGTAGACAAATGAAATCGGTAATTCTTAATTCAAAGGGCACAGATGTAGTTGCCTTGCAAGCTATCTTACGCTCACAGGGCTTCGTCGGACAAAATGGAAAACCTTTGTCAATCGATGGCAATGCAGGTAACAACACAATCTTTGCTATCAATTCATATCAGAGCATGACGCGAGCATATGGCATTGAATGTGGTACAAATGGTCACAATGATTCTTCCTGTGGCTCAAAAATGTGGGAGTCATTGTTAGGTGGTGATTGCTAATGCCTTTTACACCTAGACTTACATCAGCAGGTATGCAAGGTTCTAAATACTGGTACAGCGATAACCCATTTTATCAAGCAAACCTTGGGTCACAGCAAACAGGTGGCAATTGCACATGGTATGCATGGGGGAGATTTTACGAGATTATTGGACGTTACCCGTACGGATTATCAACTTCAAATGCAACCAATTGGTACTCACGTACAACAGGCTTTTCAAAAGGAAAAGAGCCAAAACTTGGGGCTATTGCTTGTTATGGTTACAACAATGGTGGTGCAGGCCATGTTGCAGTCGTTGAACAAATTACATCTGACGGTATCGTAACGTCAAACAGTGGTTGGTCGTCTGGAAAGTATTTTTGGACTGAAAAAGCAAAAAAGAGTAACGGCTATTGTCCAGAGTGGATGAATGGTTACTTACAGGGATTCATATATGCAGATGTTGATACTGGAACAGTGCCAGACCCAACACAATTGCATTGGCAATCTATTCCAGATTGGCTAGATAGCTACACATCAGAGAAATCAACAAACAACGCTTATTGCGTTGCAAGCTATTTACTTACAAAAGGATGGTCATTAAATAGTGTTTGTGCATTACTTGGTAATGCTACAATGGAGTCTTTTATCAGTGCAGACTTGTATGAAAAAGGCGTTGCAGTAGATGAAAGAGGCTATGGAATAGTTCAGTGGACACCTGCGGTTGAAACTATTATTCCATATTTAAACCAGAACTTTCCAGATTGGCAAACAAATCTCGATACAAACGGATACGGTCAATGTCAGAGATTGGATGATGAACGTCATGACAACCCGCAGGAGTGGTATCCAAACTTTCCATCAGTGCCGACAGAGTACAGAACTTATCAGACAATGGAATCTTTTTGTACTGCAACAGATGATGTAGGGCATATGGCAAAATGCTTTTTATACTGCTATGAAAGACCTGCTAATCCATCAGCAACAATTGAAAAAAGAGCAGAGTATGCGAGATACTACTTTAATTTGTTACAGGGCTTTAATCCATCTTTGCCAACAGGTAAAGGAATTAAGCGCAGAATGCCTATATGGATGTATCCAAAACTAAGAAAGAGGTGGTAACATGAAACAGGCAACAAAAGATGCATTATTAGCATTTGTTGGAGATAGAACAGACGATGATGCCATCAGCATTTTAGAAACAATTAACGATGATGGTATTGACGATGGTGAGGACTGGCATCAGAAATACGTTGATAATGACAAAGAATGGCGAGAAAGATATACAGCAAGATTCAAAGAGGGTGGAACACCTCAGTCACCAACATCACCAGAGCCAGAACCAGACCCAGAGGATGAAATGAAAAAGGTAACTATTGATACTGTTTTATACGGTGATAATAAATAAAGGAGTGATTTTTATATGCCAACTAAGCCAAGGATTACGACTAACACAAATATTTCTGCCGACGTTGTAAATGCGATTAAAAATAGTGCGTCAAACAACTATCGTGAGAATGTCCCTTACGCAACACAGGATGCAGATTCGCTTCGTGGTATTGGCGCTATCTTAATGAATAACCCCGCATTAATGAACGAGTTTACCAATACGCTTGTCAACAGGATTGCCTTTGCGAGAATTGCAAGTCGAATGTACACCAACCCATTAAGAACACTGAAAAAAGGTGTCATTGACACAGGTGAAACGATTGAGGACATCTTTGTAAACATTGCGAACGTGTATCAGTATGAAGAAGTTAGAGGTTCAGACAACGGCGCAGGTAATGCATTTAAGAGATTTGACAGTGATGTAAGAGTTGCTTTCTATGTGATGAATTCACAGTTGACTTACCCTGTGACAGTTAATCGTGCGATGTTAAAGAATGCTTTCAATTCTTGGGCAGGAATGAACGAACTTGTTTCTGGCATCGTTCAGTCTGTTTACAGTGCGGCGGCTTATGATGAATTCAATATTACGAAATACATGATTGGTCAGCACATCTTAAAAGGAAAACTTACTTACTACACATTCACAGGTGGGCGTTATCTTGAAGCAGCTACACAGATTAGAAAAGCTTCAAATGATATGTCATTTATGACAGACAAGCTCTCTATTGCAGGAGTTAAAACATTTACAGAGAATGACAAAAAAGTTATTCTTATCAACACCAATTATGACGCAAACATTGACACAAATGTTCTCGCAGCTGCATTCAATCTTCCTTATGCAGATTATCTGAACAGTAGAATCCTTATTGATTCGCTCGGTACACTGGACGTCGAGAGACTCAACAAGATTTTTGCAAATGACTCTACATATAAAGCACCATCAGCTAAGGATATGGCTTTTCTTGATAACATTGCAGGTGTTATCTTAGATGAAGATTTTGTTCAGATTTATGACAATGTTTTTGAAATGCGAGATATGCCGAACCCTGTTTCACTTGATCACAACTATTTCTTGCATATGTGGCAGACGTACGCTGTGTCACCTTTTGAAAATGTAGTTTGTTGTATCCCTGCTGAATCTGTGCCTGTACAGACAGCTGATAACACAACAATTACACCATCAGCAGTTTCGATTACTGGTAAGCTTGGTAAAGATGGCACAGCAACTGGCATTCTCACTGCAACAGTTTCAACAGTCACTGGTGGTACAGAGACAGTCAAGTGGACTAAAACAGATGGAACAGCAACTGGCACTATTGCTTCAAATGGCGTTTGGAAAGCAGAGACAACAGGTACATTGATAGCAAAAGCTAGCATCGGTACTATTGATTCTGCTGAGGTAACAATTACAGTATCTTAATAAGGTGGTGACTTAATGAGCTATATCTCACCAGATACCGACATATATTTGCTTGCTAATGTTGAATGTGATAAAAGTTATGACAATGTTAAATATTTTGTAACTAAAAATGCACAGCATGATTATATGTCTGATAAAATTGTTAAGTCATTTACTAACCAGAGTTACGGACGTGTCAACAAAGGCACGTTCCGACTCTTCTGTAAAGCAGATGACGTTTATCAATGCAACTATTTAATGTTTCAAAATACAGCTTTTGGCAACAAGTGGTTTTACGCTTTTATCAATAGCATTGAGTATGTTTCTAATAACACTTGTGAAGTAAGGTTTACTATTGACTTGTTTCAGACTTGGTTTCTGGATTGTACACTAGGACAATGCTTTGTAGAACGTGAACACGTTACTGATGATAGCATTGGGGCACACACTCTAAATGAGGATGTACCTACAGGCGAAATGATTACAGCAATCGAAGAACAGTTGACAGAGTTTTCAAAACAGTACACTTTTGGCGTAGAAATCTGTATCAGTGATACGCAGTTGAGTGGCATCGATAATCAGCCGACATGGTTTGACAAGCCTGTTTTGAGCGGCATTTTTCAAGGTTCTAAAATTGGTACAACAGATAACAGTGATGACTTATTAACGTTTCTGAACAATGTCATTTCAGCGGGATATCAGTCAACCATTATACAGATTTTTACCATTCCAAAAATATTTGCCCCGTCTGGAACAGACTCAAGAGTACAGACAACAAGAGAATTACCTGCTTTACCAACAAAGTTCGGAAATTATACACCCTTAAACAACAGACTGTATTCTTCACCTTTTGTTGACTATGTTGTTTATGCACCAACAGGTGACAAGATGGTTTTACATCCAGAATTGTTTAGCGATTATGAGCACAGAATAGTGACATTTTCTGGCAACCAGAGTGTGACACCACAGATAATGTGTATTCCAACTAATTATAAAATTACAGGCGGTACAAATAAGACTGAGGGATACACACTTAATTACGGAATAAAAGGTTCATTTTTATATGATGCCTATCAAGCTGAGATTGCATCCTATGGTGTCGGCAATATAGGCGGAAACATTCTTAAATGGACACCAAGACTTCTATCAAGTGCAGGAAGTGCGGCTCAGAGTATATCTCCTGTTATCGGTGCAGAAAAATTAACATATGGTAATGTTTCGTCTGCTTTATCTGGTGTTGGCAATATCGTTGGTACTGTTGGTGACGTGCTGAAAGAAACACATGACACAACAGAATTAAGCGGTGCTTCTGGTGGTTCTGTTCTTTGGTCACAACAGATACTGGACACATTTGTACAGGTACGACAAGTGAGAGAAGAGTACGCTAGAATAGCCGATAACTATTTTAGCATGTTCGGGTATAAAGTATGTAGATTAAAAGTACCAAACATTGCCACTAGACCGTCTTGGAATTTTGTTAAATGTTCTACTGTTGCTATAACAGGTGCAATACCTGCTGATGCAGAAGAACTAATCATGAGTGTTCTGAAAAAAGGTGTAACGTTCTGGAAAACAAGTTTTGGCAATTACACCGCAAATAATAAATAAGGTGGTTATTAACAATGGGGAGAAGTAGAAGTAAACGAAGATTTTTTCAAAAGGTGTACTCTTCTGGCATACAATATAATCATTGGTTGATGAAGTTTGCAAGCAATGCTGTAGCGTCTTATCGTGTTGAGGGGTTGCCAACAGAAATAGACTCAAGGTGGTTAGCGTTAAAGCTTTTTGAACTTGGTTCTATTGCTTTCTTTTACGATTCGGCCGCGGAAGAGTATGCTTGTATGCAGTATTCGTGTCTTGGTACTTATGACTGCTATGGCAACCCCACAAAAATACTTGTGTGGAATCCATGGACAGGATATCAGAGGGAGCTAAACAAGGACGAATTTGTTATCATATGGGATAACATGCTTAGAACAAATATGTACAATGCTTACATTGAATTGGCGTATAGATTGTGGAGAATTGACGGTACAATAGATACAAACTGTGTAGCACAAAAAACACCTGTTATTGTACAATGTTCGGAAAATGAGCGATTGACGTTTAAAAATCTTCTTGCAGGCGTTGACGCCGACAATCCATACTTAGCAGTTGGCGATAATCTTTCATTAAAAGACATTAAAGCGTTACAGCTTGGCGCACCACTGGTAGCACCTCAGTTGATGGAAGTACAGCAGACGCTTTACAACAGAGGAAACGCACTTCTTGGCATCACATCTGTTATTGTACAGAAAAAAGAAAGAATGGTGAAATCCGAAGTAGACACAGCTAATGCTGATGCTCTTGCTAACAGACGCTCAAGAACGATGGCCAGAGATTACGCAAGTGAACAGATTAAAGAAAAATTCGGGCTTGACGTAACATGGATTTTTGATGAGGGGGACGAACCAGACAAGGAAACTGATGAAGGAAATCGAGAAGAATTTATTAGTGGCGTGAAAGTAGCTAGTTTAGGTACTTCTTTTATATAGAGGTGATAACATGAGTAGATACACATCAGAAGTCAGATATATCTGTGAATCACTAGCAGGCCTTGACAAGTCGGTTGGTTATTCAAATGTTAATGAAGTCATTGAAAAGTCCAGAAACAGAATCTTTCCACCTTTTGAAATCTTTGACGAAAGTTATAGACCTGTTCTTGAGACAAAGATTCTTAAACACTTTTACACTAGAGAAATTGGATGTGAAACGTTTGGATTGTGGCAGTTAAGGCTTGACACTAAACTATCCGTTATTATGCCGTATTACAACAAGCTTTATAAAGCGATTAACATTGATGTTCCTGTTATTGATAACGTTGATATGAATGTTGAACACAATATTGGTAGGAATGCGGATACAAAAGTTAATGATAATACAGACATCGTAGCAAGTTCTAATACAGCAACAAACACTACAGCTAGTGCAAAGATTAGACACAGCGATACACCACAAGGGAGTTTAGAGGACTTAGAAGCGAATGAGTATATGAGCGATGCAACGCTTAGTGATACAACACAGGCAGTAAACAGCAATACGAATAGCAGTAGTAACAGTAAGAGCAACAGCGATACGAACGCAAAAAGTACAGAAGAATATGCAGAACATAGATGGGGAAAAGAGGGCACGATAACTTATATTAGTATGGTGAATGAGTACATCGAAAAGATGAAAAACATTGACGCTATGTTAATTCGTGAACTTGAAGATTTATTTATGCAAATCTGGGATATATGGGAGTGATTCAATATGAGTTTTAAACCTAGAAATTTTAGAGAGTGGTGTAACCACACTATTCCTGTTTTACCACAGGTGTACGGTGATGAATTAAGCTATTATGAATTGCTTAATAAGGTTATTGAAAGGCTTAATGAGATTGGCGTTACAATTAATGAATTGATTGATTACGTTAACCATTATTTTGATTCATTAGACGTACAAAATATGGTTAATAAAAAACTTGATGAAATGGCGCAGGATGGAACGCTTGAATCCCTTATAATGCCTGTTTATACATATGACCTTACTAAATTAAAAAGCTTTGATGCCAATGACATATCTGCTGTATTTTCTGAGCTTAAAGCAAAAATGAAAGATGGTGAAAGTGCTTTATTGCCTTATGGAAAATACACCACATTAGACACTATTGATTTATCTTGGTTGCCTAATAACACGAAGGTAACGCTTGATGGTGAAATTACAATATCAAAAAACAATGTGCCTTGCGTTAAATTGGGTGGTCAGTTTGTCAATGTTAAAATAAATGCGTTATATGGTGCTACTAGAAGTGAAACGCATTTAGCCACAGGAAGTGGTTTATACGTTTCTGAACTTTTGGCGTATTCAAATATCTCAATAAATCATATAAGATTTTTTGAAAATGGTATCATTTTTAAATATGAAGATGATAATAAATATTCACAATATGATAGGTTTGTGTTTTCGTATCTTGAAAATGTACAAAGAGGTATAGTTTTAGATGGTACAGATCACAAAGGTTGGGTGAACGAAAATACATTCGTTGGTGGTAGAATAAGTGGCGGCTATGGCGTTGTGATGCAAGGCGGTACAGTAGAAACAGTTGGATTTGATAACAACAAATTTTACAATATCGGTTTTGAAGATTTATATAATGACGCTATCAATATCACAGGTGATTCCTATTCAAACATTTTTGTTAATTGTAGAATGATTGAAGGCGTAACAGGGTATTTCATTAATGACCACAGTTCAAGAGGCGGCTTTAATAAGTATAAGGTGGCATCTATCATTCCATATGAAAAAATTAGCCTTAGTAATGAAGTTTACAAAGAGGTTAATGCGCCAATATCAGACGTTAATTTTTCGGTCGTTGGTGGTGGTGTGTTTTCTAGCACCAGTTCTCCGAAACCTGTTATTATACCATTAGTTACAAATGACTTAATAACTAAAATTGATTATTCTTTTGACATGAAAGTCCCAGTTACAGGACAAACTACTCAAATCACAAGAGGGTTTGAACTTCCCATTGGATATACATTACTTTCTGGAAGTATAACTGGCGTATCATCAAGTGACGGATTCGACTATAGAAATGTAACCATTAATTTTCATTCAATTAACGAAGCAACTGGAACGTATGAAATTTATGCTAATTCTAAATTGGCATATGAAATAACTGTGAATGTTGTTGTTACGCTTCTTTTTAAGTATGATAGAAAACTTTAATTACACCTTAAAATAATAAAGGGGGTCAAATAAGACCCCTTTTTTATTAGTTTGCTAATGCTATACACAAAAGCAGTGAATAAACACACATTACAAAAAACAATGTTAATTCATTAAATAATCTTGCACTTATAGCTGACAGCATAACTAGTACAAAAAACAAATTGAGTATATTAGTCATTTATATCACCGAACTCTTTATAATAAAATGTTCTTCTATCCATTCATTGACAGCGTATAGACTATAACTTTCATACCCCTTAAATGAGTTTTCACAATTAATAGGATGATATATTATAGTATAGTAAGGCCTTTGGTTGATAATATTTACTTCAATTGCTAAAAAAGTCAACAAGCGTCTTGTTATTGCCCATGTTTTTTCTCCTATTCTTAATTCATTTATATAATTATTGTATTACTGTTTACATCTATTTCACCTATTCCGACGTGAACACAATCGTCTTTAGCCATTAGCATAAGAATTTCTGCGTCATTTAATTTGTTGCTTGCAACACACAAACCAAATAATTCGTCTTTGCTAATATCATTTGTATGTAAGACAACAACCATATTGCCAATCTGTTTTCTTACATAAATCATTACTCTTGTGCTTGAATTTAAAACCTTAGTTAAATCATATAGTGTCATATTTTTACCTCTTTCTTTTCTTCATTCTCCGACATGCTTCACTAACGTATGCCTTATGATTTGATTCATTATACTCAGCAACAGACGCTATCATTATTTCACTCCTGTATTGAAAGTATTCTTTACAATATGAATGGCACTTTAAACATCTTTCACTACAATCTTTACAGGGTACTTTCATTTTTATCACCTATTACTTTCGTATACGCATCCATTAGAGTTTACTTTTGGTGTTATACCACCATCAGTTGTGCATATGTATGATACACCTGTTTCTTTATCATAATACTCATAGACATAATGACCCCAGGAAGAACTACACACTTTTATTAAATTACCATCTGTGTCATAGTTAACATTTTTACTACAACCAGTTATAATTGATAAAATTAACAATACTATAACCACTGTCTTTTTCATTTTCTTCACATCCTTTAATATAACATTACGAACACAATAGTCCACCATATCACTATTATACCAGATATAGCAATAATAAATATCATGTCTGGCCTTAAAGTAAGTAAATATAACAGAAAGACAAGAAACAGTAATATTAGGCCTAAAATACTAATAAACACAAACTTTTTAAGCAATTTTTTCACCTACCATTTATAAGAATAATTAATTCCTTGTGAACTTTTTCTATTTTTAAAATAAGGAACTTTTTTAGCTTTTCGTATATTCCTGCAAGCTGTGTACCATTCGAGTGTGAATTTTTTTGTTTCGTAGTCACTCATACCAAAAACTATTTGTCGCATTATCTCGCCCCACTTGAACCAAAACCACTTCTGTCACTATCTGTTAAATCTTCAACTTCAATCAGCTCAATTTCTGGCTGATTTCTTACAATCCTAAACTGTGCAATCCTATCACCTCTTGTTATCACTGTATCTTCAACAGCATATGCAGGAAAACACCATTCATCATTTCTTCCTGAGTATGAATTGTCAATAATTCCCATGCTATTAGCCATTAATATATGATATTTTTTAAAAGTAGACGACCTTGGCAGTACGTGTGCTTCATATCCTGTTGGAAGTTTCATAGCTACACCTAACGGTATATTAACATATTCACCTTTTCTAATACGCATTGTTTTACCCGCTTTTAAATCAATCCAATCACCCAACGCATATTTTTCTGGAAGAAATGAATTAAAATATCCATGATTCTTTGCTAATACTTTAATTTTTTTCGTACGTGAAGAATAGTTTTCTTTAGTTTTTTTCATACAATTCACTCCTTAATACATTAATATATTTTTCGACAAAGGCTTTATAAAACAAATCAGCGTCATAATATACCCATGAATTCATAAGTATTTTTAATGCGTTTTCCAACTTGTTCATCCTTATTACGCGCTTAATTGCAAGTAAAGCCTGCTTTGCATCATATACTCTAATGTATTCGTTGTAATCTTCATCTAGCATAGTGTAAATATCTTTTCTTATTTGACTATCTGATTTACCGCATTTGATACGTTGATTCAACAAGTAAAACACCCCCATCTATTCGCTTTGGAATTAATTTACATGGAACATTTAAGCCAATTTTAAAATCGTCAAATGTTCTAACAATAGGTTCATGCGTAACTTGATTGAAAAGAAATCTGTTAACTGGTGTATTTTCTTTGTATTCATCATACACAGCTTTTCCACTCATAGACAATTCAAACAAGTCTTTGCATCGCTGTGGCATTCCTGCACACTTAATGTTGTTGTATGGTTCTTCTATCTTCTGCAAATCTTCATGCGTTACGTGCTCAATGTATGTTTTCTGCCTTGTGAAAATAGCCCTATCCCAACAGGATTCTAGTTTCCATGCACAAAAATCAGTTTCATGTACTTTAATTCCTGTAATCTGTTCTGGTGGTAAGTCACAGTGTATACTATCAGTATCCGCATATATGAAACCGTGTTCTTCAACGCCATAATAGTTAGCTTGAGCGGCTCTAATTGTAAAGTTTCTAGCATAGCTTGTAATAGCTGAACCAACAGGGATATAACCTGCCTCTTTTTCTTTCGCCGTAATGTTGATAAATCCTATTGAATTATCCTCTCTGACATATGCCAATTTGAATGAAGAATCAGTAGATGAAGCCATTTTTCCATACAAGTTGTTTAAAAATAGCTTTGCAAGTGTGCGTCTAGCTCCTTTGCTAGTCATTTTTATTCTTGCGTATTTATTGATATATTCATCAAATATACCAACCTCTGAATAAAAGTAACATCCATCAAGAATCTCAAAGTCAACAAGTTCATAATGCTCAAGAATCAGAAAGTAATCTGTCATAGTCAATGTGAGTTCTACTCTCGTATCACAGGTATGGCCATCAATATCAATGTACTTGTCATAATACTTGCCAGTAGCTTTATCAAACACATCAGACGTTTGTAAAGACTCTGTACCTTTGTATAGCATATTTCCTTTTATCTGAATGAACGGCAACTTACCACTTTTCAAATAGAATTTTGTTCTTATTCTTATGAAGAAATACATATTGTTTTGCAAGGCTCTGTCTGGAATAAAGTTACCAGACCAGAACATCGGCTTTCCAACAGGATATCTGTTTCCTGACATCGAGTGCATCATAGACGGATACAGAGAATTTACATCCGCAGTAGTTCCGTTAGTATATATCTGATTTTCTTTACCTTTTACTAGATAACACCAACCCCCTCTATATGACTTTCTTATGTAGGCATCAACGTTTGAGTTACCGTATGTATCAGAATCTAGTTCTATTTGTGTAACGTCTGGAAATCTTCTTTTCCATTCATCTTCTCCAACTATTTGCTTATACTCAGCAAGACAACAACTGCCTATTGTTAGTCTATTATGCCCTTCTTGAAAAACAATCTCTAATGCTTCTTTAACAACAAGAACATCGTTAGCTATGTACTTTTTTTCCTCTGGTTTAATCTCACAACCTGCATAACGAAAACCAGTATATTCCATGTCAAGTTTCTGATGTTTTGTTTTAAAGGCTTTTCCTATCTCTTTAACAGAGAATGGCAGAAGCTTCAATGAATCCCTAAATTCTATTACCTTATTGTTTACTTTGACTTTGATGTTGTACCATTGTCCCATTTCTGATATCACATACTTGAATGTATTGTTGTACATATATTTATCTTGATACCATTCACAGGAATTAACACCGTCACCAGTGTATGCTTGTTTCAGATGCAGTTTATTAAGAAAAAACGACAACCAAAAATTTCCGTCAAATTTTAAATTGTGAAAATATACTATTAAGTTTGACTTTAATGAAACCAAATACTTCCATGTTTCGTCGATTGAATGCAAAATATATACATCTTCCGTGAACATTTCTACAATGGCAGATGCCCAAACTTCTGTGTTTTTCTGACCATCATAGACTGTTGTTTCAAAGTCACTGACCAAACACTTTACTTTTTTAGGTCTTGACATACTATCACCACTTATTCACTATCACCACCCATTTTCTGATTCATTCATCATTTCAGCTTGAACTTTTTCTTCAAATGTCAATGGTGAACCATTAATTATTTGCAGTAATTCGTCAGTTGCTTGGTTTACAACTGCAATTGATGAACCCCAGAGAACAGCAGAAACAATGACATCTATATCATCCATATTTCTTGAGGCTATAACAAGTCTACTGCCAACCTCAGACGTGCCTATATCTTTAATCATATTCAACAGAAAAGACTGCATACTTCTTGAATATGCTATAACATCTTTCTTTCTACTCCTGTTCATTTCAACAGGTCTACTTAATGTAGATATGAAGTCCAAAGACACTTTTTTATATTCTTCTTCTCTTCTTTTACGTTCCTGCTCAATTTGTTCGTCTGTAGCATCCTTATAGCCATAGAACAAATCTTCTTCTTCTGGCGTTAACGTACTGTAACGTGAAAGAAATTCGTCATTGAAGTTGCTAAATGCCATATCCTCTTCGTGCGGTAGATATGCTTCTGATTTAAGAGCTTCAACGTCAATCTTTTTTAGCTTATTTACGTAAGCCCTTAATTCCTTACCTCTGAATCCTTTTGCCTTAATCTGTCGCAAGGTTGGAATGTTTGTTGGAACATATTGAACGCCTTGCTTTTTAAGCTTACGTTCTAACCGTTTTATACGGCTTCTCTCTCGTTCATATGCAGTTATTTTTCTACTCATATTATCACCACTATATTACTAATGTTAAAAAGGCATAACCACCTTCACCAGAATCATCTAAAAAGTATTTAATACTGCACTCATAGTATGGAATCCATTTTGATGATATTATACGCTCGTTGGAAAAAATATAGTTTTCTTTGGTGTCTGATAAATTCAAATAAATCTTATCATCATAACCTGCTAGAAATAACTGTATTATATCACATACTTTTACTTCACATTTTCTATCAAACAATTCGTCAAAGCGCATTTTTCGTACCTCCCGAGTAAAAAGTAAATATGACGCCCACTGTATATCGTGAGCGTCTATACTTATTTAATTTGCTGTTGTTGCTTAAAAAGACAATTTCATTCTACTTTTAAGCTGTCAATATCAAGTACGCAATCAACGAAGTCACGGCCTGCTTTTGACTGGCCAGTGATTTTCTTGACAGGGAATGGGAAACAACCCTGCATAGCAGTTTCAATGTCTTTAATGCTCCGCTTAAAGGTTACTGACTGTGTACTAAATACAGCATGGTCTGTCGTAATGATTGACATAAGTTCAACGGTTGTACCGTCCTCTTTTTCGTCAATGAATTCGATATAACCCGCGACGTCGATAACATCGCCATCATTAAGTGTTTTCACAGTTCTAATTGTCGGTGCAACTGTTAAAAGATATCTTTCTACAGGTGAAAATTCTCTTGTCTGTGTCATTACTTTAATCATATTAATTTTTCCCTTCTTGTTGTTGTATATGAACATAAAAACAATTCGGTTAACTGGTTACATTATTTTGTCTAAGCTTTAGTTCTAGCCGGAAGAATCTCGGCTAATTCCAAAAACTTCTCCTCCGGCATCCCGTACAGTTCTTTCTGTACCTCTACTTCTGTTACTTTCAGAGGACGCACCTCTTTATGATCCATCTCAATAACTTTAAAGACTTGATTGAGTGAAAGTTCGCCTAATAAATTGTATTCGACTGTCTGTATCTCATCTTTCTCGAATACGTAAACTATCGCTTTCGCTTTTGTGCTCGTAATGGTACGAGTAACCATTCTTTTTCTTGCCATTTTAAGACCTCCCATTTATGTGTGTTTTTTCGGTTACGCCCGTCGGCGAATTGACAGAACGGGAGTCGAACCCGTCGGAAGTGTTCCGCAAGCCTGCCTGTCAACCTTTCTATATGCAAGAAAGGAGGAGAGAGTAAAGAGTTGTCGGTTCTCTTTACATTCTTTATTATATCATTGTTGTACTGAAACGTCAACAATTTTTTGAAAAAAGTTTTGTTTATTTTGCTCAATAGTTAGATATAACTAACTTCGCACATATTCCTGCAAAAAACGCATGTTCTACTTAATCTTATACTCAAAACTTAATATCGTGCCTGTTGCCGCCCCAATGAATCGCCATTCCTTTGAGAATGGCTGAATATATGGAAATCCGTCAAATTTGTAAACTCTATCGGCTAGATAAACATTAAATTCATCTACACCGACTATTTGCCGTGCTCTTTTAAAGTCTATAACCATGTCGCCTAGTATTGCTTTTTTAACAAAAATCATTCTTCATCCTCCTTGCCATATAGCAACTGAGCTATCAACTCAGCCACTATCAGTATTGCTATTGCTAGGCCTGCTATTGACAGGCTCGCAAAAATCATTCGTCCTCCCATTTCTTAATATGACGGTCATAGCTATCCCTATTCGAAACGTCATGTACCATCATATTTTCTAAGTCTATATTTCCAAAAAAATCATGACTTCCGATATACGAAACATCGACATATTTATCCTTTGGTGATATATATCCTGCATATACATCACCCAAATCTAGCACAATACATCCTGTTTTAGAAAATGTATATTGCTTTTTTGCTACACCTGCATCAAGTAACGCTTGTGACTTTTCATAGTTTGTCATGTTTTTTCTTCCTCCTTTTCTTACAACGGTCACTATTGACCGAATGCCACCCGCAGTAATCGAACCTGCGATACGCCATGTGACTAATTAAATATGTAGCAACGGCCGTAATATTTGCCGTTCTGCATTACTTCAATGTAAGACCCTTTATTGCTACTTCTTAGTTTCGTCATTTGTCGCTCTCCATTAAAAGAGTAACCGACAATCTCACCCATTACTGTCTGCTTGAGAAAGTAAATTTCTACGAAATATCCTTTAGTAGTTTTTTTTAAATCGATTGTCATTAATAATCACCTCTCTTTCTCTCTTTCTGATTATATTATAACACATATGAGGCAAAATGCAAGACGCAATTTTACACAAAAAATAGCACGTAGTTTGCACCTACTCTCTGTACAGGGCGAAGTCCTGTGCCGTGGAGTGGTGTGTAAACAATC
>OGZO01001575.1_pt1 | contig 16717 bp, 14 predicted proteins | sample 1576721 | NCBI WGS metagenome assembly OGZO01 (sample SAMEA3541516, study PRJEB24748) | human gut metagenome | biome: human gut; feature: human-associated habitat; material: faeces | place: China | collected 2012 | reverse complement strand
CTACACTTTCGACCCCCAGCTGGGCCAGCACGCCGGATACATTGATGCCCTTGCCGCCCAGCACGCAATCCTCGCCGGTGGCGCGGTTGATGGCCGCGACCTGCAGCGGACTGTCCAGCCGGACGACGTAGTCGATGGCGGGGTTAAATGTAACGGTATAGATCATGCTTCTGCCTCCTTTACCAGCGTTTGCTGGCGGTAGCGGGGATCAGGGCAGCGGTTGGTCAGGATAGAACCATCCTGCAGCCCGGCGATTACGGCCGGGTAGATGCTGCCGAACTTGGTGTCATCGGCCAAAAACCATACCTCGCGGGCGCGGCGGGCGGCACAGGCCTTGACGGCGGCTTCCTCTGGGTCCGGGGTGGTGAACCCGGCGACCAGATCAATGCCGTTGGCCCCCAAAAACGCCTTGGTGAAGTTGTACTGCTGCAGCGCCGCCATGGCTGCCGCGCCGATGATGGCCTCGGTCTGGGGGCGCAGCAGGCCGCCAGGCACAAAGACGCGGCAGCCTTTTTGCGCCAGCAGCCGCGCGTGGGCGATGCCGTTGGTGACGTAGTGGGCGTCCAGCGCCGCGCCGCTGACGGCCCGTGCCACGGCCAGCGTGGTGGACCCGGCGTCCAGGTAGACGAAATCATCGGCCTGGATAAGAGCGGCGGCGGCTTTGGCGATGGTGTTTTTTTGGCTGACGGCCAGTGTTTCCTTGGCTTCCATCGTGGGCTCGTCGGCTCGGAACTGGCTGCTTGGCAGCGTGGCACCGCCGTGGACTTTATTGACCCGACCCTGGCGGTCCAGCTCCAGCAGGTCGCGCCGGATGGTGGACTCGCTGACGTTCAGGGCCTCGCAAAGTTCCTGTACGGTGGCGGTGCGTTTTTCCGCCAGCAGTGCTAGAATCTGGGAAAATCGTTCTTCTGCAAGCATGGAGGGCCTCCTTTTTTATGTCCTTTCTGATTGAACTTGGCAGTTTGTGACTTTGCCTGATTGATTCTGATTGTATTATAGCACAACAACCACCAGAATCAACCACAAACAATCATTTTCGAGCAACAAAAATAACGGCGAAAATTTGTGCAAGACGCACAAAATAAAAAATCTCCCTTATGGAAAGGGAGATTTCCGCGCTGCTACTTTCGCCATATGCCTGGCGGCACTGGCGTAGTCGGGACGCTGGGATCCAGTATTGCCGATCGCGTAGCCAGGGCATACTGCGTTACTGGGGAACTGATGTTGTATTGCCGCCCATCGGTGCCGGTGAGGGTTTTCGTCACGGCGGTCTCGCCCTCGATAATCAAATACATTCCTGGTGCAGCTTGGCAGACGATGGGAACATAATGATCCTCGTACTTGAGAGCACAGCGCAGGAGACTTTCGGCCAGCGTGCCGTCTGCCAGATGATACACATACAGCACTTGCCGCTCATCCTGGCGGGCCAGCAAAAACACATCCTCGTCATACACGCTGTCCAGCGTCATCTCTTGTGGAAGCTCAGCCACCGTCTGCACCTCGTCTGTGCCTAACGGCTGGCGCAGCAGGCGGGTGCCGTCCACCCACCACAGCGCATCCCCGGCTAACTTCCGCAGCGGACCAAAGGTATACACCGCCCCCTCGGCCAGCACGATCTCACTGCCGGTGGCAGGGTCCAGTGCGCAGAGTGTCTCGGTCAAATAGGGCTTCAGATCGTTAAAATTGTCGACACTGTAATAAGCATACACAGGCTCCGGGCAATCAGCGCCGGGCACCCGCCGTGTGAGCAGCAGCTTGCCATCCCAGGTACCCAGCAGCTGGCCGCCGTACTCGTCCCAGGTCGTGACGGTCTCTACCGTGTCGGCGGCCGGGTTCAGCCGAAGCAGGCGGCGCTCGTCCAGGCGGGCGGGATCATCGGAGACCATACCGCCTTTGGCATATAAGTACTGTTCGTCGGCGGCTATGGGTGCCCAACCGGCAAGGTACCATCCCTGCGGGAAGCTGACCGCCCCGGTCTGGTTTCTGTCAAAATCCGTCACCACCAGCGCCGGAGTGTCGGTCAGCATGCCGGACCAGCTCCAGACGATTTGCGCATCGTCAACCTGCAAATTGCCCACCCGGCCGTTCATGGGCAGGCTATCTGGGGCAGAAATCTCCCGCTCCTCGGCTTCGGCAAAATCGATCACGGTGCCGTACCACACATCCGTTTCATCGTACCCGACCTGATACCAGCCGTATTTGTTCGCCGCACCCAGCATGTGCAGCGTGCTTGCGCCATCTTCCGCAACCACCACCGCGCCGCTTTCCGCTGTCTGAGCGGCATCAGATGCCGAAAAATCAACATACATACGCGCATTATGACCTGCGCCACAACCAGATAAAATACAAACTGTGAAAACAAACAATAAAAATACAAAACGAGATTTCACGCAACATCGCCTCCTTTCCCCTACCCTAACACAGCTATGTTTCCAATTTGTGTCAGGCAAGAACAAAGCGCAGGGCAAAACGCCCCGCGCTGGATGGGTATGTGTAAAAATCAGTTGCCGTCATCGTACTTGGCCATGGGTACGTTGGCGTACTCGTCGGGCAGCTCGGGCGGCAGGGTCTGCATGTACTCGTGCATGGCCTCGGCCACCTTTTTGCTGTAGGCCACGGCCTCGACTACGGTGCGCGCGCCCTTGACGGCATCGCCGCTGGCAAACACGCCGGGCATGCTGGTGTGGCCCAGCTCGTCGGTCACAAACAAGCCGCGCTCGTTGGTTTTAAGGTCGTGTTCGCTCTCGGTGATGGTGGTGCAGGGACCTTGGCTGATGGAGACGATCACGCTGTCGGACGGGTATAGTTCCTCGGTGTCCGGGATGTCGGTCAGGGTGCCGTCCTCGGCTTCGTTCAGGTCGCGGAACACCACGCCCTTGTCAGTGATCTCCACCGGTTTTTTGTTAAAGTGGAAGTTGACGCCTTCCAGCTTGGCGTAGCTGGCCTCGTACTCGCTGGCGGTGATCTTTTTGGACAGCGAGAAGCACTCCACATGGCGGGTGCCGTGGCGCAGGGCGGTACGGCAGACATCCATGGCGGCGTTGCCTGCGCCGATGACGATCAGGCGGCGGCCCAGGTGGTAGACGTCAGGGTTTTGCAGGTAGTTGATGGCATAGTGTACGTTGCCCAGGCTCTCGCCCTTAATGTGCAGCGTGTTGGGACGCCATACGCCGGTGCCGATGAAGATCGCCTTGTACCCATCGCGGAAGAGGTCCTCCAGCCGCAGGGCCTTGCCCACGTCGGTGTTGGGGCGGACTTTGATGTCCTTCAGGCGCAGGTGGCGGTACTCGAAGTCGTCCAGCACACTTTTGGGCAGACGGAACTCAGGGATGCCGTAGCGCAGCACACCGCCGATCTTATCGTGGCTTTCAAAAATGGTCACATCGTAGCCGTAGCGGGCCAGGATGACCGCGATGGTCAAACCAGCCGGGCCGCTGCCGATGATGGCGGCCTTTTTACCGTTGGGGGTGGCGGGACCTTTGGTCATCTGGCTGGCGTAGGTAGAGGAAATGTAGTTCTCGATGACCGAGAAATGCACGGGTGCGCCTTTGATGCCCTGCACGCAGTGGCCCTCGCACTGGTTCTCGTGGTTGCACACCAGCGAGCAGACGGTGGTCAGGGGGTTATTCTCAAACAGCATCTTGCCGGCGTCGTCCAGTTTGTTGTCCTTCAGCAGGCGGATGACCTCGGGGATGTTGGTGTGGATGGGGCAGCCCTGTTGGCAGCGGGGCTTTTTGCATCCAAGGCAATGGTTGGCTTCATCCATTACATGCAATGCCATGGTTTCTTCTCCTTTTACGAACCGATTTTGCCCGTTAAAAATGCAACAATCTTACAGTTCTACGAGCATTTCTCCATATGTGTTTTATATTACCACGGGTTTGGTCGTAAAGGCAAGTCCCATCGGCTGGGTTTTGACCCTGCAAAGTGCCGAAAAATCGACAGCTTTGCTGTGCAATTCGCTGATTTTTGCGGCCTCCGCCCCGCTGCGTGCCAGGTCGGCTAAACTGGTCCCGGCGGGCAGCGCGGCCTGCTTTAAACGGGACAGCGCAGTTTTGCGTGCCCCCAATACCTGGATGTAGGGCGGCGCAGGCAGCTCGGCGGGGATGCCCAGCGCAGCGTCCAGCACCAGCCGCCGCAGCCGCGCATGGGGGTAACGTTTTGTCTTTAGGCGGGTGTACAGGTCGTCCAGGCTGGTGGCCTCCCGCACGGCAGCGGCCAGGCGGTGTTCCAGCCCCTCGCTCACACCTCGCACGGCGGCAAAATCGGCTTCGGGTTTCGCGCGCAGCAGCGCCAGCACGGCAACCTCAAATTTGCTTCCATCCGCCAGCAGTCCCGCCGCGGCAGCCCTGGTGTACAGCGCTGCCGCCCGCGGGGGCACGTAGGGTTCCCAATCCTCCACCGTCAGGCTGCGCAGGTAGCTGGCGCTGGCCATGGGGATGCCATTGTGCTCCCCCGGCCTGCCGCCGCCGTGTGCTGCACCAAGCCTGGGCAGCGCCAGCGGCGTGAGGGCGGCGCCCTGCGCCAAAATGGATTTGCAGTACTCGATGCCCAAAATGTTGTTGGGCGTGCGCAGTAGTGTCCCCGCCCCTGGCAGCAGCGCGTCGGCGGCTTCGGCCCGTGCGGCGGCGTAGGTCATGCCGGTGGAAAGCCGTTCCCGTAATAGGGCGTCCAGCTCCGGCCTGGCCAGCAGCTCGGCCACTTGCGAGAGCTGGGCGGTGTCGGGGTCCTCGGCTCCGAACACCAGCGTATCGCACCCCAGCGCGGCCAGCAGCCGCACCCCGGCGGAGGCAAACTGCTCGGCTGTGGCACAGGCGTAGGGTGCGGGCAATGTAATGACTAAATCTGCCCCGGCATCCAGCGCCGCGCACACCCGCACACTCTCGGGCAGCACGGGCACGCCGCCCCGCTGGACGGCACCGCTGCTCATGCAGACAGCCACACAGCCCGCGCCCGCCGACTTGGCCGCAGCGATCTGTGCGGCATGGCCGTTGTGAAAAGGGTCATATTCAGTGATGATTCCGGCAAATTCCATGCAAAAAACTCCTGAGCAGGTTGTTAAAAAAAGAACGTGCAAGATTTGTGCGTTCTCGCCTTGCAAAAACACTAACCACATTATATAATAAAAATTGTAATAAGGAAAGGGCGTAACTGTGCCCTTAAAAATAAGGAGGATACCCCATGAAAGTTCTGGTTATCAACTGCGGCTCTTCCAGCCTGAAGTACCAGCTCATCGACATGGACGGTGAAAAGGTTCTTTGCAAAGGTCTGTGCGAGCGTATCGGTATGGAAAGCAGCATGATCACCCACGAGGGCAACGGCAACAAGGCCACCACGCCCGCCATCTTCCCCACCCACACCGAGGCATTTGCCGAGGTTGTGAAGAAGATGACCACCGGCGAGGGCAAAGTTATTGACAGCGTTTCCGAGATCGACGCCATCGGCCACCGTGTTGTTCACGGCGGCGAGAAGTTCAAGGAGAGCTGCCTGATCACCCCCGAGGTCGTCAAGGCTATCCATGACCTGAGTCCCCTGGCTCCCCTGCATAACCCCGCCGCCATCCTGGGTATCGAGGCTTCCTATAAGGTCTTTGGCGAGGATAAGCCCAACATCGCTGTGTTTGATACGGCTTTCCACTCCACCATGCCCCCGAAGGCCTACATGTACGCCATCCCCTACGAGTACTACGAGAAGTACGGCGTCCGCCGTTATGGCTTCCACGGCACCAGCCACAAGTACGTCAGCCATCGCGCTGCCGAGTTTTTGGAGGAGCCCATTGAGCGCCTGAAACTCATCACCTGCCACCTGGGCAACGGTTCCTCCATTGCCGCTGTCGACCAGGGCAAGGTCATCGACACCTCCATGGGCATGACCCCGCTGGCCGGTCTGATGATGGGCACCCGCTGCGGCGACCTGGACCCCAGCGTGGTCAACTACCTGAAATACAACCTGGAGATCACCGGCCACGAGCTGGACGAGATCCTGAACAAGAAGTCCGGCCTGCTGGGTGTTTCCGGCGTTTCCAGCGACAAGCGCGACGTCGAGGAAGCCGCCGAGCATGGCAACGTGCGCGCACAGCTGGCCAGCGATATGCTGAACTACCAGATCAAAAAGACCATCGGCAGCTACATTGCCGCCATGGGCGGCGTGGACGCCATCGTCTTTACGGGCGGCATCGGCGAGCATGACGCCGACTCCCGCGCCAAGATCTGCCACCACATGGATTGGCTGGGCATCCGCATCGACACCGACAAGAACCGCGATGCTCACAAGCAGAAGAAGGACGTTGTCGAAGTTACCGCCTGGGGCGCCCGTGTCCGCACCCTAATCATTGAGACCAACGAGGAGCTGATGATCGCCCGCGACACCAAGGAAGTTGTTGAGAAGCTGTAATTGCTTCTTGCATAAAGAAAAGGCCAGAGCTGTTCGGCTCTGGCCTTTTGTTGTATGTAGCTCCCCTCAAGGGGAACCTATGCTCATTCCTCATCCGGGCAATCGCACAAATGGGCCTTTACGGCCTGCATTTCGGCGGGGATATCCTTGCCGGGCAGGTTTTTTACAGCGTCGATGCTGCCCAGCTTTTGAGCGGTCTCGTAGTACCAGCACTTGTATTCCAGCACCTGCATGGTGTCCTGCAGCTGCTGCATCTGGGCACGCAGGGTGTCCTGCTGGCGGCGGAACATGGCCAGCCGGGCGTCGATGGTGGAATCCCCCTGCACGGCCAGCTCGATGTAGATGCGGATGTCTTTTAACGACATACCGGCTTTTTTCATGCACTCGATGATGCGCAGCCATTCAAAGTCGCTATCTTTGAAAACGCGGATACCGCCCGGTGACCGCTCCACGAAGGGCAGCAGGCCCTGCTTGTCATAGTAGCGCAGCGTCGATGCCGGTACATGCAGCATCCGCGCCATCTCTCCGACTGTGTACATAAACGACACACTCCTTAAACTATACTCTAACTTTAAGTATACACGCCCGGCGCCCCGCCGTCAAGCGGGGCGCCGGAGATTTTGTTCCTTCTTCAAAAAGAAGGAACCGAAGAAACTTTCAATTAAAAATTGGGGTATCCCATACGGGATACCCCAATTTTTGTTAAGAGTTCTTTCGGTTCCTTTCTTGCAAGAAAGGAACAAAGCCCCCCGGCATCACTGTTGGGCAGCGGCCTCGGCGCGCTTCTTGGCGATGGCAGCCAGGGCATCCTTGCGGGACAGATTGATGCGACCCTGCTGGTCGATGTCCGTAACCATGACGAAGATGGGATCGCCGACAGCAACGACATCCTCCACATGCTCGACGCGATGATCGTCCAGCTTGGAGATGTGGACCAGGCCCTCTTTGCCCGGTGCAATCTCAACGAAAGCACCGAAGTTCATCAGGCGGGTCACGCGGCCCTTGTAGATGGCGCCAATCTCCGGGTCCTCCACAATAGTCTTGATGGTAGCAATGGCGCGCTTGGCGTCATCCTGGTCAATGGCAGAGATGAAGACGTGGCCGTCCTCCTCAATGTCGATCTTGCAGTTGAAGTTGGCGCACATCTCCTGGATGACCTTGCCGCCCTTGCCGATGACGTCCTTGATCTTGTCGACCGGGATCATCATGCTGAACATCTTGGGCGCATACTTGCTCAGTTCAGCGCGCGGCTCAGCAATGACCGGCTTGATGATCTGATCCAGGATGTACAGACGGCCCTTGCGGCACTTCTCGAGGGCCTCCTCGACGATTTCGTAGGTCAGGCCATCGACCTTGATGTCCATCTGGATGGCAGTGATGCCGCGGCGGGTGCCGCCGACCTTAAAGTCCATGTCGCCGTGGAAATCCTCGACGCCCTGGATGTCCAGCATGGTCATCCAGCGGCCGCCGTGCAGCGGGTCACCGTCGGTGATCAGGCCGCAGGAGATGCCGGCAACCGGTGCTTTGATGGGCACGCCGGCGTCCATCAAAGCAAGGGTGGAACCGCAGATGGATGCCTGAGAGGTGGAGCCGTTGGAGGACAGGACCTCAGACACGCAGCGGATGGTGTACGGGAACTCAGCCTGGTCAGGCAGCACGGGGATCAGGGCACGCTCTGCCAGGTTGCCGTGGCCGATCTCGCGGCGGCCGGGGCTGCGGGGAGCGCGGGCCTCGCCGACAGAATACGGCGGGAAGTTGTAGTGATGGATGTAACGCTTGTACTGGGTGTCAGACAGGTCGTCCATCAGCTGGGCGTCCTTGGTAGAGCCCAGGGTGCAGATGGTCAGGACCTGGGTCTGGCCGCGGGTGAACATGCCGGAACCATGTACGCGGGGCAGCAGACCGACTTCGGCAGCCAGCGGGCGGATCTCGTTGATGCCGCGGCCGTCAACACGCTTGCCATCTTCCAGCAGCCAGGTGCGCACGACCTTCTTTTGCAGCTTGTAGCTGATGAGATCCAGGTCAGAGGCAGTCAGGTCGGGATGTTCGGCAGCGATGGCATCCATGATGGGCAGCATAGCGGCGTCGCGGACGTTCTTGTCGTCGGTGTCCATGGCGGCCTTGACTTCGTCCAGATGTTTGGCGTACACGTCGGCCAGCAGGGCGTGATCCAGCTCCACGGGGGTAAAGCTCTTCTTCGGCTTGCCGATCTCGGCCACGATGCTGTTGATAAAGGCCAGCATCTTCTTGATCTCTTCGTGACCGGCGCGGATGGCCTTCATCATGGTCTCCTCGTCGACCTCGTTGGCGCCGGCCTCGATCATAACGATCTTCTCCTCGCTGGCAGCCAGGGTCAGGGACAGGTCGCTGTGCTCGCGCTGCTCCTTGGTGGGGTTCAGCACGATCTCGCCGTCCACCAGACCGACGGACACACCGGCGATGGGGCCGCCCCAGGGAATATCAGACATGGCGATGACCAGAGAGGCACCGTTCATGCCGGATATTTCAGCGGAGCAATCGGGGTCCAGGCTCATGACGGTCATGGTCACGCAGACATCGTTGCGCATATCCTTGGGGAACAGCGGGCGGATGGGGCGGTCGACCACGCGGGAGGACAGGATGGCATGCTCACCAGGGCGGCCCTCACGGCGCATAAAGCTGCCGGGAATACGGCCGGCGGCGTACAGCTTTTCCTCAAACTCCACGCTCAGGGGGAAGAAATCAACGCCGTCACGGGGCTTGTCGCTCATGGTGACGTTGCACAGCACGCAGGTCTCGCCGTAGCGGATCATGGCGCTGCCGATGGACAGACCGCACATTTTGCCGGTCTCGACCACAAAGGGGCGGCCTGCAAAGGTCGTCTCAAATTTGCGGTACTTGGGGAAGGTTTCCAGCCGGGAAGCAAATTCGTAAGCCATAGGTTTTCTCCTTCGTTTGGGATGATATGTCGTGGCCGGACCGCACCCCGGTTTTGAGCAATAAAGCCAGCAGCCAAGCCGGATGCTTGGGTGCTCGATTTACTGCGCAAAACGGCAGTGGCGGGGCGGCCTTCGTCCATAATAAGGGATGCTAGAACAGGGGTTACTATAAAAAGAACGGGCAAGGTGCATATGCACCCTGCCCGTTTTTGCGGAAATTACTTGCGCAGACCCAGCTCAGCGATCAGGGCACGGTAACGGTTGATGTCCTTCTTCTGCAGGTAGGCCAGCAGATTACGACGGCGGCCGACCATCTTAAACAGGCCGCGGCGGCTGTGGTTGTCATGCTTGTTGGTCTTCAGATGCTCGGTCAAGTGGTTGATACGAGCGGTCAGCAGAGCAACCTGGACCTCCGGAGAACCGGTGTCACCCTCGTGGATGGCTGCCTTGGCGATGATGGGCTGCTTATCGATAGCAGATTTCTGGCTCATGGTAAATACCTCTTTCAAAAAAATATGGATTTGCCGAAAGCGCAGTAAGGGGTAGTTGGAACCCTAGAGGCATACGCCCCAAACCGAGCCACGGTAACAGTCATAAGTATACCATACCCTCCCCCAAATTACAAGGGGCAGGATGCAGGTATTTTACAATTATTTTGCAGACTTATCCCCTGCCCAGCGCAGCGTGGTGATAAAGCCGACCGCAGCCAGGGGCAGCAGGAAAACAAAGAACGGGAAGCAGTAGCGGCTCTTGGTCTCCCAGACGAGCTGGAAGAGAAAACCTCCGAAAAACGCGATGCCAAGCAGCTGCGCCCAAACAGCACCGCCGGTTTTGCGGCGCAGCGCCAAAGTGCCGCAGCCGGCAAAGAGATACACAAAGGTCAGCAGTGCCCGCAACACGGCCTGTACCGGGGCAAACAGCACACCGCCGCCCAACGCGGTGGCCAGCCAGCCCACGCCCCCGGCCACCGTGATGGACGGGCCGTTCATCGTCAGGGCCTCAAACCAGGGGTCCAGCCATTGCCAGGCGGTCTTTTGCAGGAAGAACTTGACCTCCTTGGGGTTGTGCAGATAGGTGGCAAGGTATTCACGGATGCCCCTTACCGCCGCTGCGCTGGCTGCAGCAGTATCAGCGTCATTGTCCCAGAAAAGGTTCCAGTTGCTGCCATCAAAACCACCGGGCCCATAATAAGTGCCGCTGTGGATGCCCATTAGGATATGTGCGGTGGATGGCGTACCTGTGGAATATGGAATGGGAATCCGAGTAAAGAACCAAGACTGCAAGACAGAGCGAACACCTAATGGTACAATGAGCAACAATACTGCGGTAGCAATACCACGAAGTGCATTCTGCCAGCCACCTCTACAGCTGGTAAAAAGTACCGCAATGCAGGCCGCGATTACAAAAATCAAAGAAGATTGGTACACGACTGCAGCCGTGGGAAAAAGCACCAGTGGAAGTGCCAGCCAACCCGGATTATCACTTTTGATAAAACGTAGTAAGCCGTAGCCGCCCCAAAGCACTATAGCTGGTGTGGGCAAGGTACCGTACACAAAGGAAGCGTACATTGGGATAGGCACAAACAGCAGGCAAAGCATCGCACAAAGCAGTTGGGTACGAGGTCTGGCACCAAACTCCCGGCTGATGCAGCAAAGCGCCAGCAGGCAAGCCGGGGCGGAAACTGCCCCAAACAATGACCATGCCCGTAACGCATATCCGCCAAACAGACGGATAAATAGCTCCATAAATAAAGCGGTAGGGCCTTGAAATGGATAGGTTTGGTAGTACATCCAGTCATAGCTATTGACCGTATAACGAGAGAAGTCTCCTTTTGCCAATGCCTCGGCCATCTGCCAGACAGTGAACTGATCGTTAGCCGGGTAGATCTGCTGGGAGAACACCCACCACAACGCCAGCGCAAATTCCAGTACAGCCGCCCCGGCAATCAGCCGGTTGGTTTTTTTCTGGTCATCCAGCCCGCGCAGCAGTCGGCACAGTCCGGCCAACAAAGCGGTCAGCACCACAAACAGCAACAGTTCAGGCAGCGAGATCCCCACCCGCAGAGCCTTGCCCTCGGCCAAGGTGGAAACATCCAGCAAGTCCATCCGCGCGATCAGCGAAGCCGCTGCCAGCCCGAACAGCACCAGCGCTGCCAGCCAGGCGGCTGCACTGCCGCAGAAGGACGCAAACTTTTCCAATGGGGACTTCCGCGTAAGTACGGCGGTTTTTCCATCCGACATCGTGCTTCCCTCCCCTTTCAGTGCTGTGCCGCGAAGTAAGCCTTGCTTTCCTCGGCGGCGTGGTGGATCAGGGCAGCAAGCTCGTCCATGGAGTTAAACTTGCGTACCGGGCACAAATATTTATGGAACTCCAGCAGCGGGGTCTGGCCGTAGACGTTGCCCACGTAGTCCGGCACAAAGGTCTCACAGGTGACGGCGGCATTGGCGCTGCTGTCCACGGTGGGGCGGCGGCCGATGCCGGTGGCGGCGGGCCGCCACTGCCCGTCCAGTAGAATCCGTGTCAGGTACACGCCGGTGCAGGGCTGCAGAGCCTCGGCCGGATAGTTCTGATTGATGGTCGGCGTGCCCAGCTTGCCGCTGCCAATGCCCTTGCCGTGGGTCACAGCCCAATCAATGGCGTAGGGCTTGCCCAGCATGGCGTTGGCGTCGTCCAGGCGGCCCTCCTCCAGCGCGGCGCGGATGCGGGTGGACGACACGGTCTGCCCGCCGTACTGGGCCATGGGCACTACGTCTACGGTGATGCCGTAGGGGGCACAGAGCTGCTCCAGCAGCGCTACATTGCCTGCGGCGTAAGCGCCAAAGGTAAAGTTGTCGCCACAGAAGACCGCCTTTGCATGGAAGCAGTCCACCAGCACACGGCGGACAAAATCCTTCGGCGAGAGGGCGCGGAACTCCTCAAAGGATGGCTCCCAATACTGGGCGATACCCAACTGGGCCACGCGGGTGTGCTTTTGCGCCAGTGAGAGGATACGCCCGCCCTTCAGGCTGTTGTTGCCGGGCAGCTCAAAGGTAAAAGCAGCGGCAGTCAGGCCATGTTGCGCCGCATAGGTAACGGCAGCGCCCAGCACGGCGCGGTGCCCGGAGTGTACGCCGTCAAAATACCCCAGCGCAACGGCACTGTCCTGCGGGGCGGGGGCCGGGGTCAAGGTGTGGTAAATTTGCATGGGCGTTCAGTCCCTTTCGCAAAATAGTTTTTCTACATTCAGTACGCCGCCGGTGATGGCCGCCAGCCCTAAGAACGCTCCGTCCAGGCCGTACACGCGGTAGCGGCCGTCCTCGGCGGGATAATGGCTGGTAGGACAGCCGTTCAGCAGGTGCTTTTTCACGGCATTGTCCACATGCAGCTGGGGCAGCGGTGCAAACACGGTCTCGATCGGCAGCATCCAGCCGTTCGATTTCAGCGCACCGCTCTCGGCGGCAGCTAAAATCTCCGGCAATGTATGGCACTGTTCGATGCCAAATTCTCCGGCCTGGGTGCGGCGCAGCGCGGCCAGCGTGGCGGGCACACCCAGGGCTGTGCCGATGTCCTCGGCCAACACGCGGATATAGGTGCCCTTGGAGCAGCTCACCCGCAGGGTATAATCGCCGGGGGCGGGGCTGCCCAGATATTCAATGCTGTACACAGTGATGGGCCGGGGCGTGCGCTCGACAGTCTGGCCCTTGCGTGCGGCCTTATACAACGGCTGGCCGTTGATTTTGACCGCTGAGTACATCGGCGGCAGCTGCATCAACTCACCGGTGAACTGGGGCAGCACGGCTTTCAGTTCGCTCTCCCCTACTGTGACGGGGGCTGTTTCCAGCGCCGTGCCGGTGATGTCGCCGGTATCGGTGCGCAGGCCCAAGCGGATCGTAGCTTCGTAGGTTTTATCATGGTTCAGCTGGCGGTCGGCAGCCGCGGTGGCTTTGCCGATAAACACGGCGAGCACACCGGTCGCCATAGGGTCCAGTGTGCCCGAGTGCCCCAGCTTGCGTGTGCCCAAAGCGCCGCGCAGCTTCGCCAGCACATCAAAGCTGGTCCAGCCTGCGGGCTTATCCACGGGCAAAATGCCGTTTGGCGTTTGCATACGCAGGGGTCCTTTTCTGTTTCGATTATAAAGCAGTCTTGCCTGCCGTGATTCTGTAGGGGCGGACGCGAGCATCGACCCCTACAAACAGATGGCAAAATTTACTGCTCTAAGCTGTTCTTCTCCGCCTCAGCGCGGTCCAGTTCCTTTTTGACTTCTTCCAGGATGGCATGCTTGGCGTTGTCCAGATTGCCGCTGATCTCGCACCCGGCAGCGCGGGGGTGCCCGCCGCCGCCTAGGCGCCGTGCAATGTTGCAGGCGTTGGTGTCGTGGCCGGTGCGCACGCTGATCTTGTAGCTGCCGTCCTTTTGCTGGCGCAGGGTCAGGCCGACCTCCACGCCCTCGATGGAACGCGGAATGCTGGTCAAATCCTCCAACTCAGCCCCGGCCACACCTGCGGCCTGGATTTGATCCCAGGTCAGGCAGATGAGGGCGCAGCGGTCCTCGTAGTAGAATTCCAGACTTTCCAGCGCCATTTTTTCGGCCTGGATGCGTGCATGAGAGCGGCACTCGAACAGGCGTTCATTCAGCTTTTCCACATCGGCCCCGGCCTCGATCAGCTTGGCAGCTGCCAGGTGGGTGTTGGCCGTGGTGTTGGTAAAGCGGAAGCAGCCCGTGTCGGTGGCCACGCCGGTGTACAGGCAGGCCGCAATCTCCGGCGTAAGCTCCACGCCCATCTGGGGGATCAGCTCGGTCAGCAGCTCGGCGGCTGCAGCCGCGTGGTCGTCCACCAGCGTTTCGTAGGCGTAGCCGCTGTTGGAGCCGTGGTGATCGATGCACAGGTCGACATGCTCGGCGTAATCTTGGATGTTATTGTGGTCGCCGAACAGCTGGATACCAGCCACGTCCACCGCCACCACAAAGGCGGGGGTGAAGCTGCCGTCGTACACGGTGATCTGCATGTAATCATACATGGCAGGAATGGGATCACTGCACAGCACAGCGGCGGTCTTGCCCAGGTGCTGCAGTGCCTTGCACAGCGCAGCGCTCGAGCCGATGGTATCGCCGTCCGGGTTTTTGTGGCACAGAATCAGGATGTCATCGGTGCCCAGCAGGCGCGAAACAACGGTCTCGCGGTCTACATTCTGAGTCATAGGGTTCCTCTTTTCCAGAAGATATTACAACTGCGTAAGACGCTTACTCCGCGCCGCCGCCCTCCGCGACCGCCAGTTCGTCCAGCAGCTTGTTGATGTGGGCGGCGTAAGCAGCGCCCTCATCGGCTACAAAGACAAAGCGCGGTGCCTTGCGGATGTGCATACGGCGGCTGACCTCGGTGCGGACATGCCCGGAAGCCTTGTTCAGCGCCTTGACGACCGGCGCAGGGCCGCCCTCGCGGCCCATTACGCTGATATAAACTTTCGCCTGGTCAAGATCGGGCGTTACGTCCAGACGGGTCACCGTCAGCAGACCGCCTGTAATGCGGGGGTCCTTCATCTCGCCGATAATGGCGATCAGCTCCCGCTTCATATCCTGGGCCATACGGCCATGGTTTTTGGTAGGCATAGATTTGTTTCCCTCTTAGTCGCGGTACTCTTCCATCTTGAAGCACTCGAAGACGTCGCCTTCCTTGATGTCCTGGAACTTGGCCAGCGTGATGCCGCACTCAAAGCCCTCGGCCACTTCCTTGGCGTCGTCCTTAAAACGCTTCAGGCTGGCGATGGAATCCTCACAGATGACGATGCCGTCACGTACCAGGCGCAGCTGGGCATCGCGGGTGATCTTGCCGTCGGTAACACGGCAGCCGGCAACGGTGCCAACGCTGGAGATCTTGTAGACCTGGCGGACCTGAGCCTCGCCCAGGGCAACTTCGCGTACCTTCGGGGCCAGCATGCCCTTCATAGCGTCGGAAACATCGTTGATAGCATCGTAAATGACGCGGTACATACGCATCTCAACGCCGGTCTGCTCGGCTTCAGCCTTGGCAACGGCATCGGGACGGACATTGAAGCCGATGATGATGGCGTTGGAAGCGTCAGCCAGAGAAACGTCGGACTTGGAGATGGCGCCGACGCCAGCATGGATCACGCGGACGCGGACCTCGTCGTTGGAGATCTTCTCGAGGCTCTGCTTCACGGCCTCGGCGGAGCCCTGGACGTCAGCCTTGACGACGATGGGCAGCTCCTTCATATCGTTGGCGGCCATCTGGTCGAACAGGTTATCCAGGGTGACCTTGGTGTAAGCGGCAAACTGCTTTTCCTTGGCCTCGGCGGTACGCTTGTCGGCCAGCTCACGGGCCAGGCGCTCGTCCTCAACAGCCTCGAACAGCTCGCCGGCTTCGGGTACTTCGGTCAGGCCGGTGATCTCGACGGGGGTGGAAGGACCGGCCTCGGTGATCTCGCGGCCCTTGTCGTCGCGCATGGTACGCACGCGGCCAACGGAGGTGCCGGCGATCAGGCAGTCGCCCTTATGCAGGGTGCCGTTCTGCACCAGCAGGGTGGCGATGGGGCCCTGGCCCTTGTCCAGGCGGGCTTCGACGACAGCACCCTTGCCGCGGCGGCTGGGGTTGGCCTTCAGTTCCATGACCTCGGCCTCCAGCGCGATGCGCTCCAGCAGGTCGCTGATGCCCATGCCGGTGACGGCAGAGACAGGGATGCAGGCAACATCGCCGCCCCAATCCTCGGGCACGATCTCGTACTTGGTCAGCTGCTCTTTCACGCGCTCCGGGTTGGCGGTGGTTCGTATGAACGTTCCACGTCCAACTTCAGAAGGTATTACAAATAGAGATGTATTTGAATATGCTAAAGATTTGGATGATAACTTCAAAGGTAACAAAGTTGTAATGACTCCGACTAGCGCTGAACAAAATGCAGCATATGATTTGGCTAAATTGGGAACTAATTATCATTACCAATTTGCAGCTGAACAGCCGAAGATTGGTCAGTATCAGTTATCTCGTCATGCTACTGATCCTACAAGATTGGTAATGGGTGGTGCTATCATTGCTCAGATTGCTCCTAACGGAACATTGGTTTATACTCATGACAAATTCGCAGAAGAAATTCTGAATATGTATGATCACAACACTCCACTTTGCTATGCAAATGTTGAAATTGTAGCTACATATGATGATTGTGAATTGGCTTTGGGTAAAGATGCATTTAAAGTACGTTTCTTACGTCCGGTAGATATTTTACCTGGTGACAATGCTAAATTCGTTGATGCACAAGCTAACGGTTCAAGCATATACTTAGGTGACTTATTCAAATTACAAGATTGGCGTGATAAGATGTTGATTAGTGGAACTAGCGGAAAATATGCTAGCGTAAGCGAAAATGGATCGCAAAAAGCTCCTCCAAGTATTTCATCCAGCAGCAGCGGGATC
>OGZO01001562.1_pt1 | contig 16806 bp, 18 predicted proteins | sample 1576721 | NCBI WGS metagenome assembly OGZO01 (sample SAMEA3541516, study PRJEB24748) | human gut metagenome | biome: human gut; feature: human-associated habitat; material: faeces | place: China | collected 2012 | reverse complement strand
CTCTTCCGATCTGCAGTTCGGGATTGGTCGCCTGCACAGAGATATTGATGGGTGCCAGATGATAGTGGATGATACGTTTGAGATCTTCCTCCTTCATGTTGGTCAGGGTCACATAGTTGCCCTGTAAAAAAGAAAGTCTGGTATCGTCATCCTTAAAATATAAGGTTTCCCGCATGCCCGGCGGCATCTGGTCAATGAAACAGAACATGCATTTATTGTGGCAGGACCGATAATCGTCCATCAGTCCATTTTCAAAGGTGATCCCAAGATCTTCGCCCTCTGATTTTGTGATATGCACAAGATGTCTTGCCTGATCCGGCTTTTCGATCAGCATATCAAATGCCGGTTCATCCTCGTAGTAATAATAATCAAAGATATCGATCAGTTCGACACCATTGATCTCTTTTATGATATCCATCGGTTCCACTCCTGCAAGTGCCGCGGGACTCCCGGGTCTTACAAAAGCAATCTGATGTGATGTGCTCATAAATCTATCCTCATCTTTCTCGTCACTCGGTAAGCATCAAAAATGCTCCCAGATTTCCTCGTTTCCCCTTGCTGGCTCTGTGCGAAAATAAAAGACTGCTGTTGCAGCAGGTACAAAGCCCTGCAAGGTCTATATGCTCTTTCAATACACCTGCCTCTGTCAATACGATCTCATTGGCTTTCCACAGATCCAACTGGTATTTGCCGAGCGCGCCTGCCTGTAAGATCTCCTTTTCATGGGTCGGAAATGCAAATATAAATGCCTCTGCCACATCCCGGCTCACCTCATAGCAGTCCTGGCAGATGGATGGACCGATGGCACAGAGCAGGTCTTTCGGCTGACTTCCAAAGGATTTTTCCATGGCTTCTACCGTCGCCTGTCCCATACGTCCTACCGTCCCTCTCCAGCCGGAATGGGACAGACCGATCGCCTTATGCACCGGATCCACAAAATAAAGCGGGACACAGTCTGCATAGAAAGTGGCAAGCAAAACACCCGGCTGGTCTGTGATCATGCCGTCCACATCTTTATAATCGCGTGGGCGCGTGATCCCCTTGCCAAGATCTTCCTTTCCCACAGGTCTCACATTGGTCGTGTGGGTCTGGTCGCTCGTCACGATATGATCTATGGACGTCCCCAGTGCCTGAGCCACCCTTCGGTAGTTTTCCAAAACTGCCGTCTCGTCATCCCCTCTGGTAAAACTTAGGTTCAGGCTTGCATAGATATCCTTGCTGACACCGCCCTCTCTGGTCGTAAACATATGCCGGATATAAGGCAGTGCCTCATAACTTGAAAAGGAAAGATAAGGCAGAACATATCCTTCCTCTGATCTGTAGTTTCTTGTTTCTATCATAAGCCGATATAAGGAAAGGCATTGGTAAGAAGTGTGATCTCGTCCTTTAAAATGGCAACGACATCAAAGCGGATCTGTAGATCTGCCCACTGTCTGTGCATCAAAAGGAAATGATCCGCCACCCGACAGATGACCGTCTGCTTTCGCCAGCCGACCGCCTCCAAAGGATCTCCGGCGGCAGCATCCTTGCGGTACTTTACCTCCACAAAACAAAGGTAGACCCCGTCCCTCGCCACGATATCGATCTCACCCTTGCGGTTGCGATAATTCATAACAAGGATCTCATAGCCCTGACGCCTTAAATAGTCTGCCGCTTCTTTTTCATACCTGCTCCCCACACTTCTTTTATTTGCTTTCGTTCCTATTTCCTCCCGTCCAGTTTTGCTTTCACCTTTTCCATGCCGTCCACAAAGACCAGTATCTCCGCAACGACCTCATATAATTCCGGTGGAATGGCTTCTCCAATGTCAAATTTGGATAAGGTATCTGCCAGTTTTCCATCCTGATAAAAAGGCACATCATTTTCCTTGGCGGAGGTAATGATCTTTTCCGCCACATGTCCCTTGCCCGTTGCCACGATCTTTGGTGCAATATCATTTGGATCATAGGATAGGGCGACTGCTGTCTTTTCTTTTGAAAAATCCTGGGGTTTCCACTCTTTATTTTCCATACTTATGCCCTCACATCAAAGGAATACCGATGCACCTCGCCGCTGCTTTTCTGGTCTGCCTTTAAAAAATCTTCCACAAAATCGATCTTTTTGGCATCCTGTTCCAATTTCATGCTACAGGTGTAACCCTTTTTTTCTAAGCGCTCCGTCAAAAGATGCATATTCTCCTCCAAAAGCGTCAGACTGTCTGCATCCTCTAAGTACCAGTTGGCAGATACATTTTTTTGGAGCATCTTGACCGAAATATCCACACCGCCCAGATTGTCCATATCAAAATGTAAAAAAGCCGTCAGTTCATCGTCTGCCCCCTTGTCGCGCCCCCCGTTGCGATAAACAAAAAGTTCGCTGTTGACATTCTGTCCGCGCAGGCGTATCGGCACCTGCACATAGGAATACATCTGGCTTAACTGGTTCATGAATTCTATATTTTGTGACAGGGAATTGGCTGTCCCCTGTATGGTCTCTTTGGCACTTGGAAATTTGTCTGCCAGTTGTTCCAGATCATGGATCTGCTGCGACATTTTCTCATACAGGTGGCTGATACTGTGTTCTTTTGGCAAATCCTGCGGCGCAACCGTCCACTCTTTTGTCACCAGATCAGAAAATAACTTCTGATACCCCTTGGAACGTAAAAGATCTTGCACACTCTCCTTGGAAAGCCTGCCGGCATTTTGCTCTAAAAAAACAGAGACTTCCTGCAAAAAAGCATCCACCTTGGTCTGTGGTAGAAGTTGCCCCTCTGCCGTAAAAAAGTTGGCGTGTTCCTTGATAAAAGACGGCATCTGTCCCAATACATTTTGCAGGTCTGCAAATGTCCCCTGATCCAGACTATTGCCAAGTGTTCCGGCTTCATAGGCATCCATATCCTCCAGTGTCTGCGAGAAGATCCCCGCCCTCTGGGATAAGTATTCCAGATCCACAGACTCCTGCCCTTCTGCGGGTAGCATTTCCTCTGCATAGACCGCTTCGCCTGTGGCAAACGCCTCCTGCATGGAAGGATCTCCGAAAAATGCCACCAGCCGGTTGTTCTGCCCGACCATCGTCTGGGTATCTACCGCATCATCTAAAAAAGACTCTCCCAATACCGCCACCAGATCCTGCACCTGACTTAGGACTTGACGCCTGTCCGCCTTATAATTTTCAAACTGCTCGACACTGTTGGCATCGATGGGAAGTTGTAATTTCTGCATCTGCACAATGGTCTCCGGCTGACTGCCCGGGACACTGCCGATCTGTCTTGCCATATTTTGCAGGCTTTTGGAATCGATCGACATGCCTTCTTTCATCATGGCATTTACCATGTTTAAGTTACGCTCGCTCACTGCCAGACTTGCGGCATCCAGTGCCTGCATCAGTGTCGGATTGCCCTGACCTGCTCCCATGGAGATCGGCTTGATCCGGATCTGTTCTCCGTCATTGGATTTCACCTGAAAAAAAACAGACTGCCCCTTAGAAAGAGACAAGCCCGCGTCCAATCTGGCTGTAATATTCTGTCCACTGCTCAGCCCTAATATTACCTGAGTACCGCGTATGCTATTTACGGTTCCCTCAAAGATATTGCCTGTCTTTAATTGTTTTACCGTCTCGACTAATTGCTCTATCCCCTTTGTCTTGGTGGAGACCTCACTGCCGGAAGATAAATTGTTTTGATACTGTGTCAGCAAATCAGAAACCTGCACTTCTCTTCCCCCTTAGAAAAGTTACTCACATTCCACAAAATGACCGATAAAGGACTTTCTGTGGATAGGACTTGGTCCGTACTTCTGTAACGCTTCGATATGTTCTTTCGTACCATAGCCCTTGTTCTGTGCAAAGCCATACTCCGGCATGATGGCATCGTATTCTTTCATCAGTCGATCTCTGGTCACTTTTGCAATGATACTTGCCGCCCCGATGGAAATGCTCTTGGCATCCCCCTTGATGATCGGCACCTGTTTGACGGATACCTCCGGTATGGTCACGGCATCATTTAACAAAAGATCCGGCGCAACCGCAAGTTCTGCGATTGCCTGACGCATGGCAATATAAGTCGCCTGTAAAATATTGACCTCATCAATCTTTTCCGGCGAAGCAAAACCAAGACCTACTGCAACTGCTTTTTCCATGATCTCATCATAGAGCGACTCACGTCTTGCCTCCGATAATTTCTTGGAATCATTGATATAAAGGATCTCACAATCCCTTGGTAAAATGACTGCCGCCGCACACACCGGCCCGGCAAGCGGTCCTCTGCCCACCTCATCAATGCCACAGATCATAGGGTATGCATCTTCATAGCGGTGCTCATAAGTCCGCAAGACCTCCAAACGCTGCCTTTCCTGTTCTAACCGGTCCAGTCTTTTTTTCGCCTGCCCGATGATCTTGGCAACACCCGGTCTGCCGTCTCTTATGTATTCTTCAATAAAATCCGGCAATTCCAGATCGTCTTTTTCCTTGTATTCCTGCTGGATATCTTTGATCTTTTTTTCCATATCCACGACTTCTCCTAAATGCTACTGGTGTTTGATGACCATGATCTTGTTGAATGGATAGATACGCACCCATGCCTTACCGATGATGTCCTGACGCTTGATCGCTCCTACCGAGGCAAAACGGCTATCGGTACTGTTGTTGCGATTGTCACCCATAACAAAGTATTCATCATCGCCCAGTGTGATGGGTTCCGATGCCAGTCCCGGATTCTGGATAGTCTCCAGTCCGTAATTTTCTTTCAAAAGAGTGCCGTTGATATAGATCTCTCCGGCATCATTGATGTAGACCGTCTCGCCCGGAAGACCGATGATACGCTTGATATAATAGGTGTTTTCTTCATATTGATAAGGGAAGATGATGATATCAAAACGCTCAGGATCATGTAAGCGGTAAGAGATCTTATCCACGATCAGATTGTCCCCATCGGAAAGTGTCGGTTCCATGGAAGAACCACTCACGCGGGATCGCTGTCCCACAAAGGTTATGATCAAAAAACAGATGCCAAAAACAATAACGATATATAAAAGCAAACTTAAGATCTCATGTGCCGGTGATGTCTGCTCTGCCTGATCCGGTTTTTTTGTACTTTTTTGTTCTTGTGTCATTTTATACTTCCGTCTCTTCCTTTTTTATTTTCTCCGGAAATTCCAGAGAAATCTTGCCGATCGTTCCGCTGCGGAAATCATCGATCACCAGAAGGGCTGCCTTGCTGTAATCCAACTGGTTTCCCTTAGAGCGGCAATTCCGATTTTCAGCGATCTGCTCTAAGAAAGTAAGAACTTCTTTTGTCTCATCGATCTGATAACGCCCTGCCAGAGCCCCCGGATACTTGTCCTTTAAGATCTTGCAGAGTTCTAAGGCGAGTTCTTCTGTCTGCAAAAGTTCATCTTTGATCGAGCCGATGCATGCTAAATGCAGTCCGACCGTCTGATCTTCAAACTTTGGCCATAAGATGCCCGGTGTATCGAGCAACTCGACATTTTTATTGAGGCGTATCCACTGCTTGCCCTTGGTAACGCCCGGCTTATTGCCGGTCTTGGCGCAGGCTTTTCCAGCATAAGAATTGATAAAGGTCGACTTTCCTACATTTGGAATACCTACGACCATAGCACGCACCGGTCGGTTCTTGATCCCTCTCGCCCGGTCTCGTTCGATCTTTTTGGCACAGGCATCCATGACGACCTGTGTCACTTCCTTCATGCCCTTGCGATTGCGGGAATCCAGGGTTACGACAAAATATCCCTTATCCTGAAAATATGTTTTCCAGCCTGCTGTCACCTTAGGGTCTGCCAGATCTGCCTTATTCAGCAAGATCAGTCTTGCCTTCTGCTTGCCCAGTTCGTCTATATCCGGATTGCGGCTGCTCAGAGGAATCCTTGCATCCACCAGTTCGATCACCAGATCGATCAGTTTTATGTCCTCCTGCATCTGTCTTTTTGCCTTGGTCATATGACCCGGGTACCATTGAAATTCCATATCTACTCCTAGTTTACCGGTCCGAATCCCTTGAGGGATAAACAGAACCATACCTTTCCTATCATTTCCTTGCACGTCACATTGCCAATGGATTCGTAGCGGCTATCCTCACTGTTGTTGACATTGTCACCCAGTACAAAGTACTCATCATCCCCTAAGGTGATCTCCGTCTCAGCCCGTCCGGCATCCTTAATAGACAATCCGGTCTGTTTGAGGTTTGTGGCTGTTCCGTTGACATAAAGTCTACCACTTTTGATCTGCACCGTATCCCCCGGCACCGCCACGATACGCTTGACATTATCGTTGGCACTGGTATTGCCCTTTGGTGTAAAAGCCACGACATCCCCTTTTTTCGGTGACCGGATGTGATATGCCACACGATCGACCAGCACACTGCCATTTTCCGCAACTGCCGGTGCCATGGATTCTCCCGAGCAGGAGATTCTTTTGCCATAGCCTAAGGTAACAAGAAAGGCTAAGGCGATAACGGCTAAGATCTCTGCGATCCAAATACTGACATAGCGGACTTTTTCACCCTGTATCTTGCGACGTCGGCGGCGGAAATTCAGCCCACTTCTACCAGTGCCTATTTTTTTCCCTACCTGCCTCGCCATGCGTATAATCTGTCTTTTATTCATAATTCATCCTATTATCATATCTCATTTATCGGATATATAACAATCCTATATTACTATACACGATATGAAAAAAAAGAACAACCACATTTGTGGTTGCTCTCTTCTGGTCTTACTACTGAACTAATTCTTTAACCTTAGCCTTCTTGCCGATACGATCTCTTAAGTAGTTAAGTTTAGCACGTCTTACCTTACCACGACGTACTACTTCGATCTTCTCTACGTTAGGGCTATGCACTGGCCATGTCTTTTCTACTCCAACACCGTTAGAGAACTTTCTAACAGTAAATGTCTCACGATTGCTTCCACCCTGTCTCTTTAAAACAGTACCTTCGAATACCTGGATTCTTTCACGGTTACCCTCTTTGATCTTAGCGTGTACCCTAACAGTATCACCTACGTGGAACTCGTCTACTTCAGACTTTAACTGTTCTGCTTCAATGTTCTTGATGATTTCATTTGCGCTCATTTTGTGACCTCCTAATTAAATTATCTTGACGTTCTTAATACATGCGTACCAGAGGACCATCTCTTTTCACAACTCGTTGATAATATCATAAACCCGTGCAAAAGGCAAGTATTTATTCTATTTCCTTACATTTTTCTAAAAATTCCCGATCTTGTTTTGAAAGATCCGCTGCTGCCAGAAGATCCGGTCGCCTCTCTTTTGTACGAAGCAGGGATTGTTCATGCCGCCAGGCATCCACCTTGGCATGATCTCCGGATAAAAGAATGGCAGGCACCTTCTTGCCATTCCATTCTTCCGGTCTGGAATACTGTGGATACTCTAAGAGATTATTTTCAAAACTCTCCGTCTCTTTGGAGTCTCCATTGGAAAGCACGCCCGGAACCATACGGGAAATAGCATCGACCATGACCATGGCAGGAAGTTCACCACCGGTAAGGACAAAATCCCCAATGGACATATAATCGGTAACAACCTCCTCTAATACCCGTTCATCGACGCCTTCATAATGGCCGCAAAGCAGGATCAGATTTTCCTCCTTAGCCAGTTCCTTTGCATCGTTCTGTACAAAAGTCTTTCCCTGGGGGGTCAGATAAATGGTGCGTACACTGCCTTCCACACGATCGACAACAGACTTCCACGCATCGTAGATCGGCTGCGCCTGCATGACCATGCCCGCACCGCCGCCATAAGGATAATCATCTACTTTACCATGTTTTTCTGTCGTAAAATCTCTGATATTTACTGCTTCGATGGATATTTTTCCCTTCTCAACGGCGCGACCGATAATACTTGTATGCAATCCCTGCATTACCATCTCCGGGAATAAAGTCAAAATGAAAAATTTCACGTGATTACTCCTCATCCAACAGTCCATCCAGCAAATGAACCGTCATTTTTCTCTCGTCATCATTTACCTGTAAAATACAGTCATGAATGGCAGGAATCAAAAGTTCTTTTCCCGACTCCATCTTTACTGCATAGACATCATTTGCCCCTGTTGTAATAACATCTGTCAGTGTACCAAGTACACTTCCATCATCCGTCACAACTGTAAGTCCGATCAGATCTGCAATAAAATACTCATCCTCATCACATGCAACACGATTTTCTTTTGTCACATACAACTTGGCGCCCTTGTACTTTTCTACATCATTGATGCTGTCATAGCCCTTGAACTTTAAGATCACCAGATTTTTCTGTGGTCTCGCCGAGGTCACCTCCAGCGTAATCTGCTCTCGACCGGTATCTAAGATCAGATCTTTCATATTTTTAAAGCGCATCACATCATCCGTCAAAGGAAATACCTTGACCTCGCCCCGGACGCCATGCGTCTGAGTGATCGCGCCCACCTGATACAAATCCATACTTCTCTCCCAAAATTATTCTTTTATATAAGAAGAAATCCCCAACCGCCATACATTCGCATGGCAATTAGGGATCTTAGTCTTATACAATATCTACAACGACTTTTTTATCCGACTTTGAGGCTGCTGCCTTCACTACGGAACGGATTGCTTTTGCAATACGTCCCTGCTTGCCGATTACCTTGCCCATATCTGATGAAGCCACATGTAACTCAACAACAATGGTCTTGTCATTTTCTGTTTCTGTAACAACAACTTCCTCCGGGTAATCTACCAGTGACTTTGCAATTACTTCAACTAATTCTTTCATCACCTAATACCTCGTTCTTTCAATGCCTGTTTTTATGGATTATTTCTCAATACCAGCCTGCTTGAAAATTCTTGCTACAGTCTCTGTTGGCTGTGCTCCGTTAGCGAGCCACTTCTTTGCCAACTCTTCGTTTACATGATATACGGAAGGATCCTGATTTGGATCGTATGTTCCGATCTCCTCGATGCACTTACCATCTCTAGGTGATCTGGAATCTGCTACTACGATTCTGTAGAAAGGATTCTTCTTCTGTCCCATTCTTCTTAATCTAATCTTTACTGCCATTTTGTTTTCCTCCTAAGAAATTAAAAATTATAAATTTATGTTGTTAAAAAGGAAATTTCATTCTTCCTCTTTTACCACCCATCATGCCCGGCATTTTTTTCATCATCTTTTTCGTCTGATCGAACTGTTTGATGAAACGGTTGACTTCTGCAATGTCAACGCCGGCACCTCTTGCCAGTCGCTTTTTACGACTCGGATTCATAAGTTTTGGATTGGCTCTCTCCTCCGGGGTCATCGAAAGGATGATTGCCTCGATGTGTGCCATCTTTTTGTCATCAATAGCGCCCTCTAACTGTGAGACCTGCGCACTGTTCATGCCTGGGATCATCCCCGGCATCATACCAAGCACACTGCCGATACCGCCCATTTTCTTCATCTGCGCCATAGAGTCGAGATAATCATTGTAATCAAATTCTGCCTTGCGCATCTTGCGGGATAAGTCCTTTGCCTTGTCCTCATCAATGGATGCCTCTGCCTTTTCGATCAGAGAAAGCACATCACCCATGCCAAGGATACGAGATGCCATACGATCCGGATAAAACTGCTCCAGATCATCCAGTTTCTCTCCCATACCACAGAAAAGGATCGGCTTGCCTGTCACGGCACGAATGGAAAGTGCCGCACCACCTCTGGTATCACCATCTAACTTTGTAAGAACAACGCCATCAATACCGATCTTCTCATCGAAAGTACCTGCTACATTGACAGCATCCTGTCCGGTCATGGCATCGACAACCAAAAGCGTCTGTGCCACATCTACGAATTCCTTGATCTCTACCAACTCATCCATCATGCCCTCATCGATATGCAGTCGACCTGCAGTATCGAGGATCACAACATTAAAGCCGTTTTTCTTTGCATGCTCGATGGATGCCTTTGCGATATCTGCCGGCTTGTTCTTGTCTCCCATGGAAAATACCGGTACACCCTGCTTTTCCCCGTTGATCTGTAACTGGGTAATGGCAGCCGGACGATATACATCACAGGCAACCAAGAGCGGCTTCTTGCCTTTTTTCTTTACATGACCTGCTAACTTGGCAGTCGTAGTCGTTTTACCGGCGCCCTGCAGACCTACCATCATGATGACCGTAATCTGCTGTCCCGGACGATAAGCAATCTCCGTCGTCTCAGATCCCATCAGATTCGTAAGTTCTTCATTTACGATCTTGATGACCATCTGTCCCGGATTCAGACCGTTCATGACATCCGCACCGATCGCACGCTCCTGCACTGTCTTGACAAAGTTCTTTACGACTTTGAAATTGACATCTGCTTCTAAGAGTGCCATCTTGACTTCCTTAAGAGCAGCCTTGACATCTTCCTCGCTCAGACGTCCCTTGCCACGAAGGTTCTTGAATACATTTTGTAGTTTGTCTGAAAGACTCTCAAATGCCATCTTATAACTCCTCTAGGATATCGTTGGATATGATTGTGATCTGTGCTAAGATCTCTTCCACAGAATGTTGATCGGTAGTGTGGACCAAAGTATCGATCGTCCTCACTTTGTCTCTGATATGAACAAACTTTTCAATCAGATGTAACTTGTCCTCATATTCTTCTAATGTTCGAGTGGATCGCTTGATCACATCATGCACCGCCTGACGACTGATGCCTCGATCGGCTGCGATCTCTCCCAAAGACAGGTCATTTAGTACGAAATCTTCATAGATGCTTCTCTGATGATCGTTTAAAAGTTCACCATAGAAATCATAAAGATCTCCCTGCTCAATCTTATCGTTCATATCATCACCTCGTATAATATACTATAGCAAAAAGCAGGTGTCAAGTATTTTTTCTTGACACCTGCTTGTATTTTTTATATTTCGCTCTTACAAACTCGTTCTCACAATCTTTGGCTGATAACCGCCCTTTTCAAGGGCATCTAAAATCTGGTTCTTATGATCTGTGCCAAATGCCTCCAAGGTGATGCGAAGTTCTACGGCTGCGTTACGGTTGGTCGTTACAAACTGGTTATGCTCCAATTTGATGACATTGCCCTGTACCCCTGCGATCGTCTCTGCGACTCTTGCAAGTTCTCCCGGCTTGTCCGGAAGCAGTACGGATACAGTAAAGATACGGTCTCTAAAGATCAAGCCCTGCTGAACGACAGATGACATGGTGATGACATCCATATTACCGCCACTAAGGATAGAAACCACACGCTTGCCTTTGACATTTAATTTGTTTAAGGCTGCCACGGTAAGCAGTCCGGAATTTTCTACGACCATCTTGTGGTTTTCTACCATATCGAGGAAGGCTGCGATCAGTTCATCATCCTCAACTGTGATGATATCATCCAAATTTTTCTGGATATATGGGAAAATATTGCTTCCCGGTGTCTTTACAGCTGTACCATCTGCGATCGTATTGACCGTCGGAAGGGTTGTAACTTTTCCGTTTTTGATGGATGCCTGCATGCAATTTGCCCCTGCCGGCTCTACACCGATCACCTTGATCTTTGGATTTAAAAGTTTTGCCAGTGTTGATACACCGGTAGCAAGTCCGCCGCCACCGATCGGAACCAGGATATATTCTACCAGCGGTAACTCCTTAACAATCTCCATAGCGATCGTACCCTGTCCTGTTGCAACTGCCAGATCGTCAAAAGGATGGATAAAGGTATATCCATGCTCATCTGCCAGTTCGTAAGCCTTTGCGCATGCCTCATCATAGACATCGCCATAAAGGACAACTTCTGCCCCTAAATTCTTGGTACGGTTTACCTTGATGAGCGGTGTTGTGGTCGGCATAACGATCGTTGCCTTTGCTCCAAATTTCTTTGCGGCATATGCAACACCCTGCGCATGGTTACCTGCGGACGCTGTGATCAGTCCCTTCTTTCTTTCTTCTGCTGTCAGTGTGCTGATCTTATAATAAGCGCCTCTTACCTTATAAGCCCCGGTCAACTGCATATTTTCCGGTTTCAGATAAACGCTGTTACCACACTTTTCACTCAGAAAATCACTGTAGATCAACTTTGTCTCCAAAGTAACTTCACTGACGATCTTACTTGCTTCTTCAAACTTGTCTAATGTCAACATCTTTTTCTCCTTTACTGTTCTTCTGTATAAAACAATGCATTCACAAATTCTTCTGCATTAAACTTCTCTAAATCCTCAATCGACTCACCGACACCGATATACTTGACCGGTATGCCAAGTTCTGCCTGAATCGCCACCGCGATACCACCCTTGGCTGTACCGTCCAACTTGGTAAGCACGATACCGCTTAGATCAGTGACCTCCGAAAACTCCTTTGCCTGATTGAGCGCATTTTGTCCGGTCGTACCATCTAAGACAACCAAAGTCTCCCGATAAGCCTCCGGGAACTCGCGGTCAACGATATTGTTGATCTTCCGCAGTTCTTCCATGAGATTTTTCTTATTATGAAGTCTGCCTGCGGTATCGATCAGGAGCACATCACACCCTCTTGCCTTTGCCGCAGATACAGCATCATAGACAACGGAGGCCGGATCAGAGCCTTCCTGTCCGCCGATCATATCCACCTGGGAACGGTTTGCCCATTCTTTCAACTGCTGACCTGCCGCCGCACGGAAAGTGTCCGCTGCTGCCAGAAGAACCTTTTTATTCTGTGCGCGCAACTTGGCTGCCAATTTACCGATCGTGGTCGTCTTGCCCACACCATTGACACCGACCACCAAAACGACCGATGTACGGTTTTCAAATTCATATGCCGCCTCACCGATATCCATCTGCTGTCGGATGCTCTCTATAAGCAGTTCCTTACACTCTGCCGGCTCTTTGATCTTTTGTTCTTTGACCTTGCGCTTTAAATCTTCTAAGATATTTTCCGTTGTGGTAACACCAATATCACCCATGATCAGGATCTCTTCGAGTTCCTCATAAAACTCATCATCAATATTGGTAAAGCCCCGGAAAATATAGTCCATGTTTTTGACAAAATTATCTCTGGTCTTTGTAAGTCCTGCCAGTAATCGTTTGAAAAATCCGCCTTCTGCCATTTTTTCTCTCCTTATGCATCCAAATCATTTTCGATCAGGTTGACGGATACCAGTGCAGATACACCCTTTTCCTGCATGGTAATACCATAGAGTCTGTCTGCCGCATTCATCGTACCTCTTCTATGAGTAATGATAATAAACTGCGTGTTCTTCGTCAACTTATGTAAATAATTTGCAAAACGTCCTACATTCGAGTCATCCAGTGCCGCCTCGATCTCGTCCAAGAGACAGAATGGTGACGGTTTTAAGTTCTGGATGGCAAAAAGAAGCGCGATCGCCGTCAGTGACTTCTCTCCACCGGATAACTGCATCATATTCTGCAGTTTCTTGCCTGGCGGTTGTGCGATGATGCGGATGCCAGTCTCAAGGATATCCTCACCCTCGACCAATTCCAGTGTACCCTTGCCTCCGCCAAAGAGTTCTTTAAATGCCTTATCAAACTCTCTTTGGATATCGGCAAAACCTTCCGTGAACTGTTTGCGCATACCCTCGTCCAGATCGTCGATAATACCCATCAAAGTCTGTTCTGCCTCAACCAGATCGTCATGCTGTCCCTTTAAGAAATTGTATCGTTCCGATACTTCCTTATATTCCTCGATCGCATTGACATTGACATTTCCCATGCGACGGATCTCATCCTTGACACCGGATGTTGCCCTTCGCATCTCATCCAAATTATCATATTCCGGATCACGGAGTTTTTCTGCCCCACGCTGGGTCAGTTCATATTCTTCCCACATATAGGTGTTCTGATAATTGATGGCTTCTTCCAACTTTTCACGCTGTGAATTCAAGCGGTAGATTTCTTTATCCAAAGCAGAAATGCGGTCTGCGATCTCTTCTCTCTGTCCGAAAAATCCCTTGTATTCCTGGTTCATAGCATCCTTTTGTTCCAAGGCTTCTTTCAGACGTTTTTCCAGTGTTGCGAAATTGTCATCGCTGGCGATCATGGTCTTTTTGATTTCTTCAATATCGCCGCGTTTTTTATTGGCATCTTCCTTACCATTTTGGGCTTCTTCTACCAGACGAACGATATCGGCTTCCTTCTTCTCGATCTCGCTTGCGACACGCTGACAGTTTTCCATGACAAAAGTAACTTTTTGTCTGGCACTGGCTTCTTCGATCTGTGCCTCGGAAACATTGCGGGCTGCCGATGTCTCCATATAGGTCTTTTCATCCAAAAGTTTCTGATATTCCTCGGTCTGCTCTTTTAAGGATTGTTCCTTTTGAGCAGCTTCGCTACGCTCGCGCTCGATCTCTTTCTTGCCGGCAGCGATGTCACGCAACTGACGCTCCATCTCCTCGCTCTCGGTATTCAGACTGGAGAAAGCATTCTGGCTTTCGGATTTCTGCTCCTGCACACGCTGCAAATGGATCTGCGCCGTGTTGCAGGCAAGTGCATTTTTTTCCATCTCGCTGCGGTTTTCTTCGCGGTCTGCCTCCAAGAGCGCCTGTGCGGTCTCAATCTCTGCGATGCGGTCCTTTGCTGCCTTTTTTTCATCCCGCAGGGATGCCAGTTTCTTTTCCAGATCATCAATCTCACGGTTTCTTCCTAAGAGATTGCTGTTGTTCTTGAAACGTCCACCGGAAAGAGATCCGCCCGGACTGAAATACTCGCCTTCGAGTGTAACGATATGTAAAGAATAATGATTCTTCTTTGCCAATGCGATACCATGATCGACCGTATCGACCACGATCACACGTCCCAACAGATAAGAAAGAACATTGGCATACTCTGCATCTGCCTCCACCAATTCGTTGGCAAGCCCCAGCACACCCGTATCGGATAAAATGCTCTTATCCTTGGCAAAGCCCTTGCCGGAAACGCTGGTCAGTGGCAGGAAAGTCGCACGTCCCAGACGATTTTCTTTCAGATAAGTGATCATCTTTTTGGCGGTTGCCTCATCCTTGGTCACGATATTCTGGATATTACCGCTAAGTGCCGTCTCAATGGCAATCTCATACTTTTTCTCTACATGGATCAGATCGGAAACAACACCAATGATGCCCGGATTGCTGTCCTTTTGCTCCATGACCTTGCGGATACTGTTGCCGTAGCCGTCATAGCGCTCGGCAATATTCTTTAAAGCCTCCAACTTGGAAGATAATTTATTATAGTCATCCTGACTGCTTGTCAGACGATTCTGGGCTTCCCTGCGCTTGTTCTTCCACTCAACCGCCTTATGTCCGTATTCTTCTTCCTTATGCTTGCTGGCATCTAAGGCAGACTTGGCGTCTTCATATTCCTTCTGGCAACACTTTAGTCTTTCATTCAGATCTTCTTCCTCTGTTTTACGCTGTAAGAGGCGCTGGTTGAGTTGTGCCTTGCGGATATTGATCTGCTCCAACATGGTATCCAGACGCTGCTCTTTGGATTGGATGGTTCCCTTGCTATTTAAAAGTTCCATCATAGCCTGATTGTTCTGCTCGATCCCATCCGTGTATTTCTTGATGTCTGCCTGCAAGTCATCATTGAACTTACGCACAGAAGCAAGACGTCTTTCTACTTCTTCCAACTGCTCCTGCAACTGGGCTTTTTCAGTCTCGTAGGCATCTTTTTGACGGATATATTCTTTCTTTTCCGCCTCTAAGGCACCCTTTCTCTCCGAAAGATTCTCATCAGCACTCTCCGCAAAACGGATCTGTTCTTCCAAAATGCGGATCTGGTTTTCCAGTTTGCCCTTCATAAGCGTTGTATTGCTCTGTTCCTCACGGATACCCTGAATCTGCTCATCCATGGCATTTAATCCTTCTTCCAGAGATGCATACTGGTCTTTGATCTTTTCCTGCTTGTCCTTATTTTCCGTCATCTGCGTTTCGGCGATCTGATAATTTTTCTCGATCTCGGAAAGACGACGGTTCATATCTTGAATCCCAAGCAAAAACATATTGACTTCTAAGGTCTTTAACTCCTCTTTTTTCTTTAAGAAAAGTTTAGCATTCTCTGCCTGACGCTCCAAGGGTCCTACCTGACGCTCCAATTCGGATAAAATATCATTGACACGCACCAGATTTTCCCGCTCATGTTCCAGTTTTTTGACTGTTGCGGCTTTGCGCTTTTTAAACTTAACAATGCCGACCGCCTCGTCAAAAAGTTCACGGCGTTCCTCCGGCTTGCCACTCAGGATCCTCTCGATCTGTCCCTGACCAATGATGGAATAACCTTCCTTACCGATACCGGTATCATAGAAAAGTTCATTGACATCTTTCAGACGGCAAGGCGAACCGTTGAGCAGATATTCACTCTCACCCGAACGGTAGACACGTCTGGCGATCGTCACTTCCTCATAATCAATCGGAAGCAGATGATCCGAATTGTCCATCGTGATCGCTACATAAGCGTAACTGAGCGGCTTACGGTTCTCTGTTCCTGCAAAGATAACGTCCTGCATGCTCGCACCACGCAACTGCTTGGCACTTTGTTCACCAAGTACCCAGCGGACCGCATCGGAAACATTACTCTTTCCACTGCCATTCGGTCCTACAATGCCGGTGATGCCATTATGAAAATCAAATACGATCTTATTTGCGAAGGACTTGAATCCATACATTTCAATGCTTTTTAAATACATATTCTTCCCCAAAAACTTTCTATTTGTTCTGACTCTCCTGCTGCTTTAAATACAAGAGTCCATGATAAGCGGCTTCCTGCTCGGCTGCCTTTTTCGTACCGCCGCTGCCGTCGCCCAATTTGTGATCTCCCACCGTCACATCCACATGGAATACTTTGGCGTGATCCGGTCCGCTCTCTCCCAGAAGATGATAGGTCACATTCTGGTGGAACTTTGCCTGACACACTTCCT